>OLRE01003165.1_pt1 | contig 12058 bp, 9 predicted proteins | sample 1672461 | NCBI WGS metagenome assembly OLRE01 (sample SAMEA3136688, study PRJEB25190) | human gut metagenome | biome: human gut; feature: human-associated habitat; material: faeces | place: Austria | collected 2013
CACTGCCGCAAGCGCGGTCAGCAGCTTATACTGCCCAGCGAGCGGCGTACCGGCCCAACGTATGCGAACGATAATGTTCTACCGCATAGGCAATTACTACGGCAAAGATAACAAACAAAAAATAATAGGACATTTGCACATGGTTCGACATGATTTGCAATGCCCCGAACAGAGCAGCCAACGCTCCACCCAACAGATATTTACCCCGATAGGCCAGCACGATACCGGCGATCGTCGGCGGGATATAAGCCAAAGTAATAAACTTCCAAATGTGCCCCGCCGCGATAATAATGAAAAAATAGGAAGAAAACGCATAGGCTATCGCCCCAAAGGCTGCCAGGTACCAACGGACATTCAGCGACAACATAAGGATATAAAAGCCCAACATCATGATAAACAGCAAAGACACCGGCGAAACCAGCCACAAGTTGTAGATCTTTTGCAATCCTTTCAACGGTTCATTGCTCGCATAGCTCGGAGCTATTTGGAACGTGGGCATACCGGAGAATACCGTACCCGTCCAACGAGGCATTTCTCCGGTCTCTTCGGCATACGTTTTCGCCTCATGCCCGATAGCTAAACCTTGTTGGGTGTCATGTTGAAACAATATTTTCCCTTCGATTACATCGGGACAAAAATAAACGAACGATAATAATACAAACACCAATACCGGCAATAATGCCCAAAAATTCCTACGGTTTTTCATTTCTCCAAATCTGTATATTCTGTGCAAATGTACGAGTTTAACCGAAATAATCCCACTTCAAGAAGAACAATCTGAAACAAAAACGTTTATCTTCTATTCCTTTATACAAAAAAGCCGGAGCTGCACTGGGCAACTCCGGCTCTATTAATAAAGACTTATCTTCTATCTTATTTCACAAGCGAAGCGATATCGAATTTTGCAAATTCAAGATCGGTAGCAGCTTGTTGGGCTTTCGAAGAATCCATGCTGATAGATTTCTTCAAGTTGGAAACAACCATTTGTTCGTTGTTGGTACGAGCACCCAAAACAGCCATCAAATAGTATGTATTGGCATTAGGAGCTTCAACACCGGCCAAAGTAGCTTTTGCTTTGCTGTAATCTTTCGTCAAGATTTGAGCCAAAGCAGCATTGTTGGATTTAACATCGCCGAATGCTTTAACAGCTGCGTTATAGTCGCCTTTCTTCATGTAGAATACACCCAATGCTTCGTTCAATTCTTCTACACCAGCAGATTTACCAAATGCTTGTTCTGCCTTAGCATAGTCGTTATTAGCCAAGCTGATCAAGCCTTGATTCATAGCAACTTCGGGAGTATTAGGAGCAATGCGGGCAGCTTTTGCAAAGTTGTTTTGAGCAGCAGCCAAATCGCCTTCTTCGTATTGAACCATACCCAAGTTGTTGTATCCGCGATAATCATTAGGATAGATTTCAACGACTTTTGCATAAATAGCGGCTTTTTCTTTATTGGTCTTTACCAAAGTAGCAGCATAAAGTAATTCGTCAACAGAAAGAGCTTTGGCATCTTCCTTAGCCAATTTCGAAATTTCTTCGTCAGATTTACCGATAACGTTTACAGAAGCTGTGATTCTCGAATAACGCAATTGGGGAAGAATTTCTTCGGCCAATACTTTGAACACAGAAGACATGTTCTTAATTTCACGTTCGCGTTGTTCAGGATCGGAATACATTGAAAGAACATTCAAAATAAGTTCTTTGTCTTGGATATTCGATTTCGAAACCAATTCTTTGAAACCTTCCCAGTCTTGAGCTGTAAATTCGGCAGTCATATCGGCATCGATTTTACCTTTCTTCAAGCTCTTCTTCATATAGTTAACCGTATTTTTCTCACGGTTTTCGGCCAAAGTCGTATTCAACTTAACACCACCATCGGGAGAAGCGTAAGAAGCGACATTGATATTGGTCAATTCCTTATTAGGAGCTTCGGTAGCAGCTTTGATTTCATTGTGCAAAGCGTTCATTTGTTCCGATTTCAATTGCTCAGAACGCAAGTTGGCTTGTTGAATAAGGAACATAATGTCGGCAGAATATTTTTCTTCTATGATACGTTGGAACTTATCGGGCGTAATAGCAGGATTCAACTCTTGTGCGTTAGCGATCTCGGCCGTAGAAATAACGCCTTCTGCAACAGTTACACGAGGAAGGTCATACGTTTTTTTGCCTCTTTGTACCTTAAATGCCAATTGCAATTCCGATTTCCGCATAGCAGGAATGTATTTGAAATTAACCGGCATTGAAACAACGCCACCCATTTTATAAGAAATGGCTTGGTCGTTACCTTCTACTTTTTCACCTTGATAAACAAACGGAGTTCCGGCAGTTTCACCATCGGCATAAACCAAATACGGAGTTACGGTTACAACCGATTTCTTATCGAAATATTTTTCAGGGAAAGTTCCAGTAACCGTTGCAGGAACTTGACCGCCCACTACTTCAAGAGGAGAAGGGGTTACCGTAAAATAATCGGCCGATAACGGCTTCATGTCTTTGTTACACCCTACAAATGCTAGTGTCATGAGAAGCATTAGAGGAAGATAGATTTTCTTAATCATAATAATAATTGTTTGGTTACACTTATTTTTTGAAATATTACTTTTATAGTCAACTGTTTAAAAACAAAATACTCCTATTGCGGTTAATATTTAAGGCAAAAATAAACAAAAATAGAACACTCCCACTATTTTTATACAAATTTTTTTATCTAATCTTCATAATTTATAAGGTTTTCTTATTTCTGGGGTGGTGTTGCAATATCTCTTGTCGTAAAAACTGTCGGTCGAGATGAGTATATATTTCTGTCGTAGTGATACTTTCATGGCCCAACATCTGTTGTATTGCCCGTAAATTGGCTCCTCCTTCCAACAGATGGGTAGCAAATGTATGCCGCAACGTGTGCGGACTGACTTTTTTACGAATGCCACATCTTTCACAAGCCCTCTTGATAATATAGAAGATCATTACTCTGGTGAGTTGTGTCCCCCGGCGATTCAGAAACAAAATATTCTCGTTGCCCCGCTTTATATCGAGGGATCGCCGATCATCTATATAAGGACGAATTTCTTTAATCGCTTTCTCTGAAATAGGAACCAACCTCTGCTTTTTACCCTTACCTTCCACGATGATATAACCGTCGTTAAAATAGAGGTTGGACATACGAAGCCCCACCAATTCGGAAACACGAAGGCCACAACTATACAATGTTTCTACAATCGCTCGATTGCGGCGTTCTTCCGGTTTCGACAGGTCGAACGAATTGACTAGCTCGTCCACCTCCTCTACTGTCAACACGTCGGGCAATTTCATACCCAATTTAGGAGTCTCTATCAATTCCGAAGGATTCGTATCGATGCATTTCTCCATTCTCAAAAAATTGAAAAAAGATTTTATCCCCGAAATAATACGAGCCTGCGACCGTGCGCCGATACCCAAATCTTGTAATGTAGCGACAAACTGATGCAAATCGGCTCCTGTAACGGTTCTCCAATCCAAATTTTCCGAGTCGATAAAGTCAACCAGCTTTTCTACATCGGACATATAACCGGCTATCGTATTCTCCGAAAGCCCTCGTTCCAGTCTCAAATAACGACTAAAACGTTTTAACAAATTATCCGTATCAACTAATGCCATTTTCTTTTTATCCGATATCTCATTTTTTTTCTGTAATTTTGCACTAAATTCAGGAGTAGTTTTTTGAGCTTTTATACAAAACAAAGCTACGCTAATGGCAGACTATTCCGTATCTTGATGAAAATAGGCAAAATCGAAGAGAATACGAAACATGTATTTCTCCTTACAAAGATAGTGATTTATGGATATTCTTATTATTAACGGGCCGAATCTTAACCTTTTGGGGAAGAGAGAAAAAAGCATTTACGGAGAAAAAAGTTTCGAAGATTATCTCTGTGAATTGCAGCAACGTTATGCCCAACACCACATTGCATACTATCAATCCAACATAGAGGGCGAACTCATCGGAAAAATTCAAGAAGCCGGTTTTTCCTACGACGGCATTGTCCTTAACGCTGGTGCATACACACACACGTCTATTGCAATCGGCGATGCCATACGAGCAGTGCCCGCCCCCGTTATAGAGGTGCACATTTCCAATATACATGCCCGGGAAGAGTATCGACACTCATCAATGATAGCCGCCGCAGCGAAGGGGTCGATCATCGGATTCGGACTCGACTCATACCGGCTCGCCATAGAAGCTCTAACTGAAAACGAACGATAAATTAATCATATATGTCCAAATATACCAAAATAGTAGCCACCATTTCCGACGCTCGTTGCGACGTCGATTTTATCAAGCAGCTATACGAAAGCGGCATGAATGTGGTGCGTATGAATTCGGCCCATTTGCAAGAAGAAGGATTTCAAAAAATCATCGACAACGTGCGTGCCGTTTCGAACAAAATAGCCATTTTAATGGATACAAAAGGACCCGAAGTGCGTACTACCGCATTGTCGGGGGATTCAAACATTTTGTTTTCGACGGGCGACATCGTTCGCATCACGGGAAAAGAAGGAACATTGACCGGCAACGGATATATCGGGGTGAGTTATCCCCGTTTTGCAGAGGACCTTTCCATAGGCAGCCACATACTTATCGATGACGGAGAGCTCGAATTTGTCGTGCGAAAAAAAGAGAACGACGATTTGTTGTGCGAATCGCTCAACAACGGAGAGCTGGGTGCACGCAAAAGCGTAAATGTACCGGGAGTACGGATTAACCTACCGTCTCTCACAGAAAAAGACATTCGCAATATCCGCTATGCCATTAAACAAAATATCGACTTCATCGCTCACTCGTTCGTACGCAGCAAACAAGATGTTCTCGATATACAGGCTATACTCGACGAGTACAAAAGCCCCATCAAGATTATCGCCAAGATAGAGAATCAAGAGGGTGTGGATAATATCGACGAGATACTCGAAGCCGCCTATGGGGTAATGGTCGCGCGAGGCGATTTGGGAATAGAAGTTCCCCAAGAAAAAATCCCCGGCATACAGGCTCGACTGATTAAAAAATGCATACAGGCCAAGAAACCGGTAATCGTAGCGACACAAATGTTGCACTCGATGATAAAAAATCCCCGGCCTACCCGTGCCGAAGTTACCGACATCGCCAATGCCATTTATCAACATACCGATGCGCTTATGCTCAGCGGTGAAACGGCTTATGGGAAATATCCTGTCGAAGCGGTGGCGACTATGGCCCGTGTAGCCGAAGAGGCCGAAAACAACAAACTCACGGAAAACAACATTCGGGTAGTCTCGACCGACGACCCCGATGTCACTTCGTTCCTTGCCAAACAAGCCGTAAAAACGTTTAACAAATTGGGCACGAAAGCTATCGTTACCGACAGTTACACAGGACGAACCGCCCGTTATGTCGCTGCCTTTCGCGGCAGATACCCGGTATTGGCGATTTGCTATTACGAGCGGACAATACGGTTACTGGCCCTCTCATACGGTGTCTTTCCGTTATATCAGGAACGAACCCGCACTTCCCGCGAATATTTGTTCAACGGGCTAAACCATCTCATGGAACAACACCTGATAAACCGCGACGATTTAATCGCCTATCTGGGCGGCGGATTCGGTGAAGGAAAAGGAACGACGTTCTTAGAAATCAATCGAGTAGGAGAAGTACTCGATAACTTCGACCACTATACGTTACCCAACATGGAAGATACCGAAGCATGACGCCCGAACTGGAAGAATACATATTGACCCACATCGACAAGGAAGACGAGCTGCTCGCTTCTCTCGACAGAAACACCCATCTCTACCATTTGCGTCCGCGCATGGTATCGGGTCATCTGCAAGGGAGGATTCTCAAAATGTTCTGCCGCATGATCCGGCCGCACAGAATATTGGAACTGGGAACCTTCACCGGATATTCGGCCTTGTGCTTGGCCGAAGGACTGACCGAGGGCGGCGAAGTACACACCATAGAAATCGACGACGAGATAGAAGATTTCACCCGCAGTTATTTCGATAAATCCCCGCTACGCGACCGTATAAAATTGATTATAGGCGATGCTTCGGACATCATTCCGACACTAACCGACACGTACGACATCGTGTTTATCGATGCCAACAAAAGGGATTACTTGAAATATTACGAACTCGTATTGCCGAAGGTGCGACCGGAAGGGTTCATTCTTGCCGACAATACCCTATGGGACGGGAAAGTCGTGACCGACCCGAACAGCCGCGATGCCCAAACCATAGGAATAGAACGGTTCAACGACTTCGTCGCGACCGACAATCGGGTAGAAAAAATTATACTTCCCTTACGAGACGGACTCACGATCTTATGGAAAAAACCATAATTTCGCCGGATATACGAGGTAAAACTTTGTTATTTATTAAAACCACCTATTATGGAAACAACCAGACAAAACAAAATAAGCCGACTGCTCCAAAAAGAATTGAGCGACATATTCTTGGCAGAAACCCGCAAAACACATGGGATAATCATATCGGTAAGCGTAGTGCGGGTAAGTCCCGACCTGAGTACGGCAAAAGCCTACCTGAGTATTTTCCCGCCGGAAAAGAGCGCAGAAATGATAGAAAACATCAATGCCAATACGAAAACCATTCGGTACGAGCTTTCACAGCGGGTACGTTACCAGTTGAGAAAAACTCCCGAACTGTCGTTTTTCCTCGACGATTCGCTCGACTACATCGAAAACATAGATTCTCTACTGAAAAAGTAAACGCTCCCTATGAACCGCCTCGCCCGGAAAATAGCATGGCGTTACTTGTTTTCAAAAAAATCGCATAGCGCCATCAATGCCATATCGATTGTCTCGGTATGCGGGGTGGCTATCACTACGTTGGCTCTCGTCTGCACGCTATCGGTCTACAACGGATTTACGGAGCTGATAGGATCGCTCTACTCCCAAATAGACCCGCAGATAAAAATAACTCCGTTGCAAGGCAAAACTCTCGATACCGAAGAAGAGGCTATCGAGCAAATCGCCGAATGGAACGAGGTGAAAACATTCACACCCGTCATCGAAGAAAACGCCCTCTGCATATACAAAGACCGGCAACGGCCTGTTTTAGTGAAAGGCGTACCCGACAATTATACAGAGCTTTCCCACATACAAGACATTGTCACGAGCGGAACGTTCCAACTCAACGACGGCAGAATCGACTACGTATCATTAGGTATCGGCGTAGCCGGACAACTCGGCGTTGTCGCCAACTCTCCTTATCCGGTAGAATTGTACGCTCCCAATCGGTTGGGAAAAGTCAATCTGGCCAATCCGTCACAGTCGTTCAACGGGAGACGTATTTTCGTCTCATCGACATTCTGCGCCAACCAGGCCATCTATGACGACCAGCTCGCCATCATACCCTTGTCGACGGCTCGCGAGATGTTCAGTTACACTACCGAAGCGACCGCTATCGAGCTACGCCTCACTCCAACGACAAATGAAAACGAATTTGCGAAAAAATTGAGAGAGCACCTCGGTGACGCTTATCGGGTGGCGACCCACATGCAGCAAAACGACTGGTACAAATGGGTGCAAATAGAGAAATGGATCACATTTCTTATTTTATCGTTCATTCTGATGATTGCCACATTCAACGTAATCGGAGCCTTGTCGATGCTTATTATCGACAAAAAACGGGATATAGATACACTACAAAACCTCGGAGCCGACGACAGACTCATTTCTAAAATCTTCCTCGTCGAAGGGTGGCTCATTTCGGCTATCGGGGCTGGTTCGGGACTCATCTTGGGAGTCATACTCTGCTATCTGCAACAAGAATACGGAATACTGAAATTGGGCAGTTCCGAAGGCGTGTTTATTACCGATGCCTATCCGGTGAAGCTGGAACTCCTCGACACGCTGGCAGTCACAGCCATCGTCCTCATTCTGGGATTCGTGACCGCTTGGTATCCGGCCAAATTTCTAAGAAAAAGACTTCTGACAGCCAAACAAAACGAACAATAACCCACCCCCTCCGTCACTGCATATCACCCGCCCTATCTCATCTTATGATGACCGACGGAAGATTCATTAAAACCGATGTCTACGCTTTTTAAGGGCACTGAGAATCATTCCATTTCCCGAGCGATAGCTTCGGCAATAGCTTGCATCTCGGTAGATTCAAGAGAAAGTTTGTCCCGGAAAAAATTCATATCCGCTTCCTTGTTAATAGGAACGAGGTGAATATGGGTATGCGGGACTTCGAGTCCCATAACAGCGACTCCCACTCGCTTACAAGGAATCGCTTTCTCGATAGCTTTCGCCACCCGTTTGGCAAATCGGGTAAGACCCACATAAGTCTCATCGTCCAAATCGAAAATATAATCGACCTCTTGTTTGGGAATAACCAAAGTATGACCTTTGGCAACGGGACTGATGTCTAAAAAAGCAAAGTAGTTTTCATCTTCGGCTACTTTATAGCACGGTATTTCACCGGCAACGATACGACTGAAAATAGATGCCATAATTTCGTGATTTTAGGTCTACAAATATAGTGAAAGTTGAGTGCAAAGACAAATGGAAATCATATTTCCGATTCGGCTATGCCGAACCGTATCCCATAAATATAGCGAAAATCAAACACAAAAAAGCTAAGCTCGCTGAGACTTTTCGACAAGACACTCTATATTAATGTGAAAAGAAACAGGGTGACAAAAAATATTCCCCCTTTCTGCGAACTATAGGAGAGAAAGGGGGAATATCTATAATAAAAAAGCCGGTGTGCATAACTCGCACATCGGCTTATGCCTAAATAGAAATATCTACGATCTCGAACGACATCAATCCAGAAGGCACTTGAATCTCTGCGATGTCTCCGACTTTCTTGCCCAACAGTCCTTTGGCGATAGGCGTCGTGGCCGAGATTTTTCCTTCTCTCAAATTGGCTTCGGACTCAGATACGATGGTGTAGGTCATTACCGCACCGTTCTTCACATTTTTAATTTTTACTGTATTCAAAATCTGAACCGTATGGGTGTTCAATTTACTCTCGTCGATAAAGCGTGCATTCGCCACTAAATCTTTCAACTGAGAAATTTTCATTTCGAGCATTCCTTGCGCCTCTTTGGCGGCATCGTACTCGGCATTTTCCGAGAGATCTCCTTTATCACGTGCCTCACCGATAGCCCGTGAGATTTCGGGACGCTTCACATTTTCGAGATAAGCGATCTCTTCCATCAATTTTTTGTAACCTTCTTCGGTCATGTACATAATAGCCATAATCTAACTCCTATAGTTTATATTAAATAATTTTCTCATCGAGATGTCGTTTCAATTTTTCGAAGGTTCCAATATCACTTGGAAATTTCAAAACGGCTCCTAAACAAAAAAGAAATCCCGCCGTTTGTCGGGACTCCTTTTTGTGCTTTCAATGTGACAAAGATACTCTCTTTTTTTTATCTTCCAAAAAAAAACAACGATATTCGTCCAAAAGTTCATTTTTCGAGTCTCGTACCGAACCTTAAAGCCGAGACTGTACCGCTTTTTCTATTTCATCGACTTTTTCTATCCGTTTTACAATACCGTCATTCCTATCGATAACAAAGCATGTAGGCAATGTCTTCACATTATACATGGCGGCATTATGCGAATAAACGCTTTGAGGATCTCGCACACAAATCCACGGGAGATTATCGGCCGCAACTTTCCAAGCCTGCTCGTCGGCATCCAAAGAAACTTGATATATTTCCAACCCTTTCGACTTGTATTTTTTATAGAGCTCGGCCAACTTCATATTATACACCGGAGAATAATCGGCCTGATAGGCGGTAAAACTCAGAAGAACGACTTTACCAGCATCGACAAAATCGGACAAGACCTTTTTCCGTCCTCGCAAATCGTATAATTCCATATCCAGAAAATTGGCTGTGCTCGCTTCGATTTCGGGCTTTTCCTTTTGCGCAGCACGCTCAGCGGCAATAGCAGCCAGTGTCATGTTCTTCAATTGTTTGGATCGAGGCGAATCGGGATAAAGCGAATCGAATCCCGTAGCGACGGCAGCTATCAATTTTCGGTCATCGGCATCATAAGGATCAAATATTTTATCTCCGTTTATTTCTTGAAAAACAATATAATATGCAGTTGCCGAGGCCGGATTTTCCAATACCAAATCGAACATTTTCTTTTTATAGGCGGCCAAATCTTCGATTGCCTGCTTCCGCAAATCGTCGACACGGTCGCTATTGGAAGACATGGCTCGGGACAGTTCATCGATTCGTTTTTTTAACTTGGCGCTTTCCTGAGCGACAATGCGCATCTTCACACATTCGTCCGACCCTATAAGTTCATAGTCATTGGCAAAATCGGCCGCATTCGCCGAGAGGTTCAATGTTTCGGTCGAATCTATGGCCAAATGTATGATGGACTTGTCCAATCTCAATTGATAAAACTCAGGATACTGCGGAGCATGATACTTGAATTTAAACCGACCGTCCTTATCCAATTCGACAGAATCGAGAAGCTCTGTACCATTCACAGCCAACGACTCTAAATACAGTACTTGTCCATCGGCATCGGCCACGCGTCCCTGAATGGAAAATTTCTTATTGTCGCACGAGGTTATCACCAACGCCATTGCACACCCAAATACCCACTTTTTCATTTCCGTATATGTTATAAATTATGTTCCTCTCTTCAATTGCAAAGATAGTATACGCCGAGAGTAGAAGCAAATTCACTTGATTATACCGGGGCATAACCTATTTCGCACTATGCAAAGATAATGCAAATGAAGACAGAAGCAAAACACATTTCAATTACATTGATTTTCACTATCAATGGCAAAAATAGTGCAAATCGAAAGTAGAAACAAGTTTACTCGACATATACCGAGGTACAGGTTACTCCCGCATTCGGTCACATAATCGAGAAGCTCGCGCAAGCAAAATGTCAGGAGAAAGTATAAAAAAACGAAATTAAACCGACTCAGACTCCTCTCTACGTATTCTATTTTCGCATTTTTATTTCATAATCATAGTTTTACTTTCAAACTTTCATTATCTTTGCACGATTTTGAGAAGGAAAAAATAAAGAAAAATCGATTTTATGATTAAACAAGTTATTAAGAAGACCATCGATTTGGGTGATGGAAGGACCATCACCATCGAAACCGGCAAGCTAGCCAAGCAAGCCGATGGAGCCGTCGAGGTTCGCATGGGCAACACCATGCTGCTGGCTACCGTATGTTCGGCCCAAGAAGCCGGTGAAGGCGTGGATTTCATGCCTCTGCAAGTAGAATATAAAGAACGTTTCTCTGCTTTCGGCCGTTTCCCCGGAGGTTTCACCAAAAGAGAAGGCCGTGCTTCGGATTACGAAATACTTACTTCCCGCTTAGTGGATCGTGTATTGCGCCCCTTGTTCCCCGAAAATTATCATGCCGACACATTCGTGAACATCATGTTATTTTCGAGCGACGGCGTAGATATGCCCGACGCTTTGGCCGGTCTTGCCGCTTCGGCAGCTTTGGCCGTTTCGGACATTCCTTTCAATGGCCCTATCTCGGAAGTACGAGTTGCCCGTATCGATGGTAAATTCAAGATAAATCCCACTTTCGCCGAATTGGAAAAAGCCGATATGGACTTAATGGTGGGAGCCACTTATGAAAATATTATGATGGTAGAAGGCGAAATGGACGAAGTTTCGGAGGCCGATTTGCTCGAAGCATTGAAAGCCGCCCACGAAGCTATCAAGGTTCATTGCCTTGTACAAAAAGAATTGGCAGAAGCCGTAGGCTCTACCGTGAAAAGAGAATATTGCCACGAGACCAACGATGAAGAGTTGAGAAAAGACGTTTGGGCAAAATGCTACGACAAAGCATACGCTATCGCACGTTCGGGAAATGCCGACAAGCATGCCCGCCGAAACGCTTTTGATGCGATTGTCGACGAATACTTAGCCGGCATGAGTGAAGAAGATGCCGCCGAAAAAGGAGCTCTTGTAAAACGCTACTACCACGATGTAGAAAAAGAAGCTGTTCGCCGTTGTATTCTCGATGAGGGTATTCGTTTGGACGGACGTACTACCACACAAATTCGTCCTATCT
>OLRE01003184.1_pt1 | contig 11984 bp, 9 predicted proteins | sample 1672461 | NCBI WGS metagenome assembly OLRE01 (sample SAMEA3136688, study PRJEB25190) | human gut metagenome | biome: human gut; feature: human-associated habitat; material: faeces | place: Austria | collected 2013
AGAGACATCACCATAGTTGCACTTTGGGTAAAGTCTCTCCCCATCCGCTTCGCGGGAGCCCCCTTGCAGAGGGGGCCTCTCGGGGTATATCACCCTATCGTAATGGCTTCTTCGGTATATTTGGCGCTGGGCTCCGGGCGGGAGACCCAGAGGGACAGCAGCGTGAACGCACCCACGCGGCCAATGAACATCGTGACGATCAGCACCGCTTTGCTGGCGGCATGCAGGCTGGAGGTGATGCCCATCGACAGGCCCGCCGTGCTGTAGGCCGAGATCTGCTCAAACAGCAGCTGCACAAAACTGTGCTGCGGCTCCAGCACGCAGAGCATGAAGGTGCCCACAAACACCACGATGGTGCCCAGCAGCGTGATGGTAGCGGCTTTGGCCAGGCTTTCCTCCGGCAGGCGGCGCCTGAACGCACCCAATCTGCGCTTGGAGAAGATGATGCGCACCTCCTGCATCAGCACAAAAAAGGTGGTGGTCTTGATGCCGCCGCCCGTAGACCCAGGCGACGCGCCGATGAACATTAAGATCATTATCACCAGCAGCCCGGCATTGGTCATGGCACCAATATCGATGGTGGAAAAGCCCGCCGTGCGGGTGGTGATGCTTTGGAACAGCGCCGCCAAAAAGCTGATCGGCTCGGTCAACCAAAGCAGCATCGCACCGCCCAAAATCAGCACGGCCGTGGTGGAAAGCACCACCTTGCTGTGCAGCGTCAGCTTGCGGAACCGCCCGCGGCAGCGCAGTACATCCAGCATCACCATAAAGCCGATGCCGCCCAAGACGATCATCCCATCGGTGACAAGGTTCAGCCAAAGGTTATTGCAGTAGGGGATCAGGCTGTGGCCGCCGCCCAGCACATCGAGCCCTGCATTGTTAAAGGAAGCGATCGCGTGGAACACGCTGATCCAGGCGGCATGCAGCGGCGAATAGTCCCGGGCAAACACCGGGTAGCTGGCCACCGCGCCGATGCCCTCCACCAGCAGAGTCATGGCCATAATGGACCGCACCAGCTTGACCATGCCCCCGAAACTTTCCACGTTGAGGGCCTCCCGCACCAGGCTGCGGCCGCGGAAACTGATGCGCCGCCCTGCCGCAATGGCCAGCCCCATGCTGACCGAAGATATGCCCAGGCCCCCCAGCTGCATCAGCACTGCCAGCACGGCCTGGCCGAACAGCGTAAAGGTATCGCCGGGGTCCACCGTGACCAGCCCGGTCACGCAGACAGCGCTGGTGGCGGTAAACAGAGCGTCCAGCCCCGGCAGCTGCACGGCCCCGCGCACCGCGATGGGCAGCGAGAGCAGCGCCGCGCCGATGAAGATGAGCACCGCAAAGCCAAAGGCGATGGTGCGCGCAGGAGACTGCTGTTTTGTGATTTTTTTGAAGTTTTCCACATTTTCACCTGTGATTCGTAAATTATTCCTACTTTACCACGAAAGGGCGGATGCGTCAAGCAGTACTTGACGAAGCACACCAGGCGTGGTATAGTTACCCTATACTTTACCGGGAAGGAGGGCACACCCATGCGCTGGCGCTTTGGTGTTCTTTTTCAGAAAAAAGGAAACCCTTAAGCAATCAGAGCTAGAAGTGTGCCCATTTTTAAAACTGACCCGGCAAAGCAAGGTTGAAGTGTATACTATCGACCCTGCAGCTTTGCTGTGGGGTCGTTTATTTTTGGGGACCTATTTCTTGTATGTCTAAGGCAACACCGCACAATTCCCGCCTAACGGCTTAAGCACCGCTCCGGCGGCTGCGGCACTTAGAATTATGCGGTATTGCCCTAAAGAAAGGGTGTTCCCGATGAATTTACCAAAGCAATTGCGCGCGGTGCGCGTGTACTCGTTTACCTCCTGCCTGCGGCTGACCGATGCCGTCTGGGTGGCGCTGCTGGCTGCCCGGGGCTTTACGCTGGCGCAGATCGGTCTGGCCGAAGCTGTTTTCCACCTCACCAGTCTGCTGTGCGAGGTACCCAGCGGCGTGGCCGCTGACCTGCTGGGGCGGCGGCTGAATCTGGCCGTCAGCGCTGTGTTTGAAATTTTCTCCGATGTAACGATGGCGTTTTCTCCCAATCTGGCCGCTGTATGCGCCGCCATGGCACTGAAAGCGCTGGCCTGCACGATGATCTCCGGCACGCTGGAGGCCCTGACCTATGACAGCCTGAAAACTGCCGGGCGGGAAAACGAATATTTGCAGGCTGACGCAAAAATCTCGGTTTTGCAAAAGCTGGCCACAGCGCTGGGGTCGCTGGCAAGTTTACTCTCCGACGTGCTGCAATTTGCCGGGTTTTACCTGGCCAATGCAGCGATCTGCTTTTGCTCGCTGCTGGCGGCGCTGACTTTGCAGGAGCCTCTGGTGACCGAGGCCCAAGCTGCGCGGCAGCAGAATCCCTTTGCGGATATAGCCGCCCGGCTGCGCGTCCATATCACAGATAGTGCTGCCGTGCTGCGCACTACGCCGCTGGCGGTGCGGCTGATCACTGCGGATGCCATCATCTCGCTGCCCAGCTACCTGACCACGATGTTTGTACAGCAGCGGCTGGTCACACTGGGGTGGGGTGCCTCCTGGCTGTTCGTCTCTCCCCTGCTGGCCTCGGCTGCCGCCATGGTATGCACAGCGCTGGCACGGCGGCTGCATCCCGGGAAATTGCGCCCGCTGTACCGACTGTGTGCCCTAGTCTGCGGCGGTGGTGTGCTGTTGGCCGGGGCCGGGCCTGCCCGGGGTTGCCTGGTGGGGCCGATGCTGGTGCAGGCATCGTTGAGCGTGTGGTTCCTGCACGCGATGCAGCGGTTCAATGATGCCATCCCCAGCGACCGCCGGGCCACGCTGATCAGCGTTGACAACATGGCTTACAGCGTGCTGATGATCCCCGCCAGCCCGCTGATCGGGCTGATCGCCGATGTGACCGGCCTGGCCGGGGCGGGACTTTGCGCTTTGGGCGGGTTGGTGCTGCTTTCGGCCCTGGCGCTGCCGCGCAGAAAATAATTTACGATACATCGCAGTTGCAACTACCCGTTGACAAACTTCCAGTTCCACTTTCTTGCCCCGCAACCGGGAAAAATGGTAGAGTGCAGACAGTAAAACAACCACGAACAACCAAGAGGAGGTTTTCCCCATGATCTTTGCTGACAAACTCATTACCTTACGCAAGAAAGCGGGCTGGTCCCAGGAGGAATTGGCTGAAAAGCTGGGCGTGACCCGGCAATCGGTCTCCAAGTGGGAGGGTGCCCAATCGGTACCCGACATCGACAAAATTTTGCAGTTAGCCCGTCTGTTCGGTGTGACCACCGACTACTTATTAAAAGAGGAACAGGGCGAGCCGGAATATACCGCCGAGGATGACCCCCCTGCCCTGCACCGGGTCACGCTAACACAGGCAGGGGATTATCTGAAAAAAGCCCGCGCCAATGCGCCCAGAATGGCGCTGGCCACGGCATTGTGCGTGCTCAGCCCGGTTTCACTGCTGGCGCTGTGCGCTTTGAGCGAGTATAACCTGCTTGACATCAGCGAGAATTTTGCCGCCGGGCTGGGGCTGTGCATTCTGCTGGCGCTGGTAGCCGTAGCGGTGGTGCTGTTTATGCAGTGCAGCGCGGCGGTAAAGCCGTATGAATTTTTCGAAAAAGAGCCCATCGACACTGAGTATGGCGTAACCGGCTTGGTGCGGGAGCGGCGTGATGCCTTTGCCGCTCATTACAACCGCGCCAACACCATAGGCACCGTGCTGTGCATACTGGCCGCCGTGCCGCTGTTTGCCGCTATGATGTGCAATGCCGACCTTTTAGCCGCGCTCTCCGTCTGCCTGCTCATGGTGCTGGTGGCCTGCGGTGTGTATGCGTTTGTATGGGCAGGCACCGTACACGATGCCATGGACCAACTGCTGGAGGAAGGTGACTTCACCCGCGACGCCAAGGCCCGCAAGGGGGTCATCGGCGCGGTTGCTGCCGCCTACTGGCTGGTGGCGGTAGCCATTTTCCTGTTTTACACCTTCGGCCCCTACGGCAACGGCCAGCCGCAGTACAGCTGGTTCATCTGGGCCATCGCCGGTGTCGTGTTTGCTGCCGTTATGGTTGTAATGAAGGCCGCCCAGCGAAAAAAGCAATAAAGAGGCTTTACTTTTCACCCAAACGCGCGTACAATAGGGCCATCTTCATATTATAAGAGGGAGTTGTTTTGTATGAAGCGTATTGTATCTGATAAGGCACCCGCCGCGCTTGGTCCCTATGTGCAGGCCGTGGACACCGGCAGCACCGTCTACTGCAGCGGCCAGCTGGGTATTGACCCCGCCACCGGCGCTCTGGCTGAGGGCGTAGTGGCACAGGCCCACCAGTCCCTGAAGAACCTGCAGGCCGTGCTGGCCGAAGCCGGTCTGACCCTGGACAATGTTGTCAAAACCACGGTCTTTGTGCAGGACCTGGGCGACTTTGGCACCGTGAACGAGATCTATGCCCAGTATTTCCACGAGTATCCCGCCCGCAGCTGCGTGCAGATCGCCGCCCTGCCCAAGGGTGCGCTGGTGGAGATCGAGTGCATCGCCGCGCGTGGTTAACATCACAAACAACAAGGCCCTGCCTTTCGGCAGGGCCTTGTTCCCTTTTATAAGGGGCTTAAATCACATTATACTCCTTCAGCAGCTTCTCCACCTCAGTGCCTTCAATCTTTTTCAGGGCCTCTTTCAGGGCCAGCTTGCCTACCAGCGGCATCTCCATGTCGGTGATCTTTTTGCCGTCGCGCAGTTTCACGGTGGCATCCAGCAGGCAGCGGATGTCATACACGCTGCCCCAGACCTCGGGCACGCCGCGGTCGACGTTCAGCAGGGTGTAAACAGCCTCCATACCGGTGCGGATGGAATACTCAGTGGTAAAGATGGTGTCGCGCTCGGTCTCGGCGAACTGGCCCAGGAAGGCAAAGTTCACGGCACCCTCGGGCACTACGTCAGGGCGGTCACCTGCAGCACGCGGCATAAAGAAGGCATCAATATACGGCATCATGCAGGGCACGGTGTTGGCGCTGTTGGCCGCCAGCTCCTCAATCTGGTCAGTGGGCACACCGATGTGGTACAGCCACTCCATGCAGATCTCCTTGCCGGTGCATTCCCGCATCGGCTTCTTGACGAAGTCACCCGGCTTATCGCTGAACAAGCCGTAGACCCAGACGCAGAGCTGGTCCTTGGGCTGATCGCGGAACTGCTGCTGACGGTTCAGCGTCCAGCTGAGCAGCCAGCTGGAATCCTTGACGGTAACAATGCCGCCGGTAACCACCTTGCCGCTGAACGGGTCACGCTTGCAGATTTTCTTGATATAGGGAACGATCTTCTGGTCCAGGGTGGTGATGGTGGCGCTCATCCAGTTGGAGAGTTCGGGGTCATAGCAGAACTTATCCGGATGGCCGAAGCTGGGGTCCTGGGCCGCAATCTTGCGCCACAGGTCCCAGCCGCCGCCCTCCTTGATTTCGGGGCGATAGGGGGCGGCGGTGTTCTGGCTGCCGATGGTGGAGTTTTCAACACAGCCGCCGTTGGTGATAAAGACCAGGTCATTCTCGGTCAGGTCGATGCAATCCTCCCGGCCGTCCCGCAGGATGTCGATGCGGGTAGCCTGCTTTTTGCCGCCGGCGCAGTCAAAGGCCACGTTGACAACCTTGGTGTTGTAGTGGAACTGCACGCCGAAGCTTTCCAGGTACTTGACCATGGGCAGGATCATCGACTCGTACTGGTTGTAGCGGGTAAAGCGCAGGGCTGTGAAATCAGGCAGACCGCCGATATGGTGGATATAACGCTGCAGGTAGCGCTTCATCTCCAGGGCGCTGTGCCAGTTCTCGAAGGCGAACATCGTGCGCCAGTACATCCAGAAATTGGTGTTCAGCACCTCATCGTCGAAGAAGTCGGTGATCTTTTTATCGTACAGCTTCTCATCCGGGGTCATGAACAGCTGCAGGATCTCCATAGCGCCCTTGTCAGACAGGCCGAACTTGCCGTCGGTGTGGGCATCCTGGCCGCGGTTGACGGTGGCACGGCAGAGACTGTAGTTGGGGTCGGCCTTGTTCAGCCAGTAGTACTCGTCCAGCACGGTGTAGTTCTCATCCTCAATGGAAGGAATGGAGCGGAACAGGTCCCACATGCACTCAAAATGGTTGTCCATTTCACGGCCGCCGCGCATGACGTAGCCGATGTCCTGATACTTATAGCCATCGCAGGCGCCGCCGGGGATGGGGTCTTTTTCCAGAATGTGGACATGCTCACCCTTCATCTGGCCGTCACGCACCAGGAAGCAGGCGGCAGACAGTGCAGCCAGGCCGCTGCCAATCAGATAGGCGGACTTGGCGTCGACGCCTTCGGGCTTTTTGGGGATAGCAAAAGCTTCATAATTACCGCTGGAATAATACATACAAAAACCTCCTTAGGTTTCATGCTTACGTTGTTTTTGGGGTGTTGTTGCTTGGGATGCTTATAGTATAGCCCGCGGGTGCCCTGCTTACAATCAGCAAAAAATCCCCGGTGATAAGTTTTTTATCACCGGGGATGAATTGTATAGATTATGAATGATTTATGACAGTGACGAGCAAAAAGCTCCCTCTGTGAGGGAGCTGTCAGCGAGGCTGACTGAGGGATCGTCCCGTCTGCGTTGTAAATCGGTCTACACCGTAAGGCTGCAATCCCTCCGACGCGATTGCGCCATGCCACCAGCTTACACGTCGGGCCCTTCTGTCGCTTTGCGGCATGCAGGGCATCAGGTCCTCGGTGCCGGGGATGATCCACGCTTTGGTGCGGCCCACCCAGTACCAATCAATATACAGGCGGTCAAACACGCCCACGATCAGCAAAACGGCGCCTAAAATGCCCTCTTTGACCAGTACATTCATACGAACCCTCCTCAAGGTTGCCACGTCAAGGTTAGCATAACATAACTCAACGCAAAACACCCGCCCCGCAACATTTTATATACAACAAAAATCCCCCTGCCGGACGCGTTTCTGCGCAGACAGGGGGGGTAAAACTTATTATAACGTAAAGGTAATCAGCTGAACATGACCACATCCTGGGCGGGCTTTTCGGCAGGCTCCACAGACAGGGCGGTCAGCACCGGACCGGTGGAATCGGGGGTCTGGCCCTTGTAGATGGGGTGGTACTTCACGTTGATTTTAGCGGTAATGGTGATCCAGCTGCGCTGCTCCAGCGACTTATAGTCGTCGTACTTGCAGGGCATGCCGACGAACTGGATGTCCTGCACGCAGCAGGTCATGGCGAAGCGGCCGGGCACAAAGGCACCCTTGCCGGCCTGCGGGGTCTGGCAGACCTGGGCCAGGTATTTCACCGTCTTGCCGTCGTATTTCTTCGGGTCATCCATGCAATCCATGTACCACACGCCAAAGAACTCCTCCGGGATCTCGATGACCGGGGCATTGATGTCGAAGGGCAGCGGATCGGGGATGTCATCGTAGGCTACGCTGCCATCCTTGAACTCATAGGCGATGTCGCAGCGGCGGCTGGCCTGGCGCACCAGCTTGTGGATGAGCTGACGGCTCTCGTCGTCGTTCACGGCCTCGGCACGGTTGACCACCAGCAGCTCGCTGCCGCGCAGCTTGTCCAGCAACAGGCCGCGCATGGCGTTGTCACCGGCGTAGGTCTTGATGGTGGTGCCGTCGGCGGTGGCCAGGCACTGGTACACCAGCCAGTTATCCGGCATGGCGTCGTACAGTTCCTGCACCAGCCACATGCCGTTGTACTCGATGATGACACGGCCGCAGCCGGACTTTTTCTCCAGCGCGGTCAGGTTTTCGGGGGTCAGCTCGCTCTTGTCCTCGATCTGGGCGACATGCACGCCGCCGAAAGCGAAGCGCGAGGGATCATATTCCAGCTCGCCCTCCTCGCAGACAAGCAGCAGGGTCTTGTCTCCGGAGTCGAAGTTGGGGTCTTCCATCGTTTCCTGGATGAACTTGGTCTTGCCGCTTTCCAGCTGACCAACAAACAGGTAAACCGGGATCTGTTTTGCCATGGTGGAAATCCTTTCGGTAAATCGTGAAGCATGCGGTCAAAGCAGGTCTGCCCGCACGGAGATAAATTGCGTTTGAATATCAGACGTGAAACAACGCGGCGATCTCGTGCTCCTTCAGGTCAGAGCCGATGACGCACAGCTTGCCTGTGACATCGGGGCCGCAGGCGCGGATCTCATGCTCGCCGGGAACCATGTCGAATTCATACCAGGTGTCGCCGCCATCGACAATGCCCTTGGCGCGCAGGATCATGCCGTAAGCGCAGCTGTCCAGCTTTTCCAGGGCGCTGTCCAGATCCTCGCGGCTGTACTTGTGGGCGGTCTCTTTGCCCCAGCTGGTAAAGATCTCGTCGGCGTCGTGGTCATGATGATGGTGATGATGGCCGCAGCAGCAATGCTCGCCATGCTCATGATGGTGCTCGTGCTCATCGTCATCATCGTCGTCATGATGATGGTGGCAGCACTCATGTTCGTCGCCATCCTCGTCATGGTGGTGATGATGGTGGTGCTCGTGCTCATCGTCATCATCATCGTCGTCATGATGGTGGTGGCAGCACTCATGCTCGTCGCCATCCTCGTCATGGTGGTGATGATGGTGGTGTTCGTGCTCGTCCTCATCGGCGTGGGCCTCGTTGGAAGCTTTGGCCTCGGCCAGCAGCTCAGCCACCAGATCGCGCTTGCCGTCCATGACGGAAACGATCTGGGCGCCGGTCAGGGCGGTCCAATCGGTGGTCACGATGGTAGCGGTGGGGTTCTTCTCGGCCAGCATGGCGACAGCGGCGGCGATCTTCTCCTCGCCGGCGTTGCCGGTGCGGCTCAGGATAATGCAGGAGGCATGGCTGACCTGGTCATCATAGAACTCGCCAAAGTTCTTCATATACATCTTGACCTTGTTCACATCGGCCACGGTGACAAAGCTGTTCAGCACGACAGGCAGGGTCTCGGCCACGCCCTCAACGGCGCGGGTCACATCAGACAGCTTGCCGACGCCGGAGGGCTCGATGAGGATGCGATCGGGATGGTAGGTCTCGACGACCTTCTTCAGGGCCTCGCGGAAGTCTCCCACCAGGCTGCAGCAGATGCAGCCGGAGTTCAGCTCATTGACCTGGATGCCAGCCTCACGCATGAAGCCGCCGTCGATGCCGATCTCGCCGAACTCGTTCTCGATCAGGACGATCTTCTCACCCTTGAAAGCTTCCTGGATCAGCTTTTTGATCAGCGTGGTTTTACCGGCACCCAAAAAGCCAGAGAAAATGTCGATCTTGGTCTTGTTTTCTGCCATGATTGTTACCTCTATTCAAATGTTCACAGATGTTAGCAATATGTGTGTTTAACTGCTAATATCATTATAACAAACGCGTCAAGGGGTTTCGGGCCTTTTTGCGCGGAAATTTTTGAATTTTTTGAAAATTTATCGCGAAAAAGTCTACCCTCTTTATTATTTCCTAAGAAAGTGGTATGATATTCCTAACCTACATTAATAAAAAGGAGCGATCCGTTTTGACTACCAACGAAAAAATCGCCGCACTGCGCGCCGCTGCAAAAGCAGCCGGGGCCGACGGTGTGCTGCTGATGACCAGTGATCCTCATTGCAGTGAGTACCTGCCTGACTATTACAACGCCCTACCCTGGTTCTCCGGCTTTACCGGCGAGAACTCCACCCTGGTGGTGAACCAGCACACCAGCGCCCTGTGGTGCGATGGCCGTTTCTATGTCCAGGCGGACAAGCAGCTGGCCAACACCGAGATCCAGTGCATGCACGCTGGTTCTGCCGGTGTGCCTACTGTGGCCGAGTACCTGACCGCCAACTTCACGGCCGGCGAGACCCTGCTGCTGGACGGCAGCTGCGTGCCCGCCACGATTGCCAAGGAGTACATCGACGCATTGGCCAAGAAGGGTGCCTCCCTCAAGAGTCAGGACGTGGCCAGCCCGATCTGGGACGCCACCGGCGAGCGCCCGGCCCTGCCCGACACCCCCTGTGAGCTGCTGACCCCGGCCCAGACCGGCGCGACTGCCGCGGACCGCATCGCCATGGTGCGTGCCGAACTGCAGAAGGCCGGTGCCACCGCACTGGCCGTGACCGGTCTGGACTGCGTGGGCTGGCTGCTGAACCTGCGCGCCCGCGACCTGCCCTGCACCCCGCTGGCCGTCGCCTACGCGCTGGTCACGATGGACGCCTGCACGCTGTTTATCGCGCCGGGCCGCCTGTCCGACGCCGACGCCGCCACGCTGGCCGAGAGCGGCGTGACGCTGCGCGGCTACGAGGAAATTATCGACGCCGTCCACGCCCTGCCCGCCGACGAGGTTTTCCTGGTGGACGAGAAGGCCACCAACTACGCCCTGTACGAGGCCCTGACCGCCCACAAGACCGTGGCCGGTGCCGACCCGATTTTTGCCCTGAAGGGCATCAAGAACGAGACCGAGCTGAAGAACATCCGCGAGTGCCATATCCGCGACGGCGTCGCCGTGGTGCGGTTCCAGATGGATCTGGAAAAGGCGCTGGCCGAGGGTAAGCAGCTGACCGAGATCGACATCGACACGATGCTGCAGAAGCGCCGCGCCGAGATGCCCGGCTACTTTGAGGACAGCTTCTCCACGATTGCGGCCTACGGCGCCAACGCCGCCATGATGCACTACCACGCCGAGGGCGACGTGAACAGCGTCATCGAGCCGCGCGGCTTCCTGCTGGTGGACAACGGCGGCCAGTACGACTGCGGCACCACCGACATCACCCGCACCTACCCCGTCGGCCCGCTGACCGACAACGAGCGCCGCTATTACACCTGGGTGCTGCAGAGCCACATCGACATGGCCCGCGCGGTGTTCCTGGACTACTGCACCGGCTTTGCACTGGATACCTTTGCCCGCGGCCCGGTCTGGGCGCACAAGGTCAACTACCGCTGCGGCACCGGCCACGGCGTCGGCTTTATCTCCGGCGTACATGAGGGCCCGCAGAGCCTGCGCCCGAACAACCCCGTGATTTTTAAGCCCGGCATGACCATCACCGACGAGCCGGGCATCTACGAGACCGACGAGGTCGGCATCCGCATTGAGAACGAGCTGGAGTGCATCGACCTGGGCGAGAACCAGTACGGCCACTGGCTGGGCTTTGCGCCTTTGACGCTGGTGCCCATCTCCACCGAGCCGGTCCTTGTGGACGAGCTGAGCCGCGACCAGATCAACTGGCTGAACGACTACCACGCCCACGTCTACGAGATGCTCAGCCCCCGCCTGAACGAGGACGAGAAGGTCTGGCTGAAGGAGAAGTGCGCGGCGATTGGCAGATAAACAGCTGACAGGTGTTTATCTTTTATATTCCTGTAGGGGCCGGACATGTCCGGCCCGCAACATAAACCGCAAGCAGGTGCTTGCCGGTAAGCTGCGGGCCGGGCATGCCCGGCCCCTACGCCTCAACAATGTTTTACCATGCAATAACGGCACACGTCCCCGGAACGGTCAAGACCGTTCCCTACAAAGCACCCGTCGACCCCGATCTGTAGGGAGGAGTCTTGACCCCTCCGCAGCTGCCGTTTGCCATTGTGACGCGGTAGGGGCCGGACATGTCCGGCCCCTACAGAGCGGCATACTCAATGGCTATTTATTTCTCGCACGCGCCGTCGTTGCCCTCACCACACCCGTCGCAGTCACTCTCAAACCGGACGGCGTTCTTCGCCAGCTCGGGGTCAAGGCGCTGGGCGACCTGCATCATCAGGGCGCACTCCATCCGCTTACGGAACACCTTGCAGCCGTACTCATACGTGCCGTGGATGTCGCCGGTAGCGTGCAGGGCGTTGGCCGCGCAGCCGCCCGCGCAGTACAGGCGTGCCCAGCAGTCCTTGCAGTCGGGGCGGGCATAGACGTTGCACAGCTTGAACTCGTCGCGCAGGGCGGTGTTGGTCACGCCGTCCCAGACATTGCCCAGCTTGTACGCCGGGTCGCCGACAAACTGGTGGCAGGGGTACAGGTCGCCCCAGGGGGTCACGGCCATGTACTCGGTGC
>OLRE01003211.1_pt1 | contig 11897 bp, 9 predicted proteins | sample 1672461 | NCBI WGS metagenome assembly OLRE01 (sample SAMEA3136688, study PRJEB25190) | human gut metagenome | biome: human gut; feature: human-associated habitat; material: faeces | place: Austria | collected 2013
GCCTACCAGCAGCTGGTGGAGTGGTACAACAAGGGCGACATTGATTTCTCGGAGGTCACCACCGTGAACCTGGACGAGTACCGCGGCCTGCCCAAGGACCACCCGGAAAGCTACTGGAGCTTCATGCACCGCCACCTGTTCGACCACGTCAACATCAACCCCGCCCGCATCAACCTGCCGGACGGCACCAACCCCGATGCGGACGCAGCCTGCGCCCAGTACAACCAGATCATCCACAGCGTGGGTGGCATCGACCTGCAGCTGCTGGGCATCGGCCACGACGGCCACATCGGCTTCAACGAGCCGGGCGAGGCCTTTGAGCTGGAGACCCACTGTGTGGACCTGACCCAGGAGACCATCGAGGCCAACAAGCGCTTCTTTGACGGCAACGTAGACCTGGTGCCCAAGCAGGCCTACACCATGGGCATCAAGACCATTATGCAGGCCCGTAAGGTGCTGATGGTGGTCAACGGCACCGGCAAGGCCGAGATCGTGAAGAAAGCCTTCTTCGGCCCGGTCACCCCGGAAGTGCCCGCCAGCATTCTGCAGATGCACCCCGACTTCACCCTCGTGGGCGACGAAGAGGCCCTGAGCCTGATCTGATCGGTTCCCCAAAGCATGTTTCTGCCGCCGCACGGCCCTGCCACCGTGCGGCGGCTTTTTTCTGAGCAGGGGAATTGTAACGCGGCAAAAAATACAGTATACTGGAACAAAAACCACCACGAGGGAGGGGCGGCCGATGTTCAGCGAAGAGATGATCTGCAGCCTGAATGATCTGGAGCTGGAAGTTTATAAGTATGTTGTGCGGAACGCGGACAAGGTGTGCTATATGCGCATCCGGGAGTTTGCGGATGCCGCCCATGTGTCTACCTCCACCATCCTCCGGTTCTGCAAAAAGGCGGGCTGCGACGGCTACGCGGAGTTCAAGATCCGGCTGCGCCAGCATCTGGAACAGGCAAAGCAGCCGCCGGTCAAGGACGATGTGTCGGAGGTCATCGACTTTTTGAAAAAGACCTGCTCGGCGGAGTTTGAGCAGAAGCTGGACATGCTGACCAGGGTCATCTTTCAGGCCCGGCACATCTTTTTTGTAGGCAGCGGCATGTCCGGCATCGTGGCCAAGTACGGGGCACGCTATTTTTCCAGCATGGGCAAGTTCTGCCTGTACATCGACGAGCCCCACTACCCCACCGAGAGCCGATTCGTGGAAAATTCGCTGGTGATCGTGTTTTCAGTGTCTGGCGAGTCCCGCGACACCATCGGCCATGTGATGCGCTTCAAGGAGCAGAACTGCCAGATCCTCAGCGTGACCAACACGGAAAACTGCACCATCGCAAAACTCTCGGACTACAACCTTGCCTATTATGTCACCTACGAGCGGCTGGGAGTCTACGATGTGACGACCCAGCTCCCGGCCATGAGCATCGTGGAACGGCTGGGCAAAAAGCTCTACCGCTACACCTCCGAGGGCCCGGCAGCCATCTGAAAAAAGTCCAAAATAAAAAACAGGGTGTTACCCGAAAAAAACAAGTGCGAAAAAACGGCACTTGTTTTTTTATGCCCGGAAACTGCTGACAAACAACCTGCCTGCGTCTATAATGGACGCATCAGAAGTACTTCGACCGGAAATTGGATGACTTGAAAAGGTAAAGGAGAAACAATCATGGCAAAAGATTATGCTGCGATCTCCAAAAAGATCGTGGAGAACATCGGCGGTGTGGAGAACATTGCCAGCGTGACCCACTGCATGACCCGCCTTCGCTTCGTGGTGAAGGACGAGGGCAAGATCAACGACGCAGCCGTCAAGGCGACCGACGGCGTGATGGGCGTCGTGAACCAGGGCGGCCAGTACCAGATCATCATTGGAAACCATGTGGAAGAGGCCTACAACGAGGTGCTCAAGATGGGCGACTTCGGCGAGGCAAGCCAGGTGGCCCGCGGCGAGAAGAAGGAGCCCCTGACCCTGAAGAAGGTGGGCAACAACATTCTGGATGCCATCGTGGGCACCATGTCCCCGTTGATCCCCGCCATCATCGGCGGCTCCATGGTCAAGCTGCTGGTCATGCTGCTGGGCATGGTCGGTGTGTTGTCGGCCGACGGTGAGACCTACAAGATCCTGAACACCATCGGTGATGCAGCCTTCTACTTCCTGCCGGTGATGGTGGCCGCTTCTGCTTCCAAGAAGTTCAACACCAATATGTTCATCGCCATTGCCATTGCAGGCCTGATGCTGCACCCGGATTTCCGCACCATGATGGAGGCTGTCACGGTCGGCGATACCGCCGCACACTTCCTGGGCATCCCGGTGGTGGGCGTCAAGTACACCTACACCGTCATCCCGGCCCTGTGCATGACCTGGATCCTGTCTTACATTGAGCGTGCCATCGACAAGATCACCCCGGCTGTCACCAAGAACTTCCTCAAGCCCATGCTGATCTTCCTCATTGCTGCTCCCATTGCGATCATCGTGGTCGGCCCGGCCGGCATCATGATCGGCGAGGGCATCTCCGCCTTCGTCTACTTCGTGCAGGCTAAGCTGGGCTTCCTGGCTGTGGGCATCATGGGCGCCCTCTGGCCCCTGCTGGTCATCACCGGCATGCACCGCGTGTTCACCCCCACCATCCTGCAGACCATCTCCGAGACCGGCATGGAGGGCACCGTTATGCCCTCTGAGATCGGTGCAAACCTGTCTCTGGGCGGCGTGTCCCTGGCCGTTGCCTTCAAGACCAAGAACAGCGAGCTGCGCCAGACCGCTCTGGCCGCTGCTTCCTCTGCTCTGATCGCCGGCACCACCGAGCCCGCCCTGTACGGCGTGGCCGTGCGCCTGAAGCGTCCCCTGATCGCTTCCCTGATCACCGGCTTTGTCTGCGGCTGCCTGGCCGGCATGGCAGGTCTGGCCAGCCGTTCCATGGTGTCGCCCAGCGTTCTCACCGGTGTGCAGTTCATCGACCCGGCCAACCCCGGTGTGAGCATCGCCTGGATCGCCGGCATCTCGGTGCTGTCCATCGTGCTGTCCTTTGTGCTGACGCTGGTGATCGGCTTTGAGGATCTCCCGGAAGAGGAGTGATTCCCATGTCTGATTACAAACTGCCCGAAAATTTCCTCTGGGGTGCTGCCATTGCGGCCAATCAGGCCGAAGGCGCTTACAACGAGGGCGGCCGCGGCCTGAGCAACATCGACATGATGCCCCACGGTGTCCACCGCATGGAGGTCAAGCTGGGCGGCACGCCCCACCCGACGCTGCAGGCAGGGGAGTATTACCCCAGCCACACCGGCGTGGACTTCTACCACCATTACAAAGAGGACATCGCCCTGATGGCAGAGCTGGGGCTGAAGGTGTTCCGCACCTCCATCTCCTGGTCCCGCCTGTACCCCCACGGCGATGAACGGACCCCCAACCCGGAGGGTGTGGCCTTTTACCGCAATGTGTTCCAGGAGTGCCGGAAGTACGGCATTGAGCCGCTGGTCACCCTGTGCCACTTTGATATCCCCATGGGTCTGGTGGAGCAGTACGGCTCCTGGCGCAGCCGCAAAACGCTGGAATGCTTTGCCCGCTACGCCGAGACCTGCTTCAAAGAATACTCCGGCCTTGTGCACTACTGGCTTACCTTCAACGAGATCAACATCCTGCTGCACAGCCCCTTCTCCGGGGCAGGCATCGCCTTCCAGGAGGGCGAGAACCGCAGTCAGGTGATCTATCAGGCGGCCCACCATGTGCTGCTGGCCAGCGCCACGGCCACCCGCCTGGCCCACCAGTACGACCCCGCCAATCAGGTGGGCTGCATGCTGGCCGGCGGCAGCTTCTACCCCTACTCCTGCAACCCGGAGGACGTCTGGGAGTCGGTGCAGAAGGAGCAGGAAAACCTGCTCTTCATCGACGTGCAGGTGCGGGGCCGCTACCCCGGCTACGCCCGCAAGCTGTTTGCGGAAAAGCAGGTGCAGCTGCACACCGAGCCCGGCGACGATGCCCTGCTGCGGGAGAACACCGTGGACTTCATCTCCTTCAGCTACTATGCCAGCCGCTGCGTGGCGGCCAGCCTGGAGGGCAAGGCCGTGAACGACGGCAACGTGGTGCGCTCGGTGAAGAACCCCTATCTGCAGACCAGCCAGTGGGGCTGGGCCATCGACCCGCTGGGCCTGCGCATCACCATGAACCAGCTGTATGACCGCTACCAGAAACCGCTGTTCCTGGTGGAAAACGGTCTGGGTGCCCACGACACGGTGGAGCCCGACGGCAGTGTCCACGATGATTACCGCATCGACTACCTGCGCCGTCACATCGAGGCGGTCAAACAGGCTGTGTCCGACGGCGTGGACCTGATGGGGTACATCGCCTGGAGCGGCATCGACCTGGTGTCTGCCTCTACCGGCGAGATGAGCAAGCGGTACGGCTTCGTCTATGTGGACAAGCAGGACGACGGCACCGGTACGCTGGCCCGCAGCAAGAAAGATTCCTTCTACTGGTATCAGAAGGTCATCCGCTCCAACGGCGCAGACCTCTGAGCGTTTTCCTCCGTTTCATAAATGCAAAAAGCCGCCCCGCAGGCACCGGAATTTCCGGCCTGCGGGGCGGCTTTTGCTGTGCGCGGTGTGCTGGACCGCTGCATGGAACTGGAAGCCATGTACCGCAAGGGCTGGCAGGACGCCGAAAAGCTGGTACAGTGGTACCGCGCTGCCAAAGCGGAAGCATAAGCCGAACACAACACGAAAGGGCCTCCCCGGAATGGGGAGGCCCTTTCTATGCGTTTACGACTTGACGTGGATCGCGTTAGGTGTGGGAAGCATCAGTGCTTCTCTTTGTACTTGAGGCTGGCGAATGCGCCTGCGATGGTCAGCAGCATGCCGCTGAATGCCATGCCCAGAGCGGCCATCCAGTTCACGCCGGTCTGCGGCAGTGCGGTGGCGTCCTGCACGGCGGGCAGCTCGGGCTCAGCCGGGAGGACGACCTCATCCGGGGCAGCATCCTGCACAGCAGGCAGCTCGGGGGTCTCCGGGGTCACGATTTCGTCCGGGGTCTCATCCTCCACGGGGCCGTCCGGGGTATCGGGATCCACCGGCGGAGTGACCGGCGGGACGATGACCGTCTCTTCGCCGTTCACGGTGACCGTGCGGGTCTCGATGGAGGTATAGTTGTAGTCCACATGGGCGTCGGTGGTGGTCGTGGCGGTCTTGGACACAGCGGAGGTGATCACCTCGTCAGGGGTGCGGTAGCTGTAGCTGACGCTGCCGGTGTCGTAGCTGGTCTCGCCCTTGCCGGAGAACAGCTTCTTCAGCACCTCGGTAAAGGTGGTGTAGTGGCCTTTGCCGGTACCGGATCCGGTAACCGTTTCGCTCTTATCCTGCGTATAAGCACCGTCGAAGCCGCCGGAAGTATTTTCGCCGTAAGCCGTAGCACGCTCACTGGTTTTATGTGTGGTGGTCTGCTGGTTCAGCTCCAGAAGGCGGTTGGCGAAGTCCTGAGAGCTGCGGATGCTCAGCGGGGCGGTGATGGTCTTGATGGTGGATTCCGTCTGGCCGACGACCTTGCCCTCGCTCACCTGGGTCAGCTTGGAGATCATCAGGTCATAGCCGCCGACGTAACCCCAGGTGCCGTCCTGGCGCTTGTAGGTGCTGTTGATGCAGGTGTTGGCATCGCGGGTCATATAGCCGTAGGCGGTCAGCTCAGAGGTCTTGCGATAGACCTGATAGCCGCTCTCACCGGTGCTGTTGGTGCCAGTGGTGCCAATCTTCACAACGTAGGTGCCGACGATGGCATTGCGCTCTTTCGGGGACAAGTCCTTGGCCGTCTTGTTGCTGCCAGTTGCCTCCAGGTAGGCATTGATGGCCTGATCCTCTGCGCTGATGCCAGGGGTCCAATAGTCGCCTCTCTGACCCTGATACAGCTTGATGCTGCCATCTTTATCTTTGATGGGATCATAGGCGACAGTGCCGGTCAGCTTGTAGTAGGCGCTCTTGTCGGGGTTATTATTGGAGTCGCCGCGGTCGTATTCGTAGTGGCCGTCGCCCTTGCCGCCTTCATCATCCCAGCTGATCTTGCTGTCCAGGCCGACCGGCTGGTTGCCCTTACCGTTGACCAGGTTTCCGGCATCGTAGTTCCACTCCAGCTTCAGATTCTTGCTCACCAGCACACAGTCGGTCTGATCGACCTTACCGTCCTTGTCCGGCAGCAGATCCAGCTTGGAGCCGGAAGCAAGATCGAGGTGGCCGATGTCGTCGCGCTGCTCTTCGTAGTGCACAGTGTTACTATGAACACGAACTTCCTGGCCGTTAGCGTCTGTATAGTAATAATAGCCGCCCCACAAAGTCCATTTCCAATAGACCTCAATTTTGGAACCATCCGGTGCCTTGCTGAAGGATTTGAATTCATCCGTCTTTTCACCGGAGTAGTAGTTCTTCTTGGTCTCTTCGTAATCAGAACCCTTGTTGGCAACGTAAGTGGAGCTCTTGGCGATCCGCTCCTGCTCCTGCAGAGCCTTGATCAGCTCATCCTTGCTCATATTTTCGGGCGAGATGGCCGTGGTGAAATACTTGATGATGTCCGTCTTCTCGGTCTTGTCCGTAACCTCCAGATTGCCGATCCAGAGTTCCTCGCCGGGCAGAAGTTTGCTCTGGATCTCCTGAATCTGCTTCCACAGCGCGTCGTATGCCTTCTCAAGATCCTTATTGTCCTTGATGATGTCGGTGACACTGGAGGAGGTGTGCACATCCTTCCGGACGGTGAGGGTCTCGCTCAGGGTGCTGTAATCCACGGTGATGGTTTCGTCACCCTTCGTGAAGGTCGCGGTCTTGCCGTCGGCGTTCAGTCGGATGCTGTCAGCGGGAACACTGTATTGGCCTGCCAGCGCGGTCTGGATCTCTTCAGGGGTCAGCGGAGCACCGGCCTGTTTGGTGAAGGTGTAGGTGGTCTTTACGCCGTTTTTGTCCTCGACCGTGCAGGTGTAGCCGTCATTGGTTTTGGTCACATTGCGGTAGATGTCTCCGTCCACCGTAATGGTGCCGGCCTTTTCGTCGATCGACCAGTTCTTGCCGCCGGGAATCACCAGCTTGTCGTTAAGATCCTTGGTGTCCGTCTTTGTGGATTCAGAAAGTTCGTCGATCGTCCATTCTACGCGCTTGATGCCGGAGAAGTCCATACTGCCGATATCAATGCTGTAACCTTCCTGAATCAGGGTAGCTTTGTCCTTGCCGGTCTTGTTCTGCAGCTCATTCCAGGCGATCTCTTCCTTCTCCGTATCGCTGAGGGAAGCGGACGATTCCGTGATCGTGCAGGTACGGGTGATCTTGGTGATGGTGCCGTCGGGCGAGGTCACGGTGTCTTCCTTTTTGTAGGTCGTGGTGCCCTTCTCCGGGTCTTTGCTGGCGATCGTCCAACCATCGAGAGAGGGAAGTTCACCGCTGCCGGGCTTGACGTAGGTGCCGTTGAGGGAACCGCTTTCGGTCCATGTATTCGAGCCGTTCACATAAGCGGTGCCGGTGATGACGTTGTCCGTGACATCCTTGCGGGTCTCGGTGCCCTTGCTCGAATCGGGAGTGCCCGGCTGAGGCGCAGAAACCGTTGCACCGTCATAGCGGAGGGTGACAGTATGAACATTGCCGTCTGCATCGGTATAACTGAGATTGAGCTGGCCTTTGCCGGTGGGATCGATCGTATTCAGCTGGTTCTTGAAATCATCGGTCTCCACATTAATGCCGGCGTTCCGGGCGGCATCCGTCAGAGCGGCCTTGATGGCTTCCAGCTTGGCAGTTTCCTCGGCACTCTTGATGCTTTCCTGACCGCCTTCGACCTGGCCGGGGGTCTTGGTGACCTCGGTGACCTCCACGGTGTAGCTCAAAGTCTTGCGCACGGCTTCCTTCTGATCAAAGGTCAGCTTTTCGCCCTTGTAGTAAACGCCGTTGTCATCGCCGGTGAAGCCCTCGCCCAGACGGTCGGCCAACTGCTTGTTGGTGAGCTGCTTGGTGTCTTCCGTTTTCTTGACTTTATAGGTATATTCCTTGCCGTTTGCATCGGTTTCCGTATAGACATACTCGCCGGTATCGTTGTTATAGTACTCGTCCTTGAGCATTTCGCCCAGCTTCTCCGAAGAAATCTCGATGACATCCATCTTGGTCTCGTCGGTGTTCTTGGCAGTGATGCTTGGCAGTTTAATCTCGGTGGTCAGATCCTTCTCATCAACATCCACAGTGCCCTTTTCCACCTTGAGCACCAGCGTGGTCTCAGTGGTGGTCTTGACCGAGTTGCCGGTGATCTCGTAGTAGGTGACGCGGGTGACGGTGTTGCCGTTCTCGTCGGTAGAGGTCTCTTCCTTTTTCAGGGTATAGGTGGTGTTGCCCTCGTCGTCGGTCTTTTTCTCCACGCCGTCCTCGGGGACGTCCAGCAGCTTGGCGATGTCCTCAGCGGCCATCTCCTTTTCTTCGGTCGGGCTGGTCTTTTTCAGGGTCAGGGTCTTGGAGTTGCCGTCCTTGGCGGGCTCGACCTTGTCCACGGTGTAACCGCCCAGCTTGGCATCCTTATCGGTTTTCCAGTCCGGACGCACGTCCTTGCCAAGCTCGTCGTCGAGGTTGATCTCTTCGCCCTTCTTGGTGTCGGTGATGGTAGTGGAGGAATCGGCCTTGCCGGTGCCGGTGGTGGTCGTAGTCTCGGTGCCGGTGGTCTCGGTGGGGGTGGTGATGGTGGTGTTGCCGTCCTCGTCCTTGCCCACCACGGGGTCGCCCTTCTTCACCTCGGCGTCGGGGTCCACGACGGTGGTGCTGGAAGAGCTGTCGGGGGTCTCTTCCTTGGTGGCCTCGCCGATCTTGCCGTCCTTGCCGGTGGCTTCGTCCTTCTTGCTGTTGTCGATCACGTCACCCTTCACATAGGTGCCGTCGGGGTTCTCAGTCTCGTCCGTCTCGCCGGGCTCTTCCGGCTTCTCAGCAGGTTTATAGTCGATGGTGATGTCATCGGTTTTGGTGCCGGGGCCGAACGCGGGAGCCTGATCATCTTTCTTGGCCTCATCGTTCACCGGGGGAACAAACTCCTCCTGCTCTCCGGCTTCCTCCTGCTTTTCCCCTTCCTCAGCGACGGGGGCGGGCGTGGGGCTCTCGGCTACAGGCTCGGCCTGCGGGGCAGCGTTATCCTCGACAGAGTCGGGGCCTTCCACAGCATGGGCGGCCATGGGCTGTGCAGCGACACAGGCGGTCAGGGCTACGGACATGGCAGCGAGTTTCAGCTTTTTGTTCGTCATGATTGATGGCTCCTTTCAAATGGTGTCAAGTCTTTTACGCATTACCACTGTCCCATATAATGGACATATTTCAAGGCTTACTATCCTGCTTCCTTTATACCATTTTCCGGTGCGGGTTGTCAAGAAAAAATGTGTAGAAACGCATGATTTGTGAAAATATTCCAAAGCCTGAATTGGATATTTTGCACAAATCACAAGAATTTGTTGCAGAAAAAAGAGAAACTGTTGCGGACGTGAAATGATGCGGTTGCGGTACTGGTGCAGAGTGTGCGGATTGTTGCGGAAAACCACTTTTTGAGGGACGGAATTTCTGGCAAAGAACCGGCTGGAATTTCTCCTGCCGCCCTGCTGCAGACGAAAAAAGGCCCCCGGAAACCTGCGTCTCCGGGGGCCTTGCCCTCTACCTTATATAGGGCAGTCGGCGATCACTGCTTCTGCTTCAGCCGGGCCATGTAGCTGTCGGCGGCCACGGCGGCAGCGGTGAAGCTGTTGTTCTTCCACCAGCTGATGAGCGCGGCCACGGTGGTGATGCCGGCGGTGACCAGCTGCTCCACGGTGGTGCTCTCGATGGGCAGCACGGGCTTGCCCATTGCGCTCAGCACCTGATTGGTCAGGGCCAGCAGGAGCACAGCGGTGCGGGCCAGGGTAGCGGTGGAGATCTTGTTGCTCAGTTCCATAAATCAGTTCCTCTCTTTCATTCGTTCATGGTTCTCAAGGTCGGCGATGCGGTGGTTGGCCACCTTCATCTGCTCTTCCAGAATGGGCACGCGGCGGGCGAAATTGTTGTGCTCGCGCACCTCGCGGGTCAGTTCTTCCAGCTTGGTGTCGGTCACGGCCTGACTGCGGCTGTTGGCGATCAGCACGCCGATCAGGGTCACGGCACCGGCGATCACGGCGGACAGGATGCTTTCCATTGGATTCACCTCCTTCTTAACCTGTCCAGCGGCTTTTGGCGGGGCGGGTGTCCACATGGACCCAGCCCACAGCCCGTCCGGCCCGGGGCGGGTACCGGCCGATGCCGCCGGTGCCGGGCAGGCAGGTCTCTGCATAGGCGGCCAGCTGCTCCACCGGGATGCCCTGCACCCGGATGTCGGCAGCGCGCCCATACAGATGCTGGCTGTAGGCGGCCCCGCCCACGGATTTGTTGTGAGCGGCGGTGCGGTAGCCGCTGGTGATGACTACGGGGCGGCCGAAGTGGTCGCGGATCTTCTGCAGCAGGGCGGCAAGGCTGCTGTCCACGAACACAGGGTCCGAGCCATCTTTGCAGGCAAACTCGGCCACGGTGAAGTTTGCGCTCAGCTTCCGGGTGCCGTCCCGCGTGCGGGACCAGGCTTCAAGCATCGGCTTCCACCTCCGCCAGCAGGGCTTTCACGGTGCTGCGCAGACGGGCGGGCACCTCGTCCAGCGTCTTGATACCCTTGCGGATCAGGGCTGCATAAATTTTCGCCATCAATTTCCCTCCTTTTCTTCGTACAGCTCGCACAGGGCCACCTGAAGATCGGTGACACTGCTCTCCACAGCGGTCACCTGCGTCAGCAGGTCCGCGAGGGTGGGGTAGTGGTAGCCGTCAATCCAGAGTTCCAGAGGGAACACTGTTTTGTATGGATAAACAACATGAAGGATGCCGTTTGTTTGGAATGTGATTGTAAAATTGCAGTCACAGTCATAAGTTGTCGTGCCACCGCGTGCAATGCTTTTTTCAGTGTTATTATTGTAGCTGTTGTACTTGCCTTTGGTAATGCATATCTTATCAACATTGCCTGGAATCTGAACATCCCAAGTTGTGAATTTGTTAGGAGACGTCACATGGGTGTTCCACACCAGCCGCGCCTCCGACTTGACCGCCACACTGGCCGCGATGGTGTCATACAGCGTCTTGCCGCTCAGGGTGCCGTCCGGGGCAATGTCCAGATAGTCGCCCACCTTCACGCCGCCCAGCTGGTCTGCCGTAGCGGGCGGCAGGGTGTACGGCGTGCCGAATTTGGCGTCGGCCTCCAGCCGGGTATAGTAGGCGGTCAGGTCGGCACCCAGCGTGCGCAGGGCGGCCGTCTTTTCCGCACCGGTCCACCCGGCGGCAGTGCTGGCAGTGGTGAGCGCTTTTTTCACGCCGTAGGGCAGCAGGGCCGGGGTGAGCGGCGCAAAGCCGTCGGTCATGCTGTCCAGCTGCTCGGCGGAGGCAGGCACAAGGGTCAGAGTGGCGTCCTCCCGCACAGCCACGCCGTATTGCGGGTCGATGCGCACCGGGCCGGGGGTCTTTGCGTCCGGCAGGGTGCTGCTGCGCACATAGGGCGTCAGGTCGGGCGGGGGCGTAGTGTCGGTGAGCAGGGCACCGGTGTCGGGGTTCACGCTCAGAACCCGCAGCAGGGAGCCGGCTGCCGGCTGCGCAGGCCGGGGCAGGGCACCCACGTCCTGCGCACGCAGGACCACTACACCGCTTTTGCCGTTCACGCTCAGTACCTGACCGTCTGCCGGGGCCAGCTCTTCGGCGCGGGCGGCAGCAGCCTCGGCCCGGGATGCACACCCGGCCGCCGCGGTGCTGCTGGTGCTGGCCTGCCGGGCAGCAGTCTGTGCCTGTGCGGCACTGGAAGTGCAGCGTTCGGCGCTGGCCGAGGCGCTCTGGGCCGCCGTGGCGGCTGTGCTGGCACTTTCCAGCACGCGGGCCACGAACTGCTCGTACAG
>OLRE01003217.1_pt1 | contig 11857 bp, 10 predicted proteins | sample 1672461 | NCBI WGS metagenome assembly OLRE01 (sample SAMEA3136688, study PRJEB25190) | human gut metagenome | biome: human gut; feature: human-associated habitat; material: faeces | place: Austria | collected 2013
GGCGACGAGGGCTCTGCCCTCGACTCGCAAGGGGGACGCGTCCCCCTTGACTCCCAATTTGGGGGTGCAGTAAGCGGAGCACTCGCCGCTAAATTCTAGTTTGTGCGGAAAACTTCACTTCCGCTACTTCAGTATCATTCGTTCCAGCTCTCTGCCTGCGGCGCTCATGGACTGGCTCTTCCGCTTGAGCAGGCAGATTTTCCGCGTCGGTACGCTCTCCTTGAGGTCGAGCAGTATCAGCCCGTCTGTGGGGTAACACTCAAGGAACTGCGCCGGCACAAATCCTATCCCGAGATTGTTCCGCACCATCGGAAGTATCAGATCCGCTGTGGCTGCCTCGATATCCGGCGAGAGCGTACAGCCATTCTTCCGGAACCACTCGGAATATATCTCGTACGTCTTGGTCTGCTTGAACAGCGATATCATCGGATACTTCGTAAGCTCCGACAGGCTGACCTGCCTCCCTGCAAGCTCCGGGAACGCCGCTCCGCACACCGGTATCTCCCGTATCTCGCATATCTCCTTTGAAACGATGAGGTCGGTGTCCTCTGTGGGCGTCGTCACAACGCCGAGGTCTACAAGCCCGTGCTTCAGCGCAGATATCGCCTGCGGAGTCGAGTGGTTGAACACACGTATTCGCACGCCCGGGTACTTCTGCCGGAAATTCTTCAGCACCGGAAGCAGGTAGCACCTCAGCGCGATCTCGCTCGCGCCTATCGTTACCACGCCCTTCGCCAGCGTCCGCTCAAGGCACAGCTCCTCCTCGCCGTACTGTATCTGCTCCACCGCCGCCGCTACGTGGGAGTACAGCTTCTCGCCCTCCGGGGTCAGCTCAACGCCCTTGCGCGACCTCACGAACAGCGTGCAGTTCAGCTCGCTCTCGAGGTTCTTTATGGTGCGGGAGATGTTCGGCTGATTGTTCATCAGCGCTTCCGCCGCCTGGGATATGCTCCCGTATTTCGCCACGTAGTAAAATATCCGGTAATATTCAAAGCTGATATACATGTCTTTTCTCCATATGTTATTATAGTTCCATATGTTTATTATATATTATCCGGAACCTTCTGTCAAGTAATGCGGCTGAAAAATAATGAATATCCTGCGGGAACAAAAAAACGGACAGTTCCTCTTCCCTGCCCGTCATTTGAAATAACCCGCCGAAGGCGGCACCGAAATTCCGAATTAAAACCGGGCAGGTTCATCGCCTGCCCGGTAATATTATGCCTTGGGGAGCTTCTTGCGGATATCATGTAAACGCTCCAGTGCGGCGTTGAGCGTCGCGTCCTGCTTTGCGAAGTGCAGTCTGATATAGCGGTTTTCCGGCTCGCGGAAGAAGCTGGAGCCGGGCACTGCGCCTACTCCTACGTGCTCCGCAAGCGCTTCGCAGAGCCTGAGGTCGCTTTCGTAGCCGAACTCGGATACGTCCACCATGACGTAATACGCGCCCTGCGGAACGTTGTGCTGAATCCCTATCCTGTCCAGACCGTCAAGGAACAGCTTGCGCATGTGCGTGTACTTATCCTGGAGCCACTTGTAGTAGTCGTCGCCGAATTTCAGACCGACCACCGCCGCCTCCTGGAGCGGAGCCGCCGCGCCTACAGTCAGGAAGTCGTGAACCTTCTTCACGCGGTCGGTGATCTCCGGAGGAGCAATAACGTAACCCAGGCGCCAGCCGGTGATGGAGTAGGTCTTGGAAAGCGAAGAACAGCATATCGTGCGCTTTCTCATGCCCGGGAGGGTCGAGAAATAAACGTGCCTGTTCGGCGCATAGAGGATATGCTCGTAAACCTCGTCGGTGATAACATAGGTATCGTACTTCTCTGCGAGGTCTGCGATTATCTGGAGCTCCTCACGGGTGAACACCTTGCCGCAGGGGTTGGAGGGATTACAGAGTATCAGCGCCTTGGGGTGCTGCCTGAACGCCGCTTCCAGCACGTCTGCGTCGAAGCTGTACTCCGGCGGAACAAGCGGAACGTAGATAGGCTCGGCGCCGGAAAGGATAGCGTCCGCGCCGTAGTTCTCATAGAACGGCGAGAATACGATGACCTTATCGCCCGGGTTGGTAACGGACAGCATAGCCGCCATCATCGCCTCAGTGGAGCCGCAGGTAACGACTATCTCGGAGTTCGGGTCGATGTCATAGCCCATGAAGTGCTTCTGCTTTGCGGCTACCGCATCGCGGAAGTTCTGGGAGCCCCAGGTCGTAGCGTACTGGTGGAAATCCTCCTTAGTGACCTGCGCCAGGCGCTCGAGTATCTCCTTCGGAGGCTCGAAATCCGGGAAGCCCTGGGAGAGATTCACCGCGCCGTACTGGTTGGATATTCTCGTCATGCGGCGAATCACTGAATCAGTGAATCCCGCTGTTCTTAATGAAAGATCTGTCATATTGTTCCCCTTATTTAAGATAAGAAATGTGGTCGTTCAGAATGTGCTTCGGGTCGAATGCGGTCTTGATGGAGCGCATGAGATCGAGGTTCTCCGGAGCGGTAGCGCCGAGGAAGTACGGGCGCTTCGCAACGCCGATGCCGTGCTCGCCGGAGGTGAGCCCTCCCAGGGAGTACGCGTAGTTGTAAACAGTGGTCATGTTCTTGTGGAGGTCGTGCTCCCACTCAGCGTCGGAGCGCTTTCCGCGAACCATGCACAGGTGTACGTTTCCGTCGCCTGCGTGCCCGAATGCGACCATCTGCATGCCGGACTTCTTCTCGGTCTCGTGGACGAACTTGATGAAGTCAGCGGTGCGGTTTATCGGCACTACGAGGTCAACAGGCTCCTGCTCGCTGACCGCCTCCACAGCCTTGACGAGACAGCCGCGCACCTTCCAGATGTTCGCCGCGGCCTCCGGGTCGTCGAGGGTGATGTAATCCAGCGCGCCCGCCTTCAGCGCTACTTCGCGGACTCTCGCGGCGCTGTCGGTCACTGAATTCCCGGTGCCGTCGAACGTCAGTATAATGTACGCGCCAGCCTCGGGGACCGGAAATTTCAGCCCGGTGAACTTTTCGCCGAGCTCCACGACGGTGCGCTCGGTGAACTCTATCGCGGTGGGGTTCGCGTTGGCGCGGATAATGCTCAGAACGCCGGAGATACCGGTGGAAAGATCCGGGAACGGAACGACCACAGAAAGCGATTTCTCAGGCTTGGGAACCAGCTTCAGAATGCACTTCGTGATGACCGCCAGAGTGCCCTCCGAGCCGATGACGATATGCTTGAGTGAAAGTCCGCTTGCGTCCTTGACGTTCTTGGTGCCTGCGGTGACTACTCTGCCGTCAGCGAGCACAAGCTCCAGACCGCGGACGTAATCGCGGGTTACGCCGTACTTTACGGCTCTCATGCCGCCGGCGTTAGTGGATATGTTGCCGCCGATGGTAGCGGTCTTTTCGCCCGGGTCGGGGGGATAGAACAGTCCCCTGGATTCAACCAGCTTCTGAAAATCCTGGAGCACAACGCCAGGCTCCACGACTGCGGTGAAGGTGTCCTCGTCTATTTCAAGGACGCGGTTCATCAGCGAGAAATCAAGGATTATGCCCTCGCCATGGGGAACGGTCGAGCCGACAAGGTTGGTTCCCGCGCCGCGGGGAGTTACGGGAAGCCCGCGGTCGTTCGCGAACTTCATCACCGCGCTGACCTCCTCGGTGGACTTCGGGAACACCAGCGCCGCGGCGGTCCCCTTTAATCTGCCGAGTGTGTCGGAAAGGTACTTGTCCTCAATATTGCCGAGTTTTACTCTCTCAGGGTCGGAAATTATTTTCAGAAGGTCCTGCATTGTTATCTCCCTTTCTAAAACGGAACCGCACATATTCTGCGCGGTTCCAGTGCTAGGTTTTCAGTTATTATCAGCCGAGTGTCCAAGCGGGAACGAAGAATCCCTTGAACTCGTTGTTGTAGATGTCGATGGTGTCCTGAGTCTGGTAAGCTTCGACGATGCGCTTGTAAACGGGGTTCTCAGCGTCCTCGGAACGTACGGCGATCAGGCAGTAGTAGCTGTTGTCTGCGTACTCGCTCTCCTTGTAGATGGCGTCGTCTGCGGTAAGGCCGCTGTCGAGGGCGTAGTTGCCGTTGATGACTGCGAGGTCAACGTCCTGGATAACGGAGTAAACGAGGTTTGCGTCTACCTCGACGAACTCTACCGGTACTGCGTAGTCGGTGATGTCGCTGATCTCGGGGGAAGCGCCAGCGTCAGCGTTGATGGTGAAGAAGCCTGCGCTCTCGAGGAGCTTCAGCGCTCTGCCTTCGTTGGTAACGTCGTTCGGAACTGCGATCTTGAGGGTCTCGGTAGAAGCAAGCGCGCTTTCGATGGTGTAGTCCTTAGCGGTGTAGATGTTCATTGCTACGATGTAGGTGTCGCCGATGGCGGTCAGGTCGTAGCCGTTGGAGGCTGTATCGTTGTTGAAGTAAGCGTGGTGCTGGAACGCGTTCATGTCGATCTCGCCGCTGTTGAGCGCGTTGTTCGGAATGTTGAAGCTTGTGAACTGCTCATACTCAAGGTTGATTCCCTCGGGAGCGAGCTTCTCCTTGATGGGGTTCCAGATGTCCTCGTATACGTTGCCGGTGAGGCCGATCTTTACGGTCACGGGGTTCTCCGGGGAGTACGCGGTCTCTGCGTCAGCAGCGCTGTCTGCGCTGTCGGAGTTCTCAGCGGTTGCTGCGCTCTCTGCCGCAGAGGAATCAGCGGAGCTGTCAGCCGCGGAGGAAGAGCCGGAGGAAGTGTTGCCGCTGCAAGCGGTCAGAGATACTGCTGCAAGAACTGCTGCGAGGGAAAATGCGAATTTATTTCTGATAGACATGGTGTTTGTTCTCCTTTGAACTTGATTTGTTTAGGGAACCTCTAAAAACCGGTGCGAAAAGCAAAAATGGGCAGGGTGTGCCAGATTCTAGGAAAGCCGACGAAGTAAGGCTGTATGCCTTACGAGGAGGTTTGACGACGAAGATGGTACGCACTGCACATTTTCGCTCACATGAGGTTTTTAGAGGTGACCTTTAGTTGTATTATCCGGTGTTGTCTTATTTGTCTTACCGGTTTATTTCTCTGTTTTCTTTGCGATGATGTTGCCGATTATCTGGATAACCTGGACGATGAGCACCAGAACGATAACTGCGGCAACGATAATGTCGTAGTAGTTACGCTGAACGCCCTGAACATACGCGAAGTTTCCGAGGCCGCCAGCGCCGACTGCGCCAGCCATCGCGGTGAGTCCGACGAGGTTTATCAGGGTGATCGTAATACCGCGGGAAAGAGCCGGAATGCTCTCGCGGAGGTACACTCTGAAAATGATCCCGAGCTTGGAGCAGCCCATCGACTGCGCCGCCTCGATAAGACCGGGGCTGACTCCGGCGAGCGCCGCCTCAGCCTGACGGGAGAAGAACGGAACAGTTCCTACGATGAGCGGGAAAATCGAACCGGCAACTCCGATGGAGGTACCGCTTATGATACGCGTCAGCGGGATAAGCAGGAACAGCAGGATAATGAACGGAACCGAGCGCAGAAGGTTGATAATGATGTCCAGCACGCGGTAGACCACTGCGTTTTCAAGCAGTCCGCCCTTTTTCGTCACGGTAAGCAGGATTCCCAGCGCCATTCCGATAACGAGAATGTACAGCGCGGAAATGCCGGTCATCGCGAGAGTCTCCAGGGTAGCGTTCCACAGGGCGGGAAGCTTCGGTATAACGTTCGGCATAATGCTTTCAAAGAACTCACGCACTGAGGATCACCTCCACTCCGACATTGATATCGCACAGGTACTTGACTGCGGCGCGGATATCGTCCTCGTTTCCGTCGGCGATGACTACAAGCCCGCCTATCGGGTTGTCGCCGATGATCTCTATGCTTCCGAACACGATGTTCAGGTCAACATTAAACTTGCGGGAGATAGTGGAGACGAGCGCTTCGCAGGCGCTTCTTTCGAGGTACTTGAACCGGAGTATCTTCTGACCCGGCTTGAGCTGCACCAGCGGGGATTTCTCCTCGATGAGGGTGTTTATTCCGCTCAGGCAGGAGGTCGTGTCCACGAAGGCGCGCGTCACGGGCTGCTGCGGGTTCGCGAATATCTCGAACACGTCGCCCTGCTCGACTACCCTGCCGTTTTCCATTACGGCGGTGCGGTCGCATATCTCCTTGACTACGTTCATCTGGTGAGTGATCAGCACGATGGTAAGCCCCAGCTTTGCGTTGAGGGACTTCAGCAGCTTCAGTATCGCCTCGGTGGTCTGCGGGTCGAGAGCCGACGTTGCCTCGTCGCACAGGAGTATCTCCGGGTCGCTTGCGAGCGCCCTTGCGATAGCCGCGCGCTGCTTCTGGCCGCCGGAAAGCTCCGAGGGGTACGCGCCCGCCTTATCCGCGATACCTACCAGCTTGAGCAGCTCCAGCGCCTTTTTCCTGCGCTCCGCTGCGGAAAGCCCGTTGTAGCGTATCGGGAATATTACGTTCTGCAGCACTGTCCGCGAAGCGAACAGGTTGAAGTGCTGGAATATCATTCCTATTTTCTTGCGCTGCCTGCGGAGTTCCGCGCCGCGCAGGGCGGTAATGTCCTTGTCGTTTATAAAGACCCTTCCGCTGTCCGGGCGCTCAAGCAGATTGATACAGCGCACCAGCGTGGATTTTCCCGCGCCGGAGAAGCCGATTATGCCGAATATCTCCCCCGCCCTTACGGAAAGGTCTATATCCCTGAGGGCGGTCACGGCGTCCGATCCGGTGCCGAAGGTCTTTGTAAGGCCCCTTATGGCTATCATTTCACGTGCTTCCATCTTTTTCTCCAATCCGAAGTATTGCATTAAAAAAGCCGCAAGCTCTGCGCTTACGGCCTATAAATCAAAACACCGCCCTTTAAGTACAAAAGGCTTTATTGCAGGCAACGCAAGCGCTCTCCATGCCCGAGGGACATGGAGCAGCACATCATCATGCCGTACATGGTAATAGCGGTGTTTATCATAAGTGCTCTCCTTTCCCTTTTGCATGGGCCGTTTGCCCTGCCCGGATATATCATTTTTCGGAATCATAACATGGATAAGCGGTTTTTGTCAACTGTTATTTTTATGGCAATTTTGCAATGCCCCGCTTTTTTCAGAAAGCTCCCCATTATAGGCCGAACAGCCGCTCTGCGTTTTCCTCCGCCGCTCTTTATCTCGGCCATTTTACCGCAGATGAGGGGTATATACCCGGGGTCGTTGCGCTCTCCCCGGTGGGGCTCCGGGGCCATGTAGGGACAATCGGTTTCGGTGAGAAGCCTGTCAATGGGAGTGGCGGCGCAGGCCGCCGGGCCTTTTTTGTTTGACCTGAAGGTAAGCGCACCGCCGAAGGCTATGTACAGCCCCAGCCCTGCGCAGCGCTCCGCGATCTCGGCGCTGCCCGAAAAGCAGTGCATAACGCCTTTTATCCTTCCCCTGTAGCTTTCCAGCACCTCCATGCAGTCCCCGTATGCCTCCCGGATATGCATGGAAACCGGCATGTCCCGCTCTATGGCCATATCGAGCTGGCGGCGGAACAGCTCCAGCTGCTTTTCCCTGTTGTAGGGCTTCCAGTAGTAGTCCAGCCCTATCTCCCCCAGCGCAACGCACTTGGGGTGGCGCAGGTATTTTTCCAGCGCGGCGATATCGCTTTCCGTATATGTCTCCGCGAATTCCGGGTGAATGCCGAAGGCGAGGTATATGCCGGGGTTTTTTTCCGCAAGCTCCGCCGAGGCCTCAAAGCCCTTCGGGTCGCAGGAAATCTCTATTATTTTGCCTATACCCCCGGCGGCAAGACCCTTTATAAGCTCCTGCCTGTCATGGTCAAAGGCGCCGTCCGTCAGGTGGGCATGGGTGTCTATGTACATCTAAAACTCCTTTTTAAGGCTCCGCATGAACAGGGCGGTGAGCTCGTCTCTGGGGCTTGCGCCGTCGTACAGCACTTTATGCACGGCGCGGCATATGGGCATATCCACCCCGTACTTTTTCGAAAGCTCCATGAGCGCCTCCACGGTATAGTATCCCTCGGCAAGCTTCCCGTAGTTTTCCCCCTTTACGAAGGCCTCGCCGAAGGCCCGGTTATGGCTGAACTGGGAAAACACAGTGGCCTGATAGTCCCCCAAGTGGCAGAGGCCGTAGGCGGAATGCTCTATCCCCCCCATAGCCACTATGAGCCGGGCAACCTCCCGGGTGCCCCGCGCCATGAGCGCCCCCTTAAGGTTGGTGAGGCCCATGCCGTCCAGTATTCCCGCCGCTATGCCTATGACGTTCTTTGCGGCGGCCCCTACCTCGTTGCCTATGAGATCCCGGCCGTAATAGAAGCGTATGAGGCTGGAGCTGAACTGTGTCACCAGACGCTCCTTCAATTCCTCCGATGTGCCGTCTATCACCATACAGTTGGGTATTCCCGCCACGAACTCCTGAACGTGGCCGGGCCCCAGCCAGACGGCCACTCCGCTTTGAGGCAGGTATTCCAGGGCGATCTCCGAAAGCCTTTTGCCGCTGCCCTGCTCTATGCCCTTCATGCACAGCACAAGGTCGCCCTTATAGCCATGCGCCGCTATGTCCGCAGCCACTTCCCTAAAGGACTGGGCTCCCACGGATACCACTATCAGCTCCGTCTTTACGGCCTCCTCCATGGCGGATATGAGCCGTATGCTGTTTGGCAGCGTCACCGTGCCGTTGGTGCGGCTCTCCCTGAACTGTTTCATGTGGGGCGAGCCTTCCCGTCCGTAAAGGCTTACGCTGTGCCCCACCTTGTCGAGATACCATGCTATGAATGAGCCCCAGCGGCCGCAGCCTATGACCGTAATCTTCATACCTTGTTCGTTCCTTTATACGTCTATTATCTGATAATTATAGAGGTTGGCGTATATGCCGCCCAATGCCATAAGCTCCCTGTGGCTGCCCCGCTCGGCTATGCCGGAGGGCGTCAACACCACTATCTCGTTTGCGCTCTTTATGGTGGAAAGCCTGTGTGCCACTATTATGCAGGTGCGCCCCTTGGCAAGCTCGAAAAGCTCCTGCTGTATCTCCATTTCGGTCTGGTTATCAAGAGCCGATGTGGCCTCGTCCAGTATCAGTATGCCGGGATCCTTCAGAAATACGCGGGCTATGGATATGCGCTGCTTCTGGCCGCCGGAAAGCTTCACCCCCCGCTCGCCCACCTGGGTGTCGTAGCCCTCCTCAAGGGTCATGACGTAGTCGTGAATGCGGGCCTTTTTCGCGGCCTCTATGACTTCCTCCTCCGTGGCGTCAAGGTTGCCGTAGCGTATGTTGTCCGCTATGCTGCCATCAAAGAGGAATACGTCCTGGGCCACTATTCCCACGTTGCGCCTGAGGGATACCCTTGTGAAATCCCTTATATCAGTGCCGTCTATGGTTATGCGGCCCTCCTCCGGGTCGTAAAACCGCGGTATGAGGTTACAGAGTGTGGTCTTGCCGCCGCCGGAGGGGCCGACGAGAGCCACCGTCTCCCCTGCGGGTATGCGGAGGTTCAGGTGCTTTATCACCTTCTCCGCCCCCTTGGCGTCGCTGTTTTTATACCGGAAGGATACGTCCTCAAAGGCGATGTCCCCCACCAGCCTGCCTGCGTCTATGGCGTCTGGTGCGTCCTCCTCCGGGGGCTCGTCCATAATTTCCGTAAACCGCTTAAAGCCCGTCGTACCCGCCTGAAGCTGCTCGAACATGTTGACCATCTTTCGCACGGGAGTAAAGAAGTTGGACACCATGAGCAAAAAGGCGGTGTATTCGCCGGCGTTTATGCTGCCCCTGAAGAAGAACAGGCCGCCAAAAAAGAGGATTGCCAGATAGGTAAGGTCCATCAGCAGCTCCGCCTGGGTAAAGAACCAGGCCATTGCCTTGTAATACTTGCTCCGTATGCCTGTGAGCTGGCGGTTGAGCACGTCAAAGAGCTTCAGCTCGTGATCCTCTCCGGTGTAGGCCCGGGATACCCTTACGCCTGATATGGCGGTGCCCACATTGGCGTTTATCTCGCCCATCTTTACCCGTGTCTCCTGGGATGCCCTGTTCAGCCCAAGGCGGGCCCTTGTGGTTATGAACACGGTGCAGGGCAGCATTATTAGCAGTATTAGCGCCAGCGGCACGCATATGGTGGAAAGCCACGCCACCGCCCCTATGAGCATCACCACCGAGAGGAATATGTCCTCCGGGCCGTGATGGGCAAGCTCGGATATCTCCTGAAGATCGTTAGTCATGCGGCTCATGAGCACGCCGCTCTTGTTTTCGTCAAAGAAGCTTATGGGCAGCTTTTCCAGGTGGCCGAACATCTCCCGGCGCATATCCGCCTGTATCCGCACGCCTACGATATGCCCCCAGTAATCCACTATGAACTTCATAACGGCCTTGAGCAGATATATGCCCAGCAGCACGCAGCACCACAGCACCAGCCGCCGCATATCCCTCTCCGGCACATAGACGTTTATTATATCCTTGGCTATTATTGGATAAAACATATTGCACGCCGATATTATCAGCGCGCAAAACATGTCTATATAGAACAGCCTTCTATGGGGCTTGTAGTAGGACGCAAACCGTTTGAGCATGATCTCTCCCTTTCAATTTCAAAAGAGGGGGCTACGCCACTATGTCTCCCTGATGAGTGATAAGGCTTGCATCGTACACGCCCTCCACCCGGGTGAACTTCTCTACGAAGCCCGTCTCGTTCTCCTTGAGGCGCAGCTCCATGGTAAGCTCTATGCTGCCGGGGCGCACTACCTTGCTCTTGAGCCGGGCGCCGGGAAGCTGCTTGGTCATCTTGCGTATGGCGTCTGCCGCAGCCTCGCTGTAGTGGATTATAAGGAGGTAGCTCTGAGCGCCACCCTTGCCCCTTGAGCCTGAGATCAGCAGCACGAATATGCCTATCATTATGCCCGCTATGACCGCCACGTCATAGAACTTGGTGCCCACGGCTATACCCTCGCCCACTGCCCAGAATATGAAGGCGGTGTCAAGGGGATCCTTTATGGCAGTGCGGTAGCGGACGATGGACAGGGCGCCCACCATGCCAAGGCTGAGGGTCAGGCTGTTGTTGATGAGCATCAGCATCAGCGCCGTAACTATGGTCATCATTACCAGCGTCATGCCGTAGGTGCGGGAATACATGACCCCGCTGAAGGTCTTTTTATATATGAACCATACGTAAAGGCCCATGAGCAGGCCTACTATCAGCGTAAGGATAACCTGTACGGGGTTCATGGTAATGGTCAAGAGATCGGAAAAGCTGGTCATGTGGTCCTCCTAAAATTCATACTTTCTGCATATACAGTACTTGCTCACGGCACTGCGCGTGTGGGAATCTATCTGCAAAAGCTCCCTTATATAGCTGGGCAGGTAGTTGTTGAACTTTACCTCCAGCACAAGGTCGCCGTCGGTTATGACGGGATAGGTAGGCTGTGTCATGTCGAAAAGGCTCGTCCCCCTGTATGCGGTGCGTATATCCTTATCGAAGGTTATGCGAACGTCCTCAACGGGGTAAACGTAGGCCTCCCGTGTATAGTCAACTATTACGCAGGGGCGCAGGCCCTTGGTGGCAAACTCCACAAACATGCGCCGGGCGAAGGGCTCGGGACGGGAGATGAGAAAGGCGTAGTCCCCGCCGATAAGGCTGTCGCACTCGGCCCTGCTGAGCCGCACCGACTGCTTTGCTATAAAGCTGCCCTCCTTGTGCTTGCACTCGAGCTTGATGACGTCGTCGCTGCCGTTGTACGCCCGTATGCGGAACTTGTCCCGGTCGTTGACGCCTGCCAGCTTTTCCCATAGGGCGTCGTCAAAGGGGCTGTCGAAATATAAGCTCCTTATAAAGTCCTCGCCGCCGTTTTTTTGGGCGTTCTCGTCCTGCTGTATGCAGGAGCGCAGCCTTCTTGAGAGTATCTCGTAGTCTCCCCGGTTGATGTAGTAT
>OLRE01003218.1_pt1 | contig 11857 bp, 7 predicted proteins | sample 1672461 | NCBI WGS metagenome assembly OLRE01 (sample SAMEA3136688, study PRJEB25190) | human gut metagenome | biome: human gut; feature: human-associated habitat; material: faeces | place: Austria | collected 2013
CACTCCATTTATATCAGAAGCTGGGATTTCAGGAGGTCGGCAGAATGCCCAATGCCTTCAAGCTACCGGACGGAAGCTATGCGGACGAAATTATGATGGTGCTGCCCTTCACAAATGCTTCCTGATGTAAAAATGTTACAGTTCCTCGCGCCATTCGCAAAAACGCCTCTTCGAGGCTTTTCGCTGCTTCGCAGCTGCTTTTGCTCATGAGATGGCGCTCCCCTCGTCGATTTGCAAGAGCACTGCTTTTTACGCGAGCGTAAAGCAGCACTCTCGCAATCGACGGGTGAACTGATGTATACACAATATCTAGTATCCTTTGATTGACTTCCCCTACAAAGTATTGTAGAATAGACCGTGATAGGTTTTACGGGCGAAAGCCCATGGGGACACGAAGGTAAGGGGGTACATAAGATGTTTCAGGTAATCAAACGAGATGGTTCCAAAGCGGACTTTACACTGACGAAGATCAATGATGCCATTATGAAGGCTTTTACTGCGACGCAGATGAGCTACAATAATGACATTATTGATCTTCTTGCGTTACGGGTAACTGCGGATTTCCAGAAAAAGGTGGAGAATGACGAGATCCACGTGGAAGACATTCAGGACAGTGTGGAGCGTGTACTGGGACAGGCCGGCTATGAAGAGGTGGCGAAAGCATATATTCTGTACCGCAAGCAGCGGGAGAAAATGCGTGCCATGAAGTCTACCATTCTGGACTACAAGGATGTGGTCAACAGTTATGTCAAGGTGGAAGACTGGCGTGTGAAAGAGAACTCCACGGTGACCTATTCCGTAGGTGGTCTGATCTTAAGCAATTCCGGTGCGGTAACGGCGAACTACTGGCTGTCCGAAATCTACGACGAAGAGATCGCAGAGGCACATCGGAATGCGGATATCCATATCCATGATCTGTCCATGCTGACCGGCTACTGTGCCGGATGGTCCTTAAAGCAGCTGATCAAGGAAGGACTGGGCGGCATCACCGGCAAGATCACTTCTGCACCGGCGAGACACTTATCCGTACTGTGTAATCAGATGGTGAACTTTTTGGGGATCATGCAGAACGAATGGGCGGGGGCACAGGCTTTTTCCTCCTTTGATACCTACCTTGCCCCATTTGTAAAGGTAGATAATTTAAGCTATCCCGAAGTGAAAAAATGCATCGAAGCATTTATTTACGGTGTCAACACCCCCAGCCGCTGGGGCACACAGGCTCCTTTTTCCAATATCACGCTAGACTGGACGGTGCCCGATGATCTGGCAGAGCTGCCGGCGCTGGTAGGCGGTGTGGAGATGGATTTCAAATATAAGGATTGTAAAAAGGAAATGGACATGGTCAACAAGGCGTTTATCGAGACCATGATCGAAGGAGATGCCAATGGCAGAGGTTTCCAGTATCCGATTCCGACTTACTCCATCACAAAAGAATTTGACTGGTCCGATACAGAAAACAACCGTCTGCTCTTTGAGATGACATCCAAATACGGAACTCCGTATTTTTCCAACTATATTAACAGCGATATGCAGCCAAGCGATGTAAGAAGTATGTGCTGTCGTCTGCGTCTGGATCTGCGAGAACTGCGTAAAAAGACCGGAGGATACTTCGGTTCCGGCGAAAGCACCGGTTCTGTGGGCGTGGTAACCATCAATATGCCGCGGATCGCTTATCTGTCTCAGGATGAGGATGAATTTTATCAGCGTCTGGACCGCCTGATGGATATTTCCGCACGTTCCCTGCATATCAAGAGAGAAGTGATCGGAAAACTGCTGGATGAGGGGCTGTATCCGTATACCAAGCGCTATCTGGGAAGCTTTGACAATCATTTTTCCACCATCGGTCTGGTTGGCATGAATGAAGCAGGACTGAATGCAAGATGGCTTCGTGCAGACATGGCTGATGAGAAGACACAGAAGTTTACAAAAGATGTTCTGAATCATATGAGAGAACGGTTGTCCGATTATCAGGAAGAATACGGAGAACTGTATAACCTGGAAGCAACACCGGCAGAATCCACCGCATATCGTCTGGCAAAGCATGATAAGAAACATTATCCGGATATTATTACTGCAGGTCATGAAGGAGATACCCCGTACTATACCAACAGCTCTCACCTGCCGGTAGATTATACTTCTGATATCTTTGATGCATTGGATGTGCAGGATGAACTGCAGACCCTGTATACGTCCGGTACGGTCTTTCATGCGTTTCTGGGAGAAAAACTTCCGGACTGGAAGGCGGCAGCCACACTGGTAAGAAAGATTGCAGAAAATTATCGTCTGCCTTATTATACCCTGTCACCGACTTATTCGGTATGTAAAGAACATGGTTATATTGCGGGAGAACATTTCACTTGTCCGACCTGTGGCAAGAAGGCAGAGGTCTACAGTCGAATTACAGGATATTACCGTCCGGTACAGAACTGGAATGACGGAAAAGCGCAGGAATACAAGAACAGAACCGTGTATGATATCCTTCACTCCGGTGCACCGGCAGAAAAACCGTTGGAAGCAGTGAAAGAGGAGCGGCCGGTGATGGGCGGAAAACATCCTACCAGAACGATGGTAACTATGACAAAAGACGATGTGAAGATCCAGCATCCGGACAGTGTGAAATATCTGTTCACCACAAGTACCTGTCCGAACTGTAAGATTGCGAAACAGATGCTTGCAGAAGCGGAAGAAGAGTATCAGCTGATCGATGCCGAGAAAAACCCGGAACTGGTATCAAGATACGGCATCATGCAGGCACCGACACTGGTAGTCATCGAAGGAGACGAGACAAAGAAATATGTAAATGCTTCGAATATTCAGAAGTATGTGGAAGAGAACGAGTAAAAATAGAAATAAGCGTGGTAACGAGAAAATCCTGAAAACCACAGACAAAGATATAAAAAATCCCCGGCAGAAATCATTCTGCCGGGGATAACTGTTTTGCATTATTTATTATTGTTTTTTACTTCCTGCATCATCAGTGCACGAACCTTCAGCGGAAGTCCGAACAGAGTGATGAATCCGTCAGCATCGTGGTGATCATACATATCACCGGTTGTGAAGGATGCCAGAGACTCGTTGTACAGGCTATATGGAGAAGTTGTACCGGCTTTGATGATGTTGCCTTTGTACAGTTTGAATTTTACTTCACCGGTTACATATTTCTGTGTGGATTCTACGAAAGCCTGGATCGCTTCACGCAGTGGAGTGAACCATTTTCCTTCATATACAACCTGTGCGAACTGGCTGCCCAGTTTTTTCTTAGTTTCCATGGTTTCACGATCCAGAATCAGTTCTTCCAGCTGATCGTGAGCTTCCATCAGGATAGTTCCGCCAGGAGTTTCGTATACACCACGAGATTTCATACCAACGACACGGTTTTCTACGATATCGATGATACCGATACCATGTTTTCCACCCAGTGCATTCAGCTCGGTGATGATCTCAGAAACTTTCATTGCTTTTCCGTTCAGTGTTTTCGGAACACCGGCTTCAAAAGTCATGGTTACATATTCCGGCTGATCCGGAGCATCTTCCGGGGAAACACCGAGAACCAGCAGATCTTTGTAGTTTGGCTCATTTGCCGGATCTTCCAGTTCCAGACCTTCATGGCTGATGTGCCACAGGTTACGGTCACGGCTGTAGCTGTGTTTTGCATCGAATGGCAGATCGATGCCGTGCTGTTTTACGAATTCCAGCTCGTCTTCACGGGACTGCATAGTCCATACATCAGTCATACGCCATGGAGCGATAATTTTCAGATCAGGAGCCAGTGCTTTGATACCCAGTTCAAAACGGATCTGGTCATTTCCTTTACCGGTAGCACCGTGGCAGATCGCGGTAGCACCTTCTTTTCTGGCAATTTCCACCAAACGTTTGGCGATAGCCGGACGAGCCATGGAAGTACCCAGCAGATATTTGTGTTCGTATACGGCACCTGCCTGTACACAAGGCACGATATATTCATCACAGAACTCGTCTACGATATCTTCGATATATAATTTAGAAGCACCGGACATGGCAGCTCTCTTATCCAGCCCGTCCAGTTCAGCACCCTGACCACAGTTTACACAGCAGCAGATAACTTCATAATCAAAAGTTTCTTTTAACCACGGGATCAGTGCGGTAGTATCCAGTCCGCCGGAATACGCTAAGATTACTTTTTCTTTCATTATAATATCCTCCTTACAGATATATGTTATTGTTCAGTCCTGTTTATCGGTATACAATGTATTTTTATGCATTTGATTGTATATCTTATCGGGACAAAATCAAATTCAGATGAATTTTACAAGGCATAATATACATCATATAAATAGAAAAAGCAAGAGAGAAATGGAAAAAAATAAAAAAACTTGCATATTATTCACTAATGTTGTATAATTATGCAACTGTAAAGAGAAAAAAAGAAAGATCTCATCTCAGGCACTTTACTTTGGCAGTGGAAGAGAGTAGAATAAATTAACGTTATGAAAGAAAGAGGAGATTGAAGAAATGATTAAAGTTGGTATTATTGGAGCAACCGGATATGCAGGGTCGGAACTGGTTCGTATTCTTCTGGGGCATAAGGATGTGGAAATCAAGTGGTACGGATCGAGAAGTTACATTGATAAAAAATATGCGTCCATTTATCAGAACTTCTTCCAGCTGGTAGATGCAAACTGCATGGATGATAATATGGAAGTCCTGGCAGATCAGGTGGATGTGATTTTCACAGCAACGCCGCAGGGGCTGTGTGCATCTTTAGTCAATGAAGAGATTCTTTCGAAAGTAAAGATCATCGATCTGAGTGCGGATTTCCGTATCAAAGATGTAAAGGTATATGAAGAATGGTACAAACTGGAGCACAAATCACCGCAGTTTATCGAAGAAGCTGTGTACGGACTGTGTGAGATCAACCGTGAGGATGTAAAGAAAGCCCGTCTGGTAGCCAATCCGGGATGCTATACAACCTGCAGTATCCTGACTTGCTATCCGCTGGTAAAAGAAGGCATCATCGATCCGAACACGATTATCGTAGATGCAAAATCCGGTACCTCCGGTGCAGGACGCGGTGCGAAAGTGGACAATCTGTTCTGCGAAGTCAATGAAAATATGAAAGCGTATGGTGTGGCGACCCACCGTCATACCCCGGAGATTGAAGAACAGCTGGGTTATGCATGTGGCGAAAAGATCACGATCAACTTCACTCCGCATCTGGTACCGATGAACCGTGGGATTCTGGCAACGGCCTATGCAAGCCTGAAAAAAGATGTGACGTATGAAGAGGTAAAGGCAATTTATGATAAATATTACGCAGATGAAAAATTCGTCCGTGTACTGGAAAAAGATGTCTGCCCGCAGACAAAATGGGTGGAAGGCAGCAACTATGTGGATGTAAACTTCAAGATCGATCCGAGAACCAACCGGATCATCATGATGGGAGCCATTGATAACCTGGTAAAAGGAGCGGCTGGACAGGCCGTACAAAACATGAACCTGATGTTTGGGTTGAAAGAGAGTGAAGGACTTGAACTGGTTCCAATGTTCCCGTAGGAGAGAAAAAACTACACAACGAAAGAGTCTCAAAGGAGAGTTGACATGATGAAGATTATTGACGGCGGAGTTACCGCAGCAGAAGGATTTCAGGCAGCAGGACTGGCAGCCGGGATCAAAAAAGGAAATACAAAAGATATGGCACTGGTATACAGCGAGAAACCGTGTGTGGCAGCAGGAACTTTCACGACTAATGTGGTGAAGGCAGCCCCGGTAAAATGGGATCAGCATATTGTATACGATGTACCGACAGCACAAGCAATCGTATGCAACAGTGGTGTGGCAAATGCATGTACCGGTGAAGAGGGATATGGTTACTGCAAAGAAACCGCAAAGATCGCAGCTGAAAGCCTACAGATTCCGGAAGATTCTGTACTGGTGGCATCCACTGGTGTCATCGGGAAACAGCTTCCGATGGATCTTCTGGGTGCAGGCATAAAGAATCTGGTACCGCTGTTATCTCATACAAGAGAGGCAGGAAAACTGGCAGCACAGTCAATCATGACCACAGATACCGTATCGAAAGAAGTGGCAGTGACCATGGAGATCGGAGGAAAGACCGTAACACTTGGCGGTATGTGCAAGGGATCCGGTATGATCCATCCGAATATGTGTACGATGCTTGGTTTTCTGACCACCGATGTGGCAATTTCCAAGGAACTGCTGCAGAAAGCACTGAGTACCGTAGTAAAAGATACTTATAATATGGTTTCGGTAGACGGAGATACCTCCACAAACGACACCGTACTGCTTCTGGCAAACGGAGCTGCAGGCAATGATGAGCTTACAGAAGAAAATGAAGACTATCAGACCTTCCTGGATGCGCTGCTCTATGTCAATACCTGTCTGGCAAAGAAAATTGCCGGAGACGGAGAGGGAGCAACCGCATTATTTGAAGTAAAAGTAGTTGGCGCTGAGAGCAAAGAACAGGCGGTAACTTTAAGTAAATCCATCATCACTTCTAATCTGACCAAGGCAGCCATCTTTGGTCATGATGCGAACTGGGGACGAATCCTGTGTGCGATGGGATACTCCGGGGCACAGTTTGATCCGGAAAAAGTAGATCTGTATTTTGAGAGTAAAGCAGGAAAACTGCAGATCATCAAAGACGGCGTAGCGACCGATTACAGTGAAGAGGAAGCGACAAAGATCCTTTCCGAAAAAGAAGTAACAGCGATTGCAGATGTGAAGATGGGAGAGGCGACAGCTACCGCATGGGGCTGCGATCTGACCTATGATTATGTAAAGATCAACGCGGACTATCGTTCATAAATAGATATACAAGAACCAGAAAGAGGAGAACAAAAGAAAATGGTAAAGACAGAATATCTGGAAAAAGCACAGGTGTTAATTGAAGCACTGCCTTATATTCAGCGGTTTAACCGGAAGATCATTGTGGTAAAATACGGCGGCAGCGCCATCGACGAGTACATTGCCACCCAAATCCTCATCTGGCTGATTGCCCACGAGCAATTGGGGACCGGGTACGAAACGCAGATCGTCAATGAATTTACCGTCAACAGCCCCGCCGCGAAGCCCATCTTCTATCAGCTTCGGGAGAACGTCGTGAATTACCACACCATCCCGTCCTTTGCCACCGATGATCCAAGCGCGGTCGGGGCATATACCCACGCCCTCAAATACAACGAGAGCAATGGGAAAAACGAAACCACGCTGGTGGATGAGAACAATGTGCTGGGGAATTTCGCTGTCAGCTATCCGGGCGTGGATTTTTCCGTCAGTGGCAATGAACTGCACGTCTCCACCTCCGAAACCGAATTCGGTACCATTACCGCCGAAAAGCGGCTGCCTTCCTCTGTTCCCGGCGTGGTCACAGGCGGCACGAAATACTGGCTGCGGGACGAATACCAGAACGTGGTCACCTTCGATGTGGAAGGCTCCGCCGAGCCGGTGAAATGCTGCTTTTCCCTTGAAATCAAGGCAGGCGCCCTGCAGCTTGTGAAAACCTCCGAGGATGGCAAGGTCGAGGGAATCCCGTTCCACATCTCCGGCAACGGCGTCGAAAAAGACGTGGTAACGGGGCCGGATGGCACCATTAAGGTGGATAACCTCCAAGCTGGAAACTACACCGTAACCGAAAAGGCCCCGGACAAATACGTCCAGCCTGCTTCCCAGCAGGTGACCATCTACCCCGGCCAGACCTCCAGCGTGAGCTTTTCCAATATCCTGAAGAAATTCACCGTGGAGATGGAGAAAAAAGATTCCGGCCATAACAAGCCGAGAAGTACCGAATATGAAGCGCAGGGCGACGCCACTTTGGATGGCGCTGTGTACGGGCTGTTCAAAGGCGAAACCCTGCTGGATACCTACACCACGGCGAACGGGGGCAAATTTACCACCAAGGAATACCCCTGCGGACCGGATTACAGCATCCGTGAAATTTCCCCCAGCGAGGGGTACCTGCTGGACGAAACCGTCTACCCGGTAGGCGCGGAACCGGGCAATTTCACCTTGGAGAACAACAGCATCCCCATGACTGCCACAGAGGACGTCATTCTCGGCAGCATCGCCATCACCAAGCATACGGATCAGCCTGCCACCCCGGAACAGGAAGAACCGGTCCCGCAGTCGGAAGCGCCCGACTCCAGTTCTTCGGAAATCCCGGAATCCACCCCTGTGCCGGAAGATGAAGCTGCTTCCTCCAGCCAGCCGGAAGCAAGCGCGGAATCCGAAGCCCCGGCAGAGCCTGCCGGGGAACCGTCCTCTGAAAGCAGCCCCGCGCCGGAAAGCGAGCCGGAGCCTGCCCCAAGCGCATCAATTGTGCCGCAGCTTGTCCCTGCGGTTGCCAGCCTTGCCTCCAAAGCCTCTGTTCTTCCTTTGTCCACCACGTCCTCCAGCGATGAAGTGCAGATCGAGCAGCCGGAGGAAGGCGCGGAGTTTCAGGTTTACCTTGCCAGTGCAGGCAGCTATGGGAACGCCAAGGAAACCGAGCGTGACCTTTTAATCACCGATTCCTATGGTTTTGCCCGGTCAAAGGATCTTCCATACGGCCTGTATGTGGTGCATCAAACCGCAGGGGCTGAGGGGCAGAAATTTGTCCCCGACTTCTCTGTGTTCATTTCCAAGCATGGCAAAACCTACTATTATATTCTGAATAACCCCACCTTTACTTCCCTCATCCGGTTTGAGAAAAAGGATCTGGAAAGCGGAAAAATCATCCCTCTTGCGGGAACTGCTGTCAAAATCCGCAATACCGATACCGGCGAGTGGGTGGTGCAGCACTTGAACTACCCCAGCCCCATCGACATCGACACCTTCGTGACGGATTCCACAGGCACCCTCATGTTGCCGGAACCTCTTCCGTTTGGAAATTACGAGTTGTATGAACAGCAAAGCCCGTGGGGATATGTGTTCGACGGAGAGCCGGTTCCCTTTGTGGTGGACGGAACGCAGGACGTCATTACGGTCGAGAAATACAATATCGCGCAGAAAGGAACCATCACCGTTTCCAAAGAGGGCGAGGTATTCAGCCACGTGGCAGAAGCAGGCGGGCTGTACCAGCCTCAATACGAGGTGCAGGGCCAGCCGGGCGCTGTTTATGAAATCACAGCACTGGAAGATGTTATTACCCCGGACGGAACCGTCCACCTGAAAGCAGGCGAACTGGCGGCTACTTTGACCACCGGAAGTGATGGGACCGCCACCTCGGAACCTTTATATCTCGGCCGCTATCAGGTGAAGGAAATCACTGCGCCGGATGGTATGGTAATCGATCCTGAACCCAAGGAAGTCGTTTTGTCCTATGCCGGTCAGGAAGTAGAAATCACCTCTGTAAGCGTTGGTTTTGTCAATGAACGCCAGAAAGTGGAGATTTCCCTCAAGAAGCTGCTGGAACAGGACGAAATCTTCTCCCTCGGCATGAATGAGGAATGGAAAAACATTACTTTCGGACTGTTCGCTGCGGAACAACTGACCGCCTCCGATGGCACCTCCATCCCGGCAGACGGGCTTATGGAAACCATTGGCATTGACGAGAATGGAAATGCCGTATTTAAAACCGACATCCCCTGCGGGGCTTCCCTATATGTGCAGGAAATCGGTACCGACGACCACTACATTTTAAGCGGCAAAAAATACCCGGTGGTGTTTGAGTATGCCGGTCAGGATGTGGCGAAAGTGGAAATCAAAGTGAACGATGGAACAGCCATTGAAAACATCTTAAAGCGCGGCAAGGTATCCGGTTGGAAGGTAGATCAGGATGGTTTTGAATTGGGCGGTGCTGTCATCGGCCTGTTCCGTTTTGACGAAACGGAGTTTACCGAAGAAACCGCCCTCATGGTCACCGAGAGCAATGAAATCGGGTACTTTGAGTTTGACAAGGTGCCTGCTGGAAACTTCCTCGTGCGTGAAATCGCACCTCCCAAAGCCTTCGTATTGACGGAAGAAACCTTCCCGGTTGAAATCACCGAGGACGGGCAGACCATTGAAATCCGTATCGAAAACCAGATCATCAAGGGCATTGCCGAAACCACCAAGGTGGACGCCGACTACCCGGAAAACAAGCTGTCCGGGGCTGTCTTTGAGATTTACGCCGATGTGGACAACAACGGGGAATTCGACGCGGAGATCGATCAGCTGGTGGGCGAAATGACCGAAACCGAGCCGGGGCTCTATCAGATGAAGGATCTCGTGTGGGGAAGCTATTTCCTGCATGAGAAGGAAAGCCCGGAATTTTTCCAGCGCGACGAAAATTATTACCCCTTCTCCATCACGGAAAACGGGGCCGTTGTGCGGATCGAAACCGAAGCTGGCGTGGGCTTCCTCAACAAAGCGCAGACCGGCTCCCTGAAGGTGGTAAAGACAGCCGACGATGACAAGATCGAGGGCCGCACCTTCAAAATCACCGGTACCGACTTCATGGGCAACCCCTATGAGCAGGAATTCCAGACGGATGAGAACGGCGAAATCAACGTCGAGCTCCGTGTGGGCGAATACACCGTAGCTGAAGCAGCTGGCGAGGACGCCGAAAAGTACATCCTGCCCGATGACCAGACCGTAGGAATCAAGGCGGGAGAAACCACAACCGTCAAGATGCACAACAAGCTGGTGCCGGAAGTGCCTACCGTACCGCAGACCGGCGATAACCCGTGGATGCCCGCCCTGCTCGGCGCGCTTGCCCTGTTCGCGGCCCTGTCCGGCGGTGCTTTGCTCTTCCTGCACCATACCGGCAAGAAGCGGAAAGCTGCCGGTGGCAGCGATGAGGATCAGGGCGCAGAAGAATGAAAACCTTTTTCAAAGGTTTTTGCATCGGTCTTTTGTCCCTGAGCCTTTTGGGGCTTCTCTGGTTTCTGGTGCTCCAGCCGGGGCTGACCAATAAAGAAGCGCAGGATTTGAAGGAAGAATACGCACAGCCCCTCCCCGGAGAATCCTCCGGGGAGTTACCGGCTGGGAAAGAACAGGCAGCCTCCCTTGTAAACCTCTCCGCCCTGCAGGCCGAATACCCGGATATTCAGGGCTGGATTTCCATCCCCGGCACCTGTGTGGATTACCCTGTTCTGCAGAGCAGCGCCGATGAACCTGAATACTATTTGCGGCGCACCTACAAGGGCGAGCATCGTACTGCCGGAAGCATTTTCTTTCAGTGGGACTGTTCCCCGGAAAGCCGGAACCTTGTGGTCTACGGGCACAACATGAGCGATGGGACCATGTTCGCTGTGCTCCAGAAGATGGCGGACGAAGCTTTCCGAACCGAGCATTCCAAAATCCTCCTGCAGACCAGCGACGGGCTGCGGGAATACCGCATTGCGGCTGTGCTGAAAACCGATATCACAAAGCTCTCCTTTAACCGCACCGAATTTGCGGACGATGCGGATTTCCTGTCTTTTCAGAAGGAGCTCTTCGCACAGTCGCTCTGCAAAACCGAAACCATACCCGGCGCGGACCGCCGCCTGCTGACGCTCGTCACCTGTTCCTATGAATGGGAAAACGCCCGCACGGTGGTCATCGCCGCAGAAGTGAGGTGAGAATCAATCAATGGAACCAAAAGCAATTATTTTGATCTGTTTATGCGCTGTCATTTTGGGCGGCCTTGTGTTCCTGCATATTCGTAACCGCAGGAAAAAATAGCGTAAGAACCAATCGGACGGGGCGCTCGGAGCGCTCCGTCCCTATTTTTATCATACTGGAGGGATTGATTGAAAAAACTTGGACTTTTGGATGTGGTAGCCGAACAGCACCGCACCTTTATCTCCAACCTGCGTCTGCTGCCGGAACTCAAATGGGCGGCGCTTGGCGATCTGTACCGCCTGCCGGAGAAGGAAAGATACCCTTTAAAGGAATGGGAAGAAGCGGTGTCCTATCTGTT
>OLRE01003225.1_pt1 | contig 11836 bp, 9 predicted proteins | sample 1672461 | NCBI WGS metagenome assembly OLRE01 (sample SAMEA3136688, study PRJEB25190) | human gut metagenome | biome: human gut; feature: human-associated habitat; material: faeces | place: Austria | collected 2013
TCGGCTCTTCAACAAGACGGATCACTTCCTCAGCAAGCTTGATTCCGCCTTCGCCACCTTTTGCCCATACCTCGGAAAGTGCTACGTTTACGCCAAGCTCCTTGCATTTTGCTTCCACAAAATCAAGCTCTGCCTTGGTATCGGTCGGGAATGCGTTAATAGCTACCACACATGGAAGCTTGTATACATTTTTGATATTGCTTACATGCTTCAGAAGGTTCGGGATACCTTTTTCAAGAGCCTCAAGGTTCTCATTGTTCAGGTCAGCCTTTGCAACTCCACCGTTGTATTTCAGGGCACGTACGGTTGCTACGATAACAACTGCACTTGGTGTAAGACCTGCCATACGGCACTTGATATCCAGGAATTTCTCTGCTCCAAGGTCAGCACCGAATCCAGCCTCTGTGATCGCATAATCAGCAAGCTTCATAGCCATCTTTGTAGCGGTTACGGAGTTACATCCGTGAGCGATATTTGCGAATGGTCCGCCGTGAACGATCGCCGGAACATGCTCCAGTGTCTGAACAAGGTTTGGTTTCAGGGCATCCTTCAGAAGTGCTGTCATAGCACCCTCTGCGTGGAGGTCTCCTGCTGTTACCGGTTTCTGCTCAGCAACCTTACCGTAAGTATATCCGATGATGATTCTGGAAAGTCTCTCTTTCAGATCTTTGATATCACTTGCCAGACAGAGAACTGCCATGATCTCAGATGCTACGGTAATGTCATATCCGTCCTCACGCGGCATACCGTTTGTTCTTCCGCCAAGTCCATCTACTACATTACGAAGCTGACGGTCGTTCATATCCACGCAACGTCTCCAGGTGATCTTTCTTGGGTCGATGTTCAGCTCATTTCCCTGGAAGATATGGTTGTCGATCATTGCTGCAAGAAGGTTGTTTGCCGCACCGATTGCATGGAAATCACCGGTAAAATGAAGGTTGATATCCTCCATCGGAACTACCTGTGCATAGCCGCCGCCTGCCGCACCACCTTTGACACCGAATACCGGTCCCAGGGATGGCTCACGAAGAGCTACCATAACATTTTTTCCAAGTCTCTGCATTCCATCTGCAAGACCTACCGTTGTAGTTGTTTTTCCTTCCCCGGCCGGTGTCGGGTTGATAGCTGTCACAAGAATCAGTTTGCCGTCTTTTTTGTCTGTTTCTTTCAGGAGATTATAGTCGATCTTTGCTTTGTATTTACCATACTGCTCCAGATATTTGTCATCAATACCTGCTTTCTCTGCAATCTTGGTAATTGGCTCCATTGTGCACTCCTGTGCAATCTCGATGTCACTTTTAAATCCCATAATGTTCTCCTTTCTCCGCTGCAACCGTCTGCATCTTTTATCCCATAAAAAAGAGCAGTATCTGAAGTTTTTCAAATACTGCCCAGACGGTCGACTCATCGAATCTCCGGCTCCCTCGTGGTTATCCCACAACTCCGTCAGTCACCGAAGACTTTATTAATTTGATGATTGAATACTAACATATTTATTAGTACTTGTCAAGAAATTATCAAATTATTTTTTCACTTTTAAAGTGAGCTAAGTCTAATTTTCTGAATCATTTCCGTTCTATGTATTAGTTTTCTCTCCAACATTCGTACATATCTTTTTTCATCAAATCCTCTGTTATTTAATCGTATCTTGTACTGGTCATCCGTTAATGCGACTGTCCAGACGCCATAAACATATTACCACACTTATGAAATCAAATCTGCAAATCCTGTAGATACCAGGAATAATATCAGCATTACAACCGGCACTACATAACGGATCATAAAGCGATATAACCCTGCCCGTTTGAAGTGTTCCCCATTTCGTTCCACTTCTCCTATGATCCAGTCAGGGCCGATCACCCAGCCGATCAGAATGCTTGTCAAAAGTGAGATAAACGGCATCAGAAAACTGTTGCTGATATAATCCATCACATCCAGAAGCTGTCCAACGGAACCATTTGGCAGTTTAAGTTCAAAATACAGTTTGTTATAACCAAGGCAGATCAGTACTGCTGTAACAAGAGAATAAATTCCGACAGCACCACACATTTTCTTACGTGGTTTATGATAAAGTTCCATGCAGTTTGCAACCAGTGTCTCCATGACAGACACGCAGGAAGTCAGTGCCGCAAATCCCATCATCAGGAAAAATGCAATTGCCACCGGACGGCCAAATACTCCCATGGCATCAAAAACCTTTGGCAGTGAGATAAATATCAGGCTTGGGCCGGAAGCCATTCCATCCTTTCCGAGAAATACAAAAACAGCCGGTATGATCATCATTCCTGCAAGAAACGCAACGCCGGTATCAAAGATCTCAATCTGATTTGTTGCTTTATTTAAATTAACTTCATTTTTCACATAAGAACCATATGTAATCATGATTCCCATAGATACACTTAAGGAAAAGAATAACTGGCTCATCGCATCCAGAAGGATCTCCAGGAAGCGTTTTACCGTCAATCCATGAAAATCCGGTTTGAGGTAAACAGCCAGCCCCTGCATACCGGTGCGAACAGTTCCATCCGTATCAGTATGGGACAGTGTCAGTGAAAAAATCGCAATGATCACAATCAGAAGAATCAGCCCCGGCATAATGATCCTGGAAAACTTTTCGATTCCCTTTTCCACACCACGAAATACGATCCAGGCAGTCAGTGCCAGAAAGATCAGCATAAATACAACGGGTGCAATATCTGATGTAATAAATGATGTAAAGTATACATCTGAAGCCGCATCTTTCCCATCAGAAATAATATAAGTAAAAAAATATTTTACAATCCATCCACCGATAACAGAATAATAGGTCATGATCAATGCCGGAACCATAAACGTTAAATGTCCTAAAAATTTCCACTTTGGATCAAGAGATTCAAAAGCCCTCAATGCATTTTTCTTTGTCTTTCTCCCAAGTGCTACATCCGTTGTCAACAGTACAAATCCAAAAGTCAGTACCAGTACCAGATAAACCAGCAGGAAAAGTCCTCCGCCATCTTTGGCACAGAGATATGGAAATCTCCAGATATTTCCAACTCCTACTGCACTTCCGGCTGCCGCCAGGACAAAGCCTATTGAGCCGGAAAAGCTACTTCCTTTTTCTTTCATTTCAATTTCCCCTCTTCAAGTATATATTTGATATAGGCTGAAACCTTCAGCCTAACAGCCATATCTTACCTTAAATAAAGATAAGTGCAAATGGCAGAAGTTTCTTTTTACGAAATTTTATTTCAAAAAAGTTTCTTACTACTTTACAAAATACCGGTTTTTCCGATATAATCGTATACAATATAAATTAATAAGAAAAATAGATAGTATGAGGAAACAAAATGAGTAATTTTACCTGTTATGTAGGTGAACAAATAAGAAAATACCGAAAAGCCGGAAAGATGACTCTGCAGGATCTGGCAGATGCCATCCATAAAAGTCGAGCTACCGTATGCAAATATGAAAATGGAGATATCTCCGTTGATATCGAAACTTTATATGAGATCAGCCAGATTCTCCAGGTATCTATGTCCCAGCTTACCACTGGTCTTCCTGAAACAGCCAGTAAACCGTCCAATGCACCGGGAAAAGGACAAAAAAGCCCATTTTTTCAGGCACAGAGGCTATATTTTTACTTTTACGATGGACGCTATCAGCGTACGAAGGATGGCGTCATCGATATTTATGAAAAAAAAGGCGAATCCGGAAAATACGAAGCAACCTTAACGATCTGTTCTGTTTCTGCCAACGGAAGAAGCAGTGAGATTTTTTACACCGGAAAAGTTCTTTACAGTGATATGCTGATCCGTTTTTCCTTTGTAAATCAGTATAACCCACTGGAAGAAGATCTCCTGTACATTTTTAATCCTCTGGAGCTTCGAGATTTTACAACAGGACTTTTGTGTGGGATTTCCAGTGCGGATCTGATGCCCTGCGCATTCAAATGTGTGATCACTTTAAAACCACAGGAGCTTACCGAAGCGTTCCGCCACCAGCTGCTTTTTACAAAAAAAGATCTGAAGCGCTGGGAACAGCTGAATATGTTACTGATAGATAATATGGAAAAGTAGTTTTCTGCAAAAAACGGTACACCTTATATTTTATAAGCTGTACCGTTTTCGTATTTTTCTGTATCAGGGTTTGCCTGCAAACCCACACCGGATCGCCTGTGTCGGACATATCTTTTTACATCTTCCACATCGGATGCACTCTGCACTGTTGGGATTTTCCGTCGGATCGACCTCCATCTGGCAGATATTTCTGCATTTTCCGCAGTGAACACATTTTTCTTTATCTACTCTGTAACGAAAAACGGAAACTTTATTAAATACCGAATAAAAAGCTCCCAGCGGACAGATATACTTACAGAATGGCCGGTATATCATAATTGATAAGATAATAGTGATCACCAGGATTGTATTTTTCCACATGTACAGCCAGCCTACTGCACTTCGCATGGATTTGTTCAGCAGCACCAGAGGGATACCTCCTTCCAGTGTTCCTGCCGGGCAGATCAGCTTGCAGAAATATGGTGCTCCCTGGCCCATGATATCTACTACAAACATGGGAAGTATGATCACAAATACAAGAAAGATCACATATTTCAGTTTTCGCAGAAGCTTATCTCCCCGAAATGTCCGGATCTTCTTTGGAAAAGGAATCTTGTTCAACAGATCCTGGATCAGTCCAAAGGGGCAGAGAAATCCGCACACCAGTCTTCCAAGCAACGCTCCTACAAAGATCAGAAATCCAGCTACATAATATGCCATCTTGAAGTTCCAGCTTCCGATCACAGCCTGAAGGGAACCAATGGGACAGGCCCCTCTTGCTCCGGGGCAGGAATAACAGTTCAGCCCCGGAACACAGACATTTTTCATTTTTCCGGTATAGATCTTTCCAGTCACAAAGCCTGATATGTGACTGTTTGTAAGGGCCGCCCACAATGCCTGGATCCCATGCCGCGGCCATTCATTTATTTTCATCTTCTTATTATCCAATGCCAATACACTCCATACAGATGTTGATCGCTTTTGTAAAAACTACAGACACCTCGCCCCTGCAGATTCCCAGTATCATCAGTAAAATTCCCAAAACCGCCAGAGCCGGTCCGATCCACCTGGATTCTGTTATTTTCCGAATCATTTTTCCACTCTCCATAATAATCATCTTTTACTTTGAAACGTTTTTAAGCTCTTTTTCCACGATTTCCTTCCATTCGTCCAGTGTATGGCTTCCTGTATAGGTATCGCCTACAATGTTTCCATCTTTGTCAACAAAAAATGTTTCAGGAAATGCGGAAATCCCCTGCAGACGGCCGTTCATCATAGTAGTATCCGGTATCAGGAACGGATATTCTGCTTTTGTTTTTTCCTGAAGAATGCCTGCTTTTTTTACTGCCTCCTCGTCCTGATTTCCCTTTTCATCTGTAGTATCAAGCACCACGCCTGCTACTCCGACGCCTTTATCTTTCATTTCTTTATAAAGCTCCTGAAGTTCCGGAATTTCTTTTACACATGGTGAGCACCAGGTTGTAAAAATATTTACCAGCGTAAGGTCATAGTCACTGAATACTTTTTCTGTATATGTTTTTCCATCTATTCCTGTTGTTTCAAATTTTCCTACAGATTTTACATCCTCCGGGTTGCTGCTGGTATCCTGTGGCTGGTCAAACACGGAAATATTCTGATATGGTGCCATTTCCGTAATGTCGGTTTTGATCTTTTCCAGCTCCTTTGTCAGCTTTTCATCGGCATCTTTGTTGGTGCTCAGATAATATTTGTATTTCCCGTCGCTACTGCTTCCAAGCTCTTTATGCTCTGTACAGCCTGTGATCTCATCCAGCTTTTTCTGTGAAGCTTCGTCATAAACGCCAATTGTACCGATTCTGTCCAGACCTGCCACCCAGTCGTCATATCCTGTTCCCATCTTCTGTATTTCGGCATTTTTCTGTTCCTCTGTCATTTTGCTCCAGCTTACATAGGCATATGTCACTGCGTTGGTCTGATTCTCAAAATCTTCCGTAGTAAGCATTGCAATGCTCTGATCCTTGATCTGCTTTAACAGCTCCTTCGAAAGTGAAAGCTTCAGTCCCAGAAACGGATATTCATAAGAATCCTGTGCCTTGCAGGTTACGTCGGAAGGCTTAAATGTACCTGCTACTAGATCTGATGAAACTGCCTCTCCATCCACCATCATTGCCGCTCCGGGATCTGCTGTTTCCGTGCTTTCCGCCGCTGTTACCGGTACGCTTCCAAATGCAGATATTCCTAATACCGCTGCTGCCATAAGTGCTGTTATTTTCTGTGTTCTTAATTTCATTGTTTATATTCTCCCTTCTGATATCACCGGCCCATATCCGGAACCGACGTATATTTTATATGTAAATCTTGCTCTCTGTAGCCTTACTATATCATCTCCTGTATAAAATCTCTGTTAAGAAGTGAAAAAATTTACAGGAATTTTATGCTATACATGATATGATAGATAACAAAGCAAAATCAACTGTTTTTTAGGAGAATTTATTATGCATATATTGATAATCGAAGATGAAAAGCAGCTCTGCCAGTCTATTGCGGAGGGACTTCGCATGGATGGCTATGAAGCGGACACATGTTTTGACGGGGAGGAAGGACTGGAATTATGTCTGGTGGAAAATTATGATCTCATCCTTCTTGATCTGAACCTTCCAGGCGTTGATGGGCTAGAAATCCTGCGCCAGTTTCGGGAATCCGATACTTCCACTCCCGTTTTGATCCTCTCTGCCAGAGGACAGATCCAGGACAAGGTTGAAGGGCTTGATCTCGGTGCCAATGACTATCTCACAAAGCCTTTTCATTTTGAAGAGCTGGAGGCACGGATCCGAAGTCTGACACGAAGGAAATTTATCCAGCAGGATGTATGTCTGCAATGCGGACGTATCAGCTTTGATACCCGTACAAGAAAGGCCAGTATCGATGGACTTCCTCTTTCTCTGACCCGAAAGGAAAGTTCTCTTCTGGAATATTTCCTTCTTCATCAGAACCGTATCATAAGCCCGGAAGAAATGATCGAGCATATCTGGGACGGAAGCGTCAACAGTCTCAGCAATTCCATTCGTGTCCACATTTCTTCTCTTCGAAAAAAGCTGCGCACGGCTCTCGGCTTTGATCCAATACAGAATAAGATCGGCCAGGGTTACATTTTAACGGAGGATATAAAATGAAAAAAATAACCGGAAAGCTATCTCTTCAATGGCGTCTGACACTGATCACCGCACTGCTTATGACAGTCACCTGCATTCTGATGTATTTTTTTATCAGTCAGTCTGCAGTTGCCGGAATGGAGAATCTGGGAGATTACATGATACGGATCGATAACACAGACTCTGCTCCCATCACCTTTAATATGGATCCCTCCGTCTTATTTCCGGAGCTTTCCGATCAGCTGCAGCTAACAAAAAAACTGTTTCTCACCAAAGGACTCATGGTAACAGGGATCATCATCCTTCTCAGCAGCATCTGCACTTATTTTATCAGCCGTCAGGCATTACTTCCGCTTCGCAGACTCAGCCAGGAGGTAAACCAAATAGAGGTCCAGAACCTTTCAGAGGCTCTTGAAGTTCCTGCTACCAATGACGAAATTTCCCGCCTGACAATTTCATTTAACAAAATGCTCGCACGCCTGGATGAGGCCTTTACTGCACAGAAGCAGTTTTCTGCCAATGCAGCCCATGAGCTTAGGACTCCTCTTGCCGTTATCCAGACAAATCTGGAGGTCTTTGCCCGCAGGGAAACACCTGCTTTAAAGGATTATCAGGAGATTTTTTCCATGCTCCAGGAACAGACCGGGCGACTTTCCCATTTGGCTGAAATCCTCCTAGATATGACCGGTGTACAGACTGTTGAACGTTCCGAAAGGATCTCTCTGGCAGCACTGACGGATGAGGTTTTCTGCGACCTGGCTTCTGTAGCGGAACAGAAGGATGTTGAACTGATCCAGCAGGAGGGGGACTGCATTATTACCGGAAGCTATCTGCTGCTGTATCGCGCTGTGTACAATCTTGTGGAAAATGCGATCAAATACAATCACTCCGGTGGAAAAGTAACCGTAAATATCCATCTTTCCGAAGAAATAACAGATACATCCACGTCGGTCAATTATGTCTTTCTTGAAGTCTCCGACACCGGAATCGGCATTCCTCCCGAATATCAAGAAAAAATCTTCACCCCGTTTTTCCGTGTAGATAAATCAAGAAGCCGCGCTATGGGAGGTGCCGGCCTGGGGCTTGCACTTGTCAGTGAAATTGTCCGACAGCATAACGGACAGGTAAAAGTACTGGAAAGCAGCAAAAAAGGCAGCGTGATCGCAATCATGCTGCCAGTCTGAATATATTTGTATTACATTTACTTTATATGCTCATGAACGCAATCGCTTTGCGATCTGCGTTCAAATCCGAGTATATTTTTTCAACAATACTGTCTGTATCCATTTCGCAGGTAATAGCCTGTTCCCTGAGAGATGAAGAAAAATCTTTTTCTCTCCACCATCTGCGCATATCTTTTTCACCAAATTCTCTGTTTCTTGTATTATGTCGTCTCACGGTTTCTTCAAACGACAGATCAAAATAATATGCGTATACATTTGAACCATATAATTCATTTGCCAGTTCAAACAACGAACGATACCATTCATCATACATGATCCCTTCCAGGATAGAAAATTCACTGTGTTCCCTTCCGTATCGTAAAAGTTCTGCCATAAGCGGCAAAGCCTTTGTATCTATGCCATCATCAACCCACAGCATATTTCTTCTGACCTCATCCTGTGATATCAGCATTGTATTACGTCCTAGCTTTTTCTGTAATGCCTTCGCTACGGTTGTTTTTCCACTTCCTGAGTTTCCTCTGAGAATGATTAATTTTCCCATGTGCTGCTTTTTCCCTTTCAATACAAAATACAGAATTTTTATGACCGTACAGTCTATTTTACAGCTTTTTATTCCAACTGACAATATTACCAGTGCTATAATCATTTTATTTAACCTCTATGCTCTCCATAGGCATTCTTCTTTCTCTGTATTTTGCTCTGTTTCTGTAATCTCAGTTACTGTCTATACAATAGCATCGTATATTTTATCCATACATGTTCATTATATAAATCTTTATGTTTATAATATAATTTTGCACTGTAAAAAATCCCCGGAACACGGATAGGATTCCGTATTCAGGGGACTCTTTTTCTGCACTTGCATCTATTTTATTGTTTATGATACCTCTCGATCACACAGGTATGTTGCTTTATTTTTTTATCATAATTGATTCCTGCAAGCAGGAGATTTCCATGATAGTCTTTCAGTGCATCTACATATTGCTTTTCTTTAATCTGTGATATGGCTCCATGGGCATCTTTGTCCCATTTCAGTTCAATGACTGCTGCCGGTTTGTCTGCGTATAACTTTCTTGGGATAAAGCAGATATCTGCAAAGCCTTTTCCGGTTGGCAGTTCCCGGATAACTGTATAGTACTCTCTGGCAAAATAAAATGCCAGATTAATGGTGCAGCTCAAAGAATTTTCATCGTTGTACTGAAGAACCGAAATTTCTCTGTGTGCCTGATCAATTCCTTTTGCAACTGCTTCCCCATCCAGATTCCACAATGCTTCCAGGAGTTTTCTGGAAGACTCTACCGACTGTATGACTTCTTTCCAGTCCATGGTGCTGATGGCATTTATATACTCCTGCGACACTTCTTTATTTGGAATCGTCACAGTTTTGTCCGGCCAATGATAGCTTAAGTAGCCCAGATGTACCAGAAGTGTCAATACATCATCCTTTCCCTGAAACGTTGTCATATCGTTGGAAAAAGTTCCTGTATTGATCTGAACCTTATCGCCTGCCAACATTCTTATCACTGCATCTTTCAGGCCATCATAATTCATACGGATATAAACTTTCAGGGCTTCATAGGTTTCTGTCTGATTCCAGTAATTGTCAAAAATTCCACTTAACATGGCATCCACCACAGATTTCGGGCTGTACATGGAATACGTCTTCTTTCTTCCATCCTCTATGGCTACCAGCTCATAGCCATCATACCATGCCTGTGCCTCCTGAAAATTCCGTTTATACTGACTGCAGAGGTCTTTTACCTCATCTTCCGTAAATCCGAAAAACTCAGCCATTTCTCTTGGATTGATCATGGAATATTCCGTAAACATATTTAATGCAGAATGTGAACCATATTTTTTCACCGGGAGGATTCCGGTCATATAAGCTAATGCCACATATTCCTGATCTTTCAGCCATACACGCAGAAAATCCAGATATTTTTTCTGTGCTTCCATATTCTGTTTAAATTCACGGAATATACAATCCCATTCATCGATCAGAATGACAAAAGGATGTCTGGTATATGCAAAAACATCCTGCATGGCAAAGACCAGATAATCACTGTCGATATAATCCGGATACTGCATCTTCAGCTCTCTGAGAATACGCTTCTGAAGAAGCTTCAGCATCTCATCCATATCCGGTGCAGCGCTTAAAAATTCCTGCATATTGATCCGGATCACATCATATTGATTCAGATGTTCCCGGAAGCTTTTGTCTGTATGGATTCTGAGAGCAGAAAACAGTTCTGCACTATCTTCCCCTCTGCCATAATATGCAGCCAGCATATTGGCAGCCATGGATTTTCCAAATCGTCTCGGTCTGCTCACGCAGACAAAACGCTGCTCTGTTCCCAGTACTTCATTTGTTTTTGCGATCAGCCCGCTTTTATCCACATAGATTTTTGACCGCAGACAGGCTTTAAACATTCCACCGCCCGGATTCAGATAACTTCCCATTCAGCTTCTCTCCCTCTTAAAAAAATGGCTTCACAGTATCCTTTTCTTTCTGAAACTATGATACCATGAAACCATTTTTCTGTAAATCCAACGGATTCCCTCTCAGTTCTTCCATCCATCAAACGCCTTGATCTCTTCATTGACACTCCCCAAAGCTAAAGCAGGGGGATTCTTGCTTCTCCCACTACTGCATTGGCAAACACCTTACGGTACTGCAATGTCTTACACAGTGTCCACAAGCTATATTTATACTGTTCCCGTATGCCCTACGGTACAGTTTTTATCTTTATGCAGACTGCATCTGCAGTCCTTTTTTCAGAATATTGATACTTGCATTCGTATCCCGGTCATGAACCGCATGGCATTTGGGACACTCCCAGATACGAATGCCCAGATTTTTTATCCGTGGATTTCTGTAGCCACAACAGCTGCAGGTCTGACTGCTCGGATACATCGTTGGTACTCTGTGAATTTCATTTCCATACCAGCCAGCTTTATATTCCAGCATTTCAAAAAATTTTGCCCAGGAAACACTCGCTATCGATTTTGACAGTTTATGATTCCGGATCATCCCCTTAACATTCAGATCTTCAATACAGATGGTTTGGTTTTCACGCACCAGCATCGTTGACTGTTTCTGCAGGAAATCATTCCGCTGATTGGTTACTTTCTCATACACTCTTGCCACCCTGATCCGCTGCTTCTCGCGGTTATGGGAATCTTTTTGTTTTCGGGAAAGCCTGCGCTGTTCTCTTATGAGTTTTCGCATTGAGCGTTCCAGATATCTGGGATTTGATACCGTATTTCCATTACTGTCGGAGTAGAACGCTTTGATCCCGACATCAATCCCTATCGTTCCGCCAGCATTTGAGCGTGGTTCCGGTTCAAAATCAACATTTAAAACCGCAAAATATTTTCCAGCCGGTGTGTGCTCAATGATCACGTGATTAATCTTTTCCACTTCCATCGACTGCCGTATTTTAACAAATCCAAGTTTCGGAAGTTTGATATATCTTCCCACAATACG
>OLRE01003230.1_pt1 | contig 11825 bp, 10 predicted proteins | sample 1672461 | NCBI WGS metagenome assembly OLRE01 (sample SAMEA3136688, study PRJEB25190) | human gut metagenome | biome: human gut; feature: human-associated habitat; material: faeces | place: Austria | collected 2013
AAAAATAGGTGACCGTATACAATGGGCAAGAGAACGAAGTGAAGAACACAATGCACAGATAAAGAAGAACAAAACGAAATACAGAGGAATGGAGTTGTAAATAGTGAAAAATATTTACAGAAACATAAAGGCAAAAATTGGCAAAAATGTTAAAAAGATTGATAAATATATTTTATGGATTTATAATTAATAAATAAGAATTTATCTGACAGGAGGCTCAAAATGAGTACATATTTATCGCGAGTTGAACATATTGGAGATTATTATAATGTTAGACCTATTTTAGAAATGATGGATGGTGGTTTTGTTGAAGTAGATAGCCAGAAATTTGGACAATATGGAACTATTACTATTGCTGCTATATATGGACAGTATAGTGAGTCACCGTTTATTCAGGATAGAAAATATGTTATGTTTTCATTGGAGGATGAAGAACTATCCCAATTAGAAAAAACATATTCTGGATATAAAATTAAAGCAGTTGATTTTATATCTAGATGTAAAACATTGGAATCTTATAGATTAAGAGAAGTTATTTATTTAGAAAAGAATTATAGCTTTGATACGTTTTACGAATGGAAGAATGAGATAATTGCGGATATATTAGAGCCAATGACAGCTCTAATATATTTAGCTAATGAAGGTCGGATTATAGGACCTTTTTCACATGATAAAATAGAAGACAATAAATATAAATTTAGACCGGCTACAAATTGTGAAGATCCATATATTGTCAAGGAATATAGTATTGATGAATTTGATGAACCGATTTATGAATTTGATGAAAAATATTTCGGAAAGCAAAGACATTTGGTATTTGTAGAAGAATTGCCTAAGAGCATAGGAAGGATAGATTGTATTGATGACGAAAGTTTAAAAGAAATTGCAAGTAAATGTATGGCATTAACATCGGGGACAAAGCAAGCTCAAAAAGAGGTTAAGCTGGCAGTAATGGGATTGCCAGAAACTGAATTAACTGAAGAAAGAAAAAAGAGATTATTAAAATTGTTTGAAAATGGTGAAATGACCAATCAGGTTATTTCTGCTATGCCTCAAACTATATTAGATGACCCGAAAGCAATGGAAAAAATTGCGGAAAGTATTTTGAGTAATAGTAACTATACTGATAAAATTTATTCAATAGTAAAATCACAAGAGCATTTTGGAGATATTTTTTCAAAACTAGATACGGAGAAAAAAGAAAAAGTAGCAGAAGTAGATGCGTTACAAAAGAAAATTGAAATATTAAACAGTCAAATTGAAGATGAAAAAAACGGTATTAGTACAGAAGAAGTAAAGAAACTTACGGAAGAAAATGAGCATTTAAAGGATGAACTAAATAGACATCAGGTATATTTGAAGTTACAGGACAATGTTGATAATTTAAAACAAGAAAAGAGTGAATTGGAGAATGAGTATGCTCAGCTAATAAAAATGAAAGATTCCGTTTCTGTGGAGATTGCAAAAAAAGTTAATGAAGTATATACCAATGTAGCATTTGATGGGGCTTTATCTAGTATGATGTTACGTGAAGCGGCAAAATTTGAAGAAAGTGAAAAGGTAAAAAATACTCAAAAATACATTTTAAGTAAAGAAACATGCAATAATAAATCGACAATTAAAAATGTGAAAGAATTAGTTGAATTTATATATGATGAACTTAACAACACTGCCAAAAGGGAAGTATCGTATAATGATGTTGCAAATATATTATTGTGCTGGTCACAGTCATTTTTATCGATTTTTGCAGGGGAGCCAGGAAGTGGAAAAACGTCATTGGTTTCGTTAATGGCAAATATTATGGGTCTTACGAGTAAAGATCAAAAAAGATATGCGGAAATTGCGGTTGAAAAGGGATGGACTTCAAGGCGTGATTTCATAGGATATTATAATCCTTTGACTAAGACACTTGATGCGGCTAATGGCGATATGCTTAAAGTTTTAGAAGTTATGAAGGCAGAAGAGCAAGAAAAGATAATTGATTTTCCATACTTGGTATTATTGGATGAAGCAAATCTTAGTCAGATGGAACACTATTGGGCAGATTTTATGGGTTTATGTGATATGAATAAACCTCAAAGGAGTGTATCATTGGGAGAAAATTATGTATACCCTATAGGAGATACATTGCGTTTTGTTGCAACAATAAATTTGGATCATACGACAGAGATGCTTTCACCTAGGTTAATAGATAGAGCTTGGATTATTTTAATACAGTCATCTGATATATTAATTGATGAAATAGAAGAGCCAGATTATTCTAAAGAGTATCCTATTGTTGAATATGAAAATTTAAAACAATTGTGTGACTCAACATATTGGAAATCGAAGAGTTTAGAAACAGCAATTATTGATAAGTTTAATAATATAAGAACGTGTTTTCAATATATAGGTATTAATTTTAGTCCTAGGATTATTGGAATGATAAAGAAATATTGTTTGGCAAGTAAGATGATAATGGATTTTAGTGGAAATGCTTATGTGGCATTAGATTATGCGGTGGCTCAAAAAATATTACCAATGATTAATGGATATGGGGAACAATATCAAGAGTTTTTAAAAAAATTATTATTGGAATGTGATCCGAATACAATGCCAAAATGTAATGAGATTATACAAACAATATTGAAAAAGGGTAATGTTAATATGCAATACTATCAATTCTTTACAAGATAGGTGGTGCAATAGATGATGATGCCTATAATTGAGTTGTATTATGAGGATAAGGATATAGTCCTTAAATTAGATGATACAACAAAATTAACAGATTTAAATCAAACCGCATATATAGTATACCAAGATAAGAAATATTCGCACCTTATTTTAAAGAATATTGAAAATGTAGATGAAATAGAACTTTTGGTAAATAATGAAACTATAGACATAGAATGGAAACAAACATCAGAAGGGTATCTACTAATTATTCAACGAAATAGTCCCTTGTTTTTATTAACATATGGACTTACTGAAATTGCTATAAGGATTAGCCTTATTGATGGAACAGATAAAATATATTTTTCTCCTCCGTTATCAGTTGCGATCAATAAAAAATATGAAGAAAATATAGATGCATTATTTCAAATGCTGGATATTATCTATGAAAAAAGTAATGTGTTATTACTTAAAAATAAAGATATAAATAAACAGATTAGTACAGGAAGAAGTGGATATCAAAACAAAATTGAAAAAGAAATTGAAAATTTAATATCTATAATGCGTAATTTGAATAAAAATTATGTTTATTTTATTAATAATGCAAATGTATTAACTGAGACTCAATATTCTGTAGATTCAATAGAAAAGTTGAAGAATGTTGGTGCATCCAGTATTCAGTATATAATAATGCATCCAGAAGAATTACAGAAGTCCTACAATCATCAGGGAATACAAATTTCAAGGCAAAGATATATTCCTAAAAAGACATTGGTTTCAACAAGTAGATATACTAGTGATACTTATGAAAATAGAATGATTATGGCTTTTATTTGGACTTTATATGTAGAAGCTTGTAATAAAGAAGAAAAATTGAAATGTTTTTTACGTCAAAATAGAATTGAAATGAAAACAAATCAAGAAACAGGGGAAGATTATGTATTATGTACTAGAATAATAGATCAATATATAAGATCATCATATGAACTATACGAGAAAAAATATAGAAGTATAAAAGGTGAATTGCTAGAATTGTATAATAAATACAGTAAAGTTTTGATTGAATACCCAGTTATCTTAAATAAAGTTCCAGAGCCTACGGCTGTTTTTTTGGAGATACATCATTATAGAAATACCTTTCAAAGTATGAATTTATGGTTTGGAAGGGAAAAAGATAATATCCCACATCATAATATGGTATTGCAATTCTCAAATGCAGATAAAATATATGAATACTACTGTCTATTAGGAATAGTTGATATTTTATTAGAACTAGGATTTAATGAAGAGTTGGAGAAAAGAGATACTTATAAATATAATGTCAAATATACGAAATTTTGTAATACTGAAGAGGCGAATACATTTTATTTTTATAAAGAGCAAATGAAAATAACATTGTATTATCAGCCAGTGATATATTCAGATTCAAATAAATTTGATAATAATATTGGGTTATTTAGAGTAGATAAGAGTTTTTATACACCAGATTTTATTTTAAAAAAAGAAAAAGATGGAGAAACCACATATTGTATTTTAGATGCCAAATGGAGAAACCGTAATGCCTTGCTAAAGAAAGAAAACGAAGGTGGGCTGAGAGACTTGGTTTATAAATACTCGTATTCGGTTGTAGATAAGTATTCACGACATTGCATTGATAATCTGTGGCTTCTTCAAGGTAAGGATGATTCGACTAATAGTAATTGGTATATTCATAGAAGAAGTCCGATAAGCAAACAGAAGGGTGAAAAATTTCAGATGGCAAGTGGAATTGTAAAATATACACCCCAAACTGGTAGTCTAGGATTGAGACGAGTTGTTAATAGTTTTTTAAGTGAATGAATATAAAAGACCAATAAAAATATTTATTTGAGAAGGGAAAATATAACAATTAATATGGAATTTGAATTACTAGCAGACAGCATAAAGAAAATAAATAATAAAGCTGGCAATGCAGCTAAAAATGCAGTAAATCAATTGCTTACATTAAGAAATTGGGCAATAGGATATTATATTGTTGAGTATGAACAGGGTGGTAGTGATCGAGCTGAATATGGAACACGTCTTCTTAGAAATTTAGAAAATGAAATTTCTGAGAGAGGGATGAATGTAACATTATTTAAGGCGTGTCGGCAGTTTTATTTGCAGTATCCGCAAATTGGTTCGACAGTGTCGAACCAATTTAACTTGCCTAATTTTGAAAAAAGTTCGACAGCGTCGAACCTTTTTGTAACAGATCCAGAACAGTTAATAAATAACTTATCATTTTCACATATTCGAGAAATTATGGTGCTTGAAGATTCATTTGAAAGATTTTTTTATGAAACAGAATGCATAAAATGTAACTGGAGTGTTCGGGAACTACGTAGACAGATAAAAACAAATTTGTATGTCCGTGCAGGTATAAGTAGAAATCCAGAAGCGTTATTAAAGCAAACAGCGATTAATTCAAAGGAAAGCAATACGTTAACAATTAAAGATCCATTTACATTTGAGTTTCTTGGACTTGATGCAAAAGATGCTGTTTCAGAATCAGATTTAGAACAAGCACTTATGGATCATTTACAGGAATTTATGCTTGAACTGGGACAAGGATTTTGTTTTGAAGCAAGACAGAAACGAATAGTTATTGACGATAAATATTATTTTATTGATTTGGTGTTTTATAATCGACTGTTACATTGCAATGTAATTATAGAGTTGAAAAACGATGAATTTAAGCATGAGGATTTGGGACAGTTAAATGCATATGTTGGTTATTATAAAAAGAATGAGATGATGGCAGGAGATAATCCACCTGTAGGAATTTTACTTTGTACAGATAAAGGTTCACAAATGGTAGAATACGCTCTGTCGGGAATGGACAATCAATTGTTTGTTTCAACATATATGTTACATTTGCCAGATAAGAAGAAACTGGAAGAGTTTATGTTGAAAGAAATGGCAGAGATGGGGATGGATGTGTAATAATAAAATTTTCAAAAATCTCAGAGAAATATGGGACTATATGATACACTTGAATGATAACAGATTCATGTGATTGAAATAAGGAGAAAAAGTAATGCTATGTAAGATCGTGTATTTTGATGAAGATTCTGTGACTGATTTTGTACAAATAGTGGCAGGAGGTCAATTAGAAAAGACTACGGAATTACTTAATCAAAGTCAGGAAAATGGAAAAACAGAATTAGGTGCGAAAGTTGGAATTGGTTTGAGTGGAGTCTTTAGAGCTCTAATGGGATTTGAGGGATCGGCATCAGTAGGAGCGTCGATAGGAGCGTCATTTAATTCTAATGAGATGGCTAAAAATATTGTGAAAAATACAATATTAACAGATTTTATAGATTTGGTGGAGCAGTATTCAGCAGAAGAACAAACAGAGCCAGAGAAAAAAATAATTGAAAATTTTTCGGGGTATACAATTAGTGCCCCAAAAGATTCTTTATCATATATTGCATTGATTTCACCGTATTTATCAATGCTTAAAAGCGGATCATCAGTACCAGCAGGTGAATTTAATATTGCCATGGACAAATTGGATAATGCGATGAAGAATGCAAAAGGATATTATGAATTTTTAGGAGAAAAAGAGAGCAAAAAAGTAATTTTTAGATTTAATATTAAAGCCTTTAAAAATAATTATAAAGCTCCAGATCTTTTGAAAATGGACATGTCTATTTATGGTATTAGAGTAGGAAAAAGCAATTTAGCTAAATTAAATTTTAATGGGGAATTTGAGATGGACGAAAATTCAACATTAAAAGATAATCCGGAATATACAAAGGATAATAAAGAAAAATTGCCGGATGAGTATTATAAGGAACTAGATGTTTATGATGTGTTATTAGCAGGTGTTGAGATAAATGGTTGATAGAATTATTATTTTTTATGGTTCTAGAAGGGATTTTGAAGAGATTGTTGAACAAGAAACAGAAGATTTTGAAGAAGTAATTCCGTTTATGGAATTGATTCAACATTATAATGCACGTTTGAGACCAAATGAATCAGGAGTGGGTGAGGATGGACTGTATCATAGAATAGACGTAGAAGCATGTGTTGTACGTGCAGATGATTATGCGTCAGTTCTTGAACATGTATTATCAAATTTTAGTAACATAGTGAGTTTAAATCATGATATAGAACTTTTGTTAATACAAAATCCTCCTAAAAGAGTACGAGCATCTTTGGAAGCTTATTATGACAATATTGAATACAAGAGTTCAAAATATCCTATTTTGGACAGAAAGATGTTAAAAAAAGTTTATGGTGATCTTTGTGAAAATGTGTTGGGACAGAAAAATTGTAAACAGCAAATAATTAGTGGATTATATAGACTAACAGCTGAAAAGAAAGAAAAGCCAGTTGTTTTAATGTTATATGGACCATCTGGCGTAGGAAAAACAGAGTCAGCAAAAAGTATTAGTAGAAGTTTAGGTGGAGAACTTCTTAGGGTTCAATTTTCCATGATGCAGACAGAAGAAGCTCATAATTATGTTTTTGGTGCAGGACATGCGAAAAGTAGCTTAGCAAAAGATATGCTTGGAAGAGAATCTAATGTAATATTAATTGACGAGTTCGATAAGGTGAATCCTATTTTTTATAATGCATTTTATGAATTATTTGATGAAGGAAAATACGTGGATTCAAATTATAATGTAGATTTGGAAGATACCATATTTTTGTGTACATGTAATTTTAACAGTGAGGAAGAGATAAAGCGTATACTAGGTCCAGCTATGTATTCGAGAATAGGTTGTTGCATTGAATTCGAACAGTTAGAAAAAACACAGAAAGAAATAATTATTAGAGCATGGTATGATAAGGTTATTGAAAGACTTGAAGAAGATGAAAAAATAGTGTATACTGTTGTAACAACGGATTATAAGGGCGAAATGCTGTTTACGTTTGAAAACGGTAAAATGGCGAAAGTTGCGCTTTCAAATTATGAAACTAAGACAAACCGTAAAAAACTTATCGGTGCATACGGAAATAAGTCGCCGATATGTGATATAAGACTTCTTGATGAAGATAAAGATGTTGTTCTGATGTCGGATAATAACAGAGTGTTATTGGTTAATACGGAAAAAATTCCGCTTAAAGCGACAAAGAGTACACAGGGTATACAGGTAATAACGTTGCGTAAAAAAGACGCAAAGGTTGTTAAGGTTGTAGACAAAGAACAATGCACAGTTGAGGACATTGAGCATTACAGACCGAAAAATATTCCGGCAGCCGGAGGAATTTTAAGGGGAGAGGACAATCAAATAAGTCTGATATAAATTTCAAGCTCTGATATAGCGGAGCGGAAGGGAAGTGGAGATATGTTAAAGGAAGAGGATAAAAAGAGAGAAAAGAAATGAAAGCTCTATGAATTCTCCACCACCTGAGTTCCAGGAAACAAGGTAAATAGCATATATAAAAAGGAGAGATGACTTATGTTAATGCCTAGTATTTTTGGAGAAAACTTATTTGATGATGATTGGATGAATTTCCCGTTTAACGATGAGTTTTGGGGCAAGAAGAATCCGCTTTATGGTAAACATGCGCAGAACATGATGAAAACGGATATCCGTGAAACAGACGGTAGCTATGAACTGGATGTCGATCTTCCGGGATTTAAGAAAGACGAGATTCAGGTACAGCTGAAAGATGGTTATCTGGTACTTTCTGCTGCAAAGGGACTGGATAAAGATGAAAAAGATAAAGAAGGTAATTATATCAGGCGTGAACGCTATGCGGGCAGCATGTGCCGAAGCTTTTATGTAGGCGATGCAGTAAGCGAAGAAGACATTCATGCAAAATATGAAAATGGTATTCTGAAACTGTCCGTGCCAAAGAAAGCACCTGAGAAAATAGAAAAAGATGGTTATATTGCCATTGAAGGTTAAGGAAATCTCCCTTATAGTCGGGGCTGTCGCATCAATGATTAGGAAATCATAGGTGCGGCAGCATCTTTTTGCCGTTTTTAAGGCGAAATATTCTCTCCTTTCATTCTGTTTCTACAAGAAGGCGAACTTTAATAAACCTTTTCTGGAAAAAGGTTCGTTTTCAGGATTTACTTTTGACCTGTCAAAATCAGGCGGTTTGTTTGAGTGGAAATAAATGCCGCCCTGTCCTTCCTGCCTGAATCTTATGATGAAGCTTGTTTATGTTATACCCGATCGCCAGCAAGATACTCTGGGCGGTTACATTTGCTTTCCTTCGATATAAATATCGCCTGAATTCCATATACAAAAGTTCTTTTAATTCTATTACTATCTGTTCGTTCTCCATTTTCACCTAATCTCTTTCTTCCCAGTAATCATAAGCATCGTCATAACCCTCATCGTAATCTCCATCCCCAAATTCTTCTGCGAAATCATCTGCATTATCATATTCTTCGGCATCATACGGATCATAATTTTTTTCTGAAGATAAACATTTCTTTGATTTTTTGTATTTAATATCTGAGAGCTAAGAATAGCAGGGACAGGCAGTGTATATACACTGCCAGGCATTCGCCTCAAAAGCGGGACCCTCCCCACTTTTGGAATCTTCGCTTCGCTCGATTTTATGAAAACATAAAGGAGATTTTTATATGGCAAACAGAAAAAGAGATGTACAGATACTGCTCTGGGTTACTCCGGAGGAAAAGAAGATGATCCGCAAGAGGATGATTCTATCCAAGACTTCTAATATGAGTGTCTATCTCCGTAAGATGGCGATTGATGGCATGATTGTCAATACAGATACCACTTATTTGAAAGCAATGCATCAGGAAATGCACAAGATTGGTGTGAACATCAACCAACTTGCCAAAGTTGCAAACACCGTAGGTACTGCCACACCGCAAGATATAGAAGAACTGAAAGAAATGGTGAAAAAGATATGGCTTACATTAAGATCTTTCCAATCAAATCTACAGTGAAAAAGGCTGTGGCCTATATCACGAATCCAGATAAGACGGATGAACAAAAATTCGTCTCTTCGTTTGGCTGTTCTCCGGAAACTGCGGATCTGGAATTTGCCATGACAGCAGAAATGGGAAAAAATAATGTCATGGAAAAGGGGGATAACCTTGCCTGGCACATGATCATCTCCTATCATCCCAATGACCTCACCGATCCCAAACTTGCCCATGAGGTCAGCACCAAAATCGCAGATTCTGTTCTGAAGGGAAAATATGAATATGTGATTACCACGCATACAGATAAAAAACATATTCACAGCCACTTGATTTTTAATGCTACCAGCTTCACGGATTATCATAAATATGTTTCCAACAAACGCACCTACCACAAGATCTGCCAGATCAGTAACCGCATCTGTAAAGAACATGGACTGTCTATTTCTATGCCAACTTCTGAAGCAGGACGTTCCTATAAAGAAGATATGGAATATAAAAGAGGCCAGAGCTGGAAAGCAAAGCTGAAATATCAGATTGACCGTGCCATCTGGACATCAGTGACTTACGATGAATTTCTTTTGAAGATGAAAGAAGCCGGTTATGAAACTCGTCAGGGAAAGTACCTTGCGTTCCGTGCGCCCGGAGCTGTCAATTTCATCAATGTGAAGACACTGGGAACCTATTATGCAGATGATCATTTACTGGTTCGTCTTGAAAAAAATCGTTGCAAGGCTCGCACTCCTCAGAAAAAAAATAACCGTGTCCGGCTTTTCGTTGAAATGACCACTTACCTGTCTGATCATAATAAAGCAGGATTTAAACACTGGGCAAAGTTGAATAATCTGAAAGAAGCTGCCCGGACTTTCAACTATCTATCCGAACATAATCTGCTGAATTATGAAGATTTCAAAAATCATGTAGCTGATTCCGCCGATGCAATTCAAGCTACAGAATCCAAAATACAGTGCCTGAATAAACAGCTGGATGCACAACGGCTGCTCCAAAAACGCTGTGATGTTTACCGCCATTAGCTGCTGACTCTTTCTCATTTACTTCTGTAGCTATGTCAGGAGATTTTTCCACCAGTCCACAATATTCATACAGGTAAGGTAAGATGTGTTCCTGGACATCTCGCTGATCTTCGATTCCTTTCATATGTTCAATGATATCGCCCTCACCGGTACCCAGCATGATCTTTCCTGTTAAAACGGAATGAAATATCCAGTTATATAAAACTGCAGGATCATGAAAAGCGAAAAACACGCGCTTATTCAGAAGATATCAGTAAATATTACAACATGAGGACAGGGATCTTTGAAGATGAACAGTTCTATATCTGCCATGACGGACGTGAACTGCGGCATCTCAGGACAGAGAGCAAAGAGCAGGATGGATATACACAGACCTTTGAGGTATATGGTTGTGCAGACTGCAGCGGATGTGAACATAAAGCGCGCTGTCTGTATAAGTATGATGCGGAGAAAGATGCCGAAAAGAACAAAGTCATGAAGATCAATGAACAATGGGAGGAACTGAAAGAAAGATCGCATGCCAATATCCAGAGTGAACGCGGGATCCTGAAACGCCAGACACATTCCATTCAGACGGAAGGACATTTTGGAGATATAAAGGAAAATGAGAACTTCCGGCGTTTTAATTACCGTTCGGCAGATAAGGTATATAAAGAATTCATGCTGTATGCTATTGGAAGAAATATAAATAAATATCATCGTTTTTTATACGAAAAACTGAGAAAATTTGAAGGAAAAACTGCCTAGAAAAAAATGCGGCTGAAAAAATCCAAACAAGGATTTTTTGCGGCCAAAAACAGAAAGTATTTATCAAAATAAAAATATCCTGAACAAGTTGCAGAGCCAGAAAGCTCTGTAACTGTCAGGATATTTTTGTTTGGTGCTGTCAGCTCTAAAAAACGTTATTTACCGACAGCTCCCTGTTTTGTTTTAATGATATTTATGCATCCGTACATAATAGCTGATGCATAAGATCACAGTGGCTCCGCTCCATGCTGCAATCTCTGCAAAGAAAATACCGTCCTGTCCGATAAAATGGGGAAGGATCAGTGCAGCACTGATACGCATGACAAATTCAGCCATACCACTTACCATAGGCATTAAGGTATCTCCCAGCCCCTGAAGTGCAGATCTGTACACGTACAGAAAGTACAAAACCCAGAGCATGGCAGCCATAATAGAAAGGTATTTAAAAGCAATTGCCAGTACCTGCTGTGTCTGCTGCGGTTCACCTGAGATGAAAAGTGAGAGAATATTTT
>OLRE01003231.1_pt1 | contig 11825 bp, 12 predicted proteins | sample 1672461 | NCBI WGS metagenome assembly OLRE01 (sample SAMEA3136688, study PRJEB25190) | human gut metagenome | biome: human gut; feature: human-associated habitat; material: faeces | place: Austria | collected 2013
AGTAGATCCGAACGTTCCGATCTTAATCTCTTTCTGATTAAAATCCGGAAAGTTTTTCTTCAAAGAAGTCACTCCGGCAGGGCTGAAGAACACTAACATATCGTAATCAAACTCCTCGTCCGGTGTAAAGTCGTTGCTCACCGTGCGATACATCACAGCTTCCGTATGCTGAATGCCGTTCTTGTCGAGCAGGTTTTTCACATCGTCATTATGTACGTCTGACATCGGAACGAGATACTTCTCCGTTTTATGCTTCACGATGGAAGGAATCAGGTCTTCAATCTTTCCGGTAGCCCCAAAGAAGATCTTACGCTTACGATATTGCACATATTTCTGAATATACAATGCAACAGCTTCCGTCACACAGAAATACTTCATTGTCTCGGGAATTGTCACACGCAACTCTGTACACAAAGTGAAAAAATGGTCAATAGCATGGCGCGAAGTGAATATTACGGCAGTGTGGTCGAGAATCGAAATTTTCTGTTGCCGAAATTCTTTCGCCGAAAGACTTTCAACCTTAATGAAGGGTCGGAAATCTATTTTAACGCCATACTTCTCAGCTATGTCGTAATAGGGAGATTTCTCTGACGCAGGCTTAGGCTGCGACACTAGTACTTTTTTAATTTTCAACGTCCTAAAATTTTATTAGCAAAATATTGTTCATTTGAATCATACCCTGATACAGTAAAAGACAAGGTACTATTTCAAGAGCGCAAAAGTACAAAATTAATAGGAAAAGCCCGCTAAATTGATGAAAAAAAAGCTTTATCCACTTATAAAACATCAATATTTTAGTGAAAATTAAAATAATAGACCCGATTATAACCAAATTCGTTAGACTCAAATCAAAATAAACCAAGAAAAGAACGAACGGAAAAAGGGCAAATCCGACATAATATATGAGCGCAGAATACGATTCCAGCCATATATTTGTCTTATTTTTATCAAAAAACGTCCACCCCAGAAACATATAAAGCAACCATTTTAGTAAGAAATAAGCGAGGCAAAAACCAACGTAAATACCCAGCAAAAGGAGGGAGGATACATGGTCCATCAGAGCAGGACATGTATCATGAAAATAATTGAAGAACACGATACCTGTCAATACACAGGTCTGCACTACCAGCACGAGGAGATAGCGCACATCGGCTGCCGTAGAACTATCAAAAATGCTTGTCCGCTCGCGATGCAGTACAAAGTCTTTCACCTGTTGGGTGAGAAACTTCTTTCCGCGAGCCAGAGCGATGGAGGAAAGAAAGAAGCAGGCAAGCAATGTCAAGGCAATCACATCATCCGTACGGGGAGAGTAGGAGATAGGGGTTCCTTCAAAGCCGAAGTCAACCTCTTGTACAGCATGAAGATCGGCCAACTGCAGGCTATCACTGTCTGCCTTTGCCGGACTAATCTGTTTCTGCTGGAGAAGAGACAAGGTATCCGTGTTCTGGGAACTTAGTGTATCACCTATCATATCGCTGCAAATTTACGAATGGAAATATCCCATACAGGAGTCTCATAAAGGAGCTGAACCGCTTCTTCCGGCGTCTGTGCCACTTTCCATATATCACCGTGTTGGCGTCGCATAAAGTTCTCATCGATTGCCTTTTCAAGCATTTCGAGCAATGGATCGAAAAATCCGTTTGTATTGAGGATTATAATCGGATTGAGATACAACCCCAACTGTTTCCAAGTGATAATTTCCAGCAATTCTTCAAGGGTACCGCATCCCCCTGGCAAAGCGATGATACCATCACTCAAATTGGCCATCTTCTGTTTGCGTTCGTGCATGGATTCTACCTCGATCAGCTCTGTCAGTCCAGTATGATGCCAGTTTTGTTCCACCATGAAGCGGGGAATCACTCCGGTCACTTCACCGCCATTTTTCAACACAGCATCTGCCACAGAACACATCAGACCAATACTCCCGGCTCCGTTTATCAAACGGATACGGTGTTCGGCAAGCAGACGACCGAGAGTCTCGGCTGCTTGAAAGTAAACAGCATCTATCTTGGTACTGGAAGCGCTATATACGCATACGGAATTTATCTGGTTCATCACTCTTTACGGGGTTTATGGTTGTAACGAGTGCAAAAGTACAAAAAAACATAGAATAACAGACTATAGTTCAAACTAACTAGAATGTAAATTGATAAGAGATAGATGGCAGTGCACCATACAAATACATTTTATGCATGCCAATATCAGAGAAATCATAGTCATCTCTACTCGTATAGACAGTAAACACATTTTTTCTGTTATATACATTCATCACAGAAAGAATTAATCGACCTCCTTTGCCTGTTTTACAAGTCATAGATAAATTCAACTCATGAAAGGCAGGAGCACGATAACCATTTCTTGTAGAATAGATATAGAAAGCTGTACCGTTCACCCGGTAATGAGCAATAGGCAATGTCAGATTCATCCCTGAATTGTACGAGAAGGTAGCTGCAAAAGCACACCTCCGCTTACGTCCGGCCTCATAATTCAGAAATATCTTCAAGCTATGTGGACGATCATAGACAGGCGGATATTCCTTATCTTCGAGAGCAGCAATATAATTTCGGGCATGTGAAAGAGTATAGCTAATCCAGCCGGTTAGCCGCCCTCTGTTTTTAGATACATAGAATTCCGCTCCATAGGCCTTTGAATAACCTGTGGTCAACTGTGTTTCTATCTGATTATTCAAAAAGATATTTGCATTATCTACAAAATCAACGATATGATCCGTCTTTCTATAATAAGTCTCCAGAGAAAATGTATACATTCCTTTTTCCAGACTTTTCTCATACCCTAAAGCCACTTGTTTCATCACTGCAGGTTTCAGTTGTCTATTAGCAGGTACCCACATATCTGAAGGAATACCGACAGAGGAATTAGACAACATATGCAGGTTTTGTGAAGACTGCGTGAAAGCTGCATGCAAACGGTTCCCGGTTCCGGGAGAGTAGGACAACTCGGCTCTCGGTTCAGGCATTATGTAACCCTTTTGCTTGAGTTCTCCCACTTTAGGAGTATAAAAAACGGGGAAACGAATTCCTCCACTCAGCCGCCATACTGATGAAATCTTATAGGTTGCTTCTCCATAGGCTGCCATATCCAACAGGGACCGCCTATCCATTCGATAAGGAACCACATTACTAAAGTCTCCCCAGCTACTAATACTCCCAGGCATTGTGGTAAATACATGCGCAGAGAGACCACTCCTGATATGCAGTACATTGTTAACAGCATAATCTGCATCATATTTCAATTGATAAGATTGGATATTCGATTTCCATAAGAACTTCATTCCATCTGTTATTGATTTATAGCGATAATAATAATTGCTAAAAATAGCACTGAAGTTTCCCGACAACCGATCTGTCCAAACATGATTCCATCGGAATGTAGCAGTAGTATTTCCCCAATTCATACCATAACCACGTACCAGTTGATTAAAAAAAGTATGATCGCCACCATTATATACTGAAAAGAAAATTCGGTTCCGGTCATTTAATGTAGAATTGATTTTAGCATTCACATCATAAAAGCTCATTTTGGTACCACGGAACTGCTTCAGCACACTAAGCACAGCTCCCGGATAAGCAAATCTGCCAGCTACCAGATAAGACGTTTTCCCTTTCTTTATCGGACCTTCCAACTGGATTTTGGAGGCGATAACTCCAATGGTAGCACTCCGATGCTTCTCCTGATTGTTTCCTTCGCGCATTTTGACATCAATAACAGACGAAGTTCTTCCACCATACTTCAATGGAAAATAAGATTTATAAAGACTCACTTGCTGTATAGCGTCATTATTGAACACAGAAAAGAAAGACAATGCATGATTCGGGTTATAAACCATTGCCTCATCCAGCAATATCAAGTTACCCCATTGATTACTCCCTCGAACAGATATATTATTGGAGCCTTCATTACCACTAATGACTCCCGGAAGATACTGCAATGACTTCAAGACATCAGGTTCACTTCCTAAAGTGGGAAGTGCCTGAATATCTTTCTGGTTCAATGTCAACTGTCCTCCTGCTTTCTGATTTCCCATTACCTCTACATCACTTAGTTGATAGTTACCGGGCATCAAAGCAAAATTATGAACCGAATTTGCAGTCAGAGTCAACGTATCCATTTGGGTTACATAGCCCAGCATCGAACATCTTAAGACACAACGTCCACCTTTAATACGAATAGAATATAGCCCATACGTATTGGCAGCTACTCCTGTTCCCGACATCAGGTCTCCAATGTTAGCATCCGAGAGCACTTCTCCGGTTTTTCTGTCGGTCACACGACCTCTGACAGTAATCGTCTGAGCATTACATATGGTGAAACTTCCACAACAGGATAATATAAATAATAACAGGTATTTTTCCATCAAATCCTATGTTTCTTATAAAAATAGATTTCAGAGATAGCACTGACACGGAATATTCCATAAGCACCATTATCAATGTTACTTTTTACAGAGGTCGGACGCGGAGAGAAAGTTCCACCATCCGAACGTATTTGCTTAATCATTTGATCAAACACCTGATAGCAATTTTCAGATATGGACTGCATTTTTATCCAAATGGAATCACTTACAGGATAGCTAAACCCCGGACGATTAGGGAGTACAAACTGCTCTCCCTCGCTCACAACATAGTCGACCACATTTTCCGCCAAATATTCATCATCCAAAATAGAATATGGCCAACCGGCACTATTCGTTGTTCCATAATATAGATTATAAACAGATGCGACACGAAGCACTTTTGAAGAACAAAAATCTGTTTTAAGCAAATAATAGTTATGCTCTTCAGGAGGATTATAAAAACTGATACATGGAGTTTCATTAGGTTCACCTTCCCCAGTATCAATACGTTTCATTACTATTTTGTCTATTGGAGTTTTAGGCACCATCCGCTCACATGCTGTATACTCCTTTCCTTTGTATTTGATATGAAGTTCGTAGGTATGGTTTTCAACTCCATAAATCTTATTAGTAACATAAAGTCCACCAGGCGTTTCGCCTGGAAGCCATTTCATATAAACAGTAACATCTTTATCTCTATAGTGATCATAAAATCGAAAATCCTGATAACCAGTCAATTTGGCATTCTGTAATGTATCTCTTATACCTGTTGTCAAATCAACAATAACAATTTCTGCATCATTAATCCTATCAAAACTACGATTTTCAGGGTATTTCAGTTTAGTTGACGGTTTACTTAATACAAAATAATAGGGTGGGGGTTCATCGGTTATCACTCCATCAAATACTATGGCATCTTCCGGGATCGGCATACCTACATCAAACGGCTCCTCACAAGCAATACAAAGATATAAAGCCTGCATTAGAAACAGATAAGTTATCTTATTCAGATTAAAGTAAAGTCTCATCTTTTATCTTTTGTGTTATAGTTCATACTCCAATAGTCTGGACAATTCTTCATAGCTGTTTGTGACGTACACCAAACGATCATTAATTATGATGGTAGGAGTAGCCATCAGCCCCCTTTCTACTAACTGATTGATGACCTTATCCATCTTCTTATATTTATCAAAAGAATGTAAGTAGGCATCAAATTCTGTCATATTCAATCTTTTAGACTTTGCTAAGTTATATATAAAAGCGGAATCTGCTACTCCTGAATAGTTAAATATAGTATCATGAAAAGTCCAGAATTGTTTTTGCTCACCAGCAGCCTCACATGCCAAAGCTGCTAACGAAGGAGCATCTGCAAAATGCACAAAACCAAATTTAACCCGCTCTTTATAGTTGTTATAGAGCTTGGACAATGTCTTTTCAAACTGTACACAACGTTCACAATTATAATCAGAGGCTACAATAAAAGAAACAGGAGAGTCTAAATTACCTCTATAATATACACACAAATCCCTCACAACACATTCCGGCTGTTTTGGAGGATATAAAAATCTTTTAATATCCGCCTTTTGATATAAAGAATCAACCAATGCCTGAACAATCCGACTCCGAAGTTTCTGCTGATAAGATAGTTTCTCCTCCAAAGAACCTTTCACTAACGGGATTAATTCACCTTTTACATAAAAGCTTTGTGTATTAAATCCATATCGTTTTTTCAAACTATCCTGCCCTACACATATTTTCTGTTGAACAAACCAATCGATAAACTCTTCCAAAGACATGTTTTCTTCTTTAGCTGCATCTTCTAACAGTTTCTGTTTGATCAGACCTGCAAGTACCCGACTTTTGATTTCATACGCCGTATTTAATATATCAAAAATTTCTTGTTTACTTTGAGACGCCAACTCTGAAAGAAGAATCTGTTCCCCATTCACTTCTGCAACAACATCATTCTTATTTATAACAGGAGTATTGCAAGCAATAAAAAGAAAAGAGAAGAGAAAGAAATACAATATTTTCATGTCTATATACTAATTAAATCAATTCTTATTGGTAAGTTTTACCAATAAGAATTGATTATAAACAGATTAATTACTAGATAACTGATCGCACCAATTTTGTGAAATTCGTTTTATCCGTATTAAGACATACGTGATATCTTGTATTTTTATCCAGTTGGACTCCATAAAATGTACCATGCGGATCACTTTGATGTTGGTGTCCCATCCATACTTGTGCCCAATTTTTATTATTATGATCTTCATCATCAAAATACAAATTACCTGAAGCCATTTCAGCAGGAGCAATGACCCCATAATTAATACCTGCAGGTCCCACTGGAATATCGCCCCATTTAGTCATATTCCTATTTATATTCCATGCCAATGTAGCATTAGAATCTAATTTAGACATTCCAGAAATGTGCATTACATCATAATAATTAGGATCATCAGACCACACACCATTATGACCACCATCTTCCGTATCATGATAACGGACCAATGTCATGGTCTCTAAAGGTACATCCTCAAACAAAAAGACTCCCCCCGGATAACGAAATCCTGCATCCACCATGCAAAATTCGAGACGCATATTATCTCCACCATCAACATACGTATCTCCAACACTGCCACTTACGCTAGTTTTACTATTTCCGTTTTCACAATCAATTTTTATTGATAAATACTTGTAATTACCACAAGAACCAACCCTGAAAACTCCGACCCTAGGCGATGTTGCACCATAAGCCGTACGCATTACTTTCTCCTTAGCAACTTCCATCCGTCCCATAATTTCCGCGATATAGTTATCCTTCAAAATCTGAATGGAGTCTTCATCACCCAAAGTTTCACATTTTAAACCATTATCGCCCGCTTCCAACGTACCTAGCTCATACTCATTGTTCAAGCCATTTAATTCGGATTCTGTATCTAGCAATACAGAATTTCCTGCACAAGAGCAGCATAAAGCTACTATTGTCCCCAAAACCAATAGTTTGTCTTTCATCTTGGTTAAATTTAAATTTGTTTTTATTTAAGAGAAAATCTCTGAAAAGTATTTTTCATCCAAATACATTATGGCAATATCTATTTAACAGGATAAATTATTTATTCATCCCATTCTATATTTTTAGAATAGCCATAATAGATTATAAACAACATCTACGAACTCCCCCAAAAGTTATTAAGAAAAACAAAAATTGAATGCAAACGCATTTGAGTAACATCCTTCAAAGCTACCTGACCTCTCTTAAATTGTTTCATCGTATAAATACTTATACTTGATTGGAATAAGATAGCTGATAATAAAAAGAATAGAAGTTTCATTTCCATGATGTCTGTGTGTTAGATTCTGTGTGTCAAAAGTACGTAAGTATAATGAAAGAAACGAATTTCACTTGGTAACATAAGTAACAGTAGCGCATAAAATAGGAAACAAGAGGTTACACACACAAATTATCTAACAGATAATCCTAATAATATATTCAAATAGCTTAGCAGTCATCCCATTTACCTCATCATACCCCATCAAAAAAAATCTTGGACTTCTTATTTATAGAAGTCCAAGAGCTTTTCTCACAGAGAATACATCTATCACAGATTTCTCATCTACTAACAGGTGTATCACATTGTTGCTGAATGAACTTCATTATCCGAACTATAAAATCGTTCGAACACCCTACCAGTAGTATTTCAGCACACAACTAAAAAAAGTGATTTTAATTTTACGTTTCAATATACCTTAATGAACCTTTCACAAGGTTTATTAAGCCCACGAAATAAAAGTCAACCGATTCTTTCCCCTTTCGGTCATCTAAATCGTCATTTCAGCAATGCGCCATATATTTCAGCAGCGGGGCTTCAACAGTTAATGATTTAGGTATATCATCTTATGTTAGTTGCAAATAATATATATTCCAAAGATTTAATCTAATTCAAAATCTCCGATAAAGGCTTCCTTCGGAAGTTGTATCTCCAAAGTATATTTACCTTTTTCCTCACCTGCAAGATCAATATAAACCTTATCTACATTTAAATCAGTAGATGTATAAACGACTTCTCCTGTCTCTGCATCCTTGATGGTAACAGTTACAGTAGGAACAGTAGAAAGAAGGTCAATAGTCAACAATGAGTTTTCAATAAAAGCATCAGGAGAGACTGGAATAGACCGATGCTGCACCTGAGTTTTAGTTCTTAATTTAATTTGGCGTGCAGTTACCATTTCATCCGCATAAGAAAACATACTTACTTGAAGTAAAACTGTCAACAACAAAAAAGGTAAAAATTTAGCTTTCATAATAAATGGGTTTAAAATTTCGCTCCAAAAATACACAGATGAAACAAAAGAAACGATTTTTATGTGGTAACAATGGTAACAGCAAGTTACTCAAAAGCAAAAAGAGCAAAAACGAGCCAACACATCTCACTGATTATCAACGCCAAACACACGTTCAAAAATTTGTGTATCCATTTTATTCTTTATACGATTTTTACGTGTCTTAAGAGCATCTGAAGTAGCATCCATTAGCTCCATCATGACAGTTTTTGAACAACAAAGCAATGAAAGAACACAATAAAATACATCATCACCAGTTAAAGCCGGACAACGTTCTTTCAAATTTACCATCACATCAACGAATGCATTGGAAATGGTAGAACGTATCTCTTTCCTTAAACTACGCATCGCCAACAATTGTTTATGAGTTGCTTTCTCTAGTATTTCTAATTGTTCATAGCAATCTGTTGTTTTAAGTACAGATATACATAATTGAATTTGTTGTTCTGTCAACTCCGACCTTTTCTTATCTATATGTTCTTTATTAGATTCAGACACTTCCTCTTCTTTTAACAACATAGTATCCACTCGCTTTTGAGTTAGTTCGTGTTGCAAAGCTATATAATACTTCTTTCTTTTTCTGTCATTCCACATAAAATAGAAAACGCATATAATCATCAAAGAAAAAAATGCAGTAATCAAAATGAAAATCAGCGTTCTAGTACGCTCCGACAACAATCTCTTATGTTCTTCTAATTGATGTTTATCCATAAGTCGATTAAGTTCCTCATTGTCTGTCATAAATTGGATAGAATCATAAAGTTTCTTATATGCATCCACGTTCTCTGTCGCTGTTTTCCACTCACCTCTTTTCTTTGCTATCTGATACATTCCATCATAACATACGGCCCTCCCATTAATATCAAGAGAACCCATTTCTTTATTAAAAAAATAACTGGCAGAGTCAAGCTTATTCAAATTAAACATAATTTCAGCCTTCAACAAATAAGCATTAGCTGCTTCATCATGCCCCATTACCATAATAGCTTTCGATATATATTGATCCGCTCGGATATAATCTTTCTTTTCATTGTAAATCATAGCAAAATCATGATAAATCGCTCCTATCATATTAGAATCCCGTACTACTAATGCGCAATCAAGAGCTTGCTGATAATAGTACAAAGCACTATCTTTCTCATTTTGCGAAAAGAATATGCCCGCAATCCCTCTTAATGGATATACCTGCGCACTTTCTCCTTCCAATATCTGATAAGCTGTACGATAGGCTTCCATGGCTACGTTGTTTAAACCATCTTTCTCATAACAGTCCGCAAGATTATCATAAATCATTGCTAAGAATTCATCCCTAACAGGCATCAGTCGAATTGCCGTTAAATACTCGTCTACAGCAAAAGAAGTATATCCTTTCTCTCGATAGGTAGCTCCCCAATAATAATGAGCTTTTGCAGCACGTACACTTTTCTTCTTATCACCATAGTATTCAACAGCTGTTTTTATCAGCGAATCATCCTCTAAAGCAATATAATTTTTATGCCTTGCTTGCGTAAGCAATAGCGCATAAAGTGCTCTGTCAGCACGTGGTAATTTCTGTGGGGAGGAAATTGATTCCAAAATGGATAATGCACTATCAGGATATATTTCCATCAATGAGTCAGCAGATAGTAGCAATGGACTCTTCACCGAAGAAGAGCAGGAAGATAGAAAGACAGACATCAGAATGCTACCTACGCTGACAAGTAAACTAAAAAACACCAATAAATAGCGTTTAGAACAACAACATCTTGTTTTCATTAGGCAGTCCGTTTATTTACAGGCCAAAAGTAGCAAATTCCGGCAAAAGAAGTTTAATATCCAAAAGATATTTATTTAAATATTGCAAATTGTCATGAGATCGTTGAATTGCAGTATGAATGTTTTATTAAAAATGTTAATAAAGAAGATATTTTAAAACTTTATCAAAAAGGATTTGAAAGAGATTCAAGATATTTAAGTACTTATTATGGAATTCATAAGGAAGATATGAAGATCTTTATTGATAATAAGAGTGCACATCAGTTTGCTTCTCAAGGTCAACAAAGAACAATTGTTTTAAGTATGAAAATAGCTTTAATAGAATTAATAAAAGAAGAAATTGGAGAATATCCTATTCTTTTATTAGATGATGTTTTATCAGAATTAGATGATCAAAGAAAAACAAAACTTTTAGATATTTTAAATAATCGTATTCAAACGTTTATTACAACAACATCAATAGATGGAATAGAACATCATGTTATTAAAGAAGCTAAGAAAATTAATATTAATCATAGGGAGGAAAAATGATGGCAGAAGAAAATAAAGTAGAAAGCGGTGTGGTTCTGCCTCCGGCAGACTTTACCGGGCAGCTTCAGAAAGAAGCACAGGAGATGGGCGTCGCGTTAAATGAACACCAGATCAAGCAGTTCTACGATTACTATGAACTGTTGATTCATTGGAATACGATGGTGAATCTGACAGCGATCACGGAACAGAAGGAAGTTGTGACCAAACATTTTTCGGATAGTCTGGCACTTGTGAAAGCAGTGCCGGATCTGGCAGAGAAAGAGTATACGTTGATCGATGTTGGAACGGGAGCTGGATTTCCGGGTATCCCGTTAAAGATTGCATTTCCAAATTTAAAGGTCACGCTTCTCGATTCTTTAAATAAGCGGATCAACTTTCTGAACGAGGTAATTCAGGCATTGGAACTGGAAAAAATTCAGGCGGTTCACGGACGGGCGGAGGATGCGGCACATGATAATGTTTCACGTGAAACATTTGATTTCTGCGTTTCACGCGCGGTGGCAAATCTGTCCACGCTGTCGGAATACTGCCTGCCATTTGTCAAGGTGGGAGGCTGGTTTGTACCGTACAAATCAGGCAAACTGGAGGAAGAGATGAAGACGGGAAAAGGTGCGATCCGCAAGCTGGGCGGCGAGCTGGAGGATGTGATTTCCTTCCACCTTGCCAATGAGGATGAGCGTAACCTGGTCCGGATTCATAAGACAGAGAGGACGGGAAAGAAGTATCCGAGAAAAGCGGGAACGCCGTCGCGGGAGCCGCTGAAATAAAGCAATCAAAAGGTGGATAGAGAAAGACTGTATATAGAACACGTAGAGTATGCAGTCTTTCTTTTTCA
>OLRE01003235.1_pt1 | contig 11806 bp, 10 predicted proteins | sample 1672461 | NCBI WGS metagenome assembly OLRE01 (sample SAMEA3136688, study PRJEB25190) | human gut metagenome | biome: human gut; feature: human-associated habitat; material: faeces | place: Austria | collected 2013
CACAGAGAAAAGGTGACCTCAGAAGATCTCGTGCAGCTGCAGTTAACATCGTACCTAACAGCACAGGTGCTGCAAAAGCAATCGGACTTGTTATCCCAGAACTGAACGGAAAGTTAATCGGATCTGCTCAGCGTGTACCAACACCTACAGGATCTACAACAATCCTTACAGCAGTTGTAAAAGGACATGTAACAGTTGATGAAATCAACGCAGCTATGAAAGCAGCTTCTACAGAGTCCTTCGGATACAACACAGATGAAATCGTATCTAGCGATATCGTTGGAATGAGATATGGTTCATTATTCGATGCTACTCAGACAATGGTACTTCCACTGGAAAACGGAACTACAGAAGTTCAGGTTGTTTCTTGGTATGACAATGAGAACTCATACACAAGCCAGATGGTAAGAACAATCAAATACTTCTCTGAATTAGCATAATTTAGAGCATGAATTAAGACTCACAAAGGGTCCGGTCTTATTGGGCCGGACCCTTTTTGCAGTTATAAAATATATAACCAGGAGGCAGTACTATGCTTAATAAAAAATCTGTAGATGACATTAACGTAAAAGGGAAAAAAGTACTTGTAAGATGTGACTTCAACGTTCCACTTATCGATGGAAAGATTACAGACGAGAATCGTCTTGTTGCAGCACTTCCTACAATCAAAAAATTAATCGCTGATGGCGGAAAGGTTATCCTTTGCTCTCATCTTGGAAAGCCAAAGGGACAGCCGGTTCCAGAATTATCTCTTGCTCCTGTAGCAGTTCGCCTTTCAGAACTTCTTGGACAGGAAGTAAAATTTGCAGCTGATCCGGAAGTTGTTGGACCAAATGCGAAAGCAGCAGTAGCTGAGATGAAAGATGGAGATGTTATCCTCCTTGAAAACACACGTTACAGAGCAGAAGAGACAAAGAATGAAGATGCATTCAGTAAAGATCTCGCTTCTCTTTGCGACGTATTTGTTAACGATGCATTCGGAACAGCACACCGTGCACACTGCTCTAACGTAGGAGTTACAAAATACGTAGATACAGCAGTTGTTGGATACCTTATGCAGAAAGAAATTGATTTCCTTGGAAATGCAGTCAACAATCCGGAAAGACCATTCGTAGCAATCCTTGGCGGAGCAAAAGTTTCAAGCAAGATTTCTGTAATTGAGAACCTTCTTGACAAAGTAGATACTCTGATCATCGGTGGAGGAATGGCATATACATTCGCAAAAGCACAGGGCGGAACAGTCGGAAAATCCCTTCTGGAAGAAGATTACTGCCAGTATGCACTTGACATGATCGAAAAAGCAAAAGCCAAAGGTGTAAAACTCCTTCTTCCTGTAGATAACGTTATCGGAGATGATTTCTCTAATGATGCAAATACTCAGGTAGTAAAAGCTGGAGAGATCCCGGAAGGATGGGAAGGACTCGATATCGGACCAGAGACAGCTAAGATCTTCAGCGATGCAGTAAAAGATGCTAAGACAGTTGTATGGAACGGACCAATGGGATGCTTCGAGATGCCTAAATTTGCAAAAGGAACAGAAACGGTTGCAAAAGCACTTGCAGACACAGACGCTGTAACAATCATCGGCGGAGGAGATTCTGCAGCAGCAGTTAACCAGCTGGGATATGGAGATAAGATGACACACATTTCAACAGGTGGTGGAGCTTCTCTTGAATTCCTTGAAGGAAAAGAACTCCCGGGTGTAGTAGCAGCTAACGATAAATAGAATAAGGAGATTTGGAAAGATGGCAAGAAAGAAAATCGTAGCCGGAAACTGGAAAATGAACAAAACTCCAAGTGAAGCAGTAGCTTTAGTTGAAGAATTAAAACCATTAGTAGCTAATGAAGATGTAGACGTAGTATTCTGCGTACCTGCAATCGACATTATCCCTGTAGCAGAGGCTGTAAAGGGAACCAATATCCAGGTTGGTGCTGAGAATATGTATTTTGAAGAAAGCGGAGCATATACAGGAGAAATCTCTCCGGCTATGCTTACAGATGCAGGAGTAAAATACGTTGTTCTTGGACACTCTGAAAGAAGAGAATACTTTGCAGAGACAAACGAGACAGTAAATAAGAAAATGCTGAAAGCTTTCGAGCATGGTATTACACCAATCATGTGCTGTGGAGAGACTCTGGAGCAGAGAGAACAGGGTGTAACAATGGACTTCATCCGTCAGCAGGTTAAAGTTGGATTCCAGAATGTAACAGCTGATCAGGCTAAGACAGCAGTGATCGCTTACGAGCCAATCTGGGCTATCGGAACAGGTAAGACAGCTACAACAGAGCAGGCTGAAGAAGTTTGCGCTGGTATTCGTGCATGCATCGCTGAAGTATATGATGAAGCTACAGCAGAAGCTATCCGTATCCAGTACGGCGGATCTGTAAACGCTGGAAATGCAGCAGAGTTATTCGCTCAGGCTGATATCGACGGCGGACTTGTAGGTGGAGCATCTCTGAAAGCTGATTTCGGAAAGATCGTAAACTACAAATAAGATTTAGAAAATCAGCCGCAGGAGGCTTTCGTTTGACTGCTTCCTGCGGTTTTATGCTGTAAAAGTGATATTTAAGACGAAAGGTGATATTAAAAATGAGTAAGAAACCAACAGTACTTATGATCTTAGACGGTTATGGACTGAATGAAAAGACAGAAGGTAATGCAATTGCTATGGCAAAAACACCTGTTATGGATAAACTGATGTCAGAATATCCATGTGTAAAAGGAAATGCCAGCGGACTTGCAGTAGGACTTCCGGACGGACAGATGGGTAACTCAGAAGTTGGCCATATGAATATGGGTGCCGGACGTATCATTTATCAGGAACTGACAAAGATCACAAAGGCAATTGAAGATGGTGTATTCTTCGAGAATAAAGCACTTCTGGCTGCATGTGAGAATGCCAAGAAGAATGATTCTGCACTGCACCTGATGGGGCTGGTATCTGACGGTGGTGTTCACAGCCACATCGGACATATTTTCGGCCTTCTGGAACTGGCTAAGAGACAGGGACTTGAGAAAGTATACGTACACTGCTTCCTGGATGGCCGTGATACACCACCGGCTTCCGGAAAAGAGTATGTAGAGCAGTTAGAAGCTAAGATGAAAGAAATCGGCGTAGGAGAGGTTGCAAGTGTTTCCGGACGTTATTATGCAATGGATCGTGATAACCGCTGGGATCGTGTAGAAAAGGCTTACAAGGCACTTTCAGCAGGCGAAGGCAAGACAGCTGCTTCTGCTACAGAGGGAATCCAGGCTTCTTATGATGCAGATGTAACGGATGAGTTCGTTGTACCATTTGTAGTAACAAAGGACGGCGCACCGGTTGCAACGATCAAAGAAAATGATTCCGTAGTATTCTTCAACTTCCGCCCGGACAGAGCAAGAGAGCTCACAAGAACATTCTGTGACGACAGCTTTGACGGATTTGACAGAGGAGACAGAATCAAGACAACATTTGTATGCTTTACAGAATACGATGCTACAATCGAAAATAAACAGGTCGCATTTGTGAAAGAAGAAATCACTAATACATTTGGTGAGTTCCTTGCCAAGAATGGCAAGAAACAGGCACGTATCGCTGAGACAGAGAAGTATGCTCACGTAACATTCTTCTTCAATGGCGGCGTAGAGGAACCAAATGAAGGAGAAGATAGAATTCTTGTAAAATCTCCAAAGGTTGCTACTTATGATTTGAAGCCAGAGATGAGTGCATATGAAGTATGTGATAAGCTCGTTGCAGCAATCAAGTCTGATAAGTATGATGTTATCGTAATTAACTTTGCCAACCCTGACATGGTAGGTCATACTGGTGTGATCGAAGCTGCTGTAAAAGCGATTGAAGCAGTTGACGAGTGTGTAGGAAAGGCTTACGAAGCATTAAAAGAAGCTGACGGACAGATGTTCATCTGTGCGGATCACGGTAATGCAGAGTACATGATCGATGAAGAGACAAAAGAGCCATTTACAGCACATACAACCAATCCTGTACCATTCATCCTTGTAAACGCAGATCCTGCATACAAGTTGAAAGAAGACGGATGCTTGGCAGATATTGCTCCTACACTGATCGAACTGATGGGTATGGAACAGCCGGCTGAGATGACTGGAACATCACTTCTTGTGAAATAATACAAACATATTCAACGTATGTTATATGCTATACAGAACAGATTGTGGAAAATGTAAAAGCGTATTTTCTACAATCTGTTCTGTATTTATCAGTATAATTATAAAAGGAACATCATGAGGAGAACGACATGAAGATTGTTATTGTAGAAGATGATCCGGGTATCCGAAAGGAATTAAAACAGCTCCTGGAAAATGCTTTTTATGAAGCAGAGATAATCGAAGAATTTAAAGATACGGCAGAGCAGATATGCAGCATGATACCGGCACCGGATCTGGTACTCCTGGATTGGAATCTTCCGGGGGAAAGCGGCTTTGACATCTGTACGAAGCTGAAAGAACATTCAGATATTCCAATCATATTTCTGACCAGCCGGACAGATTCCATGGATGAACTGACCGGAATCTTGAAAGGGGCAGATGATTATATCACAAAACCGTTCAATCCACCGATTCTGCTGGCAAGAATAGGCGTAGTACTAAAAAGAACTACTGATAAAAATGCAGAGAAATCAAGGGGTAATGCCTTGAACATGGAATATAAAGGTGTAATTCTAAATGTTGTGGGAGGCTGCATAGAGCATGAAGGAAAAAAGACAGATCTTACGAAAAATGAGTTGAAGATCCTGCATCTTCTATATCAGAAAAAGGGTGAGATTGTTCCGAGACTGGATATGATCGAATATCTGTGGGACAATGAAGTCTTCATAGATGACAATACATTAAGTGTGAATGTTACAAGACTCAGAGGAAAACTGGCTGACATCGGAGTGACGGATTTCATTGAGACAAAACGGGGAATGGGGTACCGCATATGAGATTTTCGGAATATATAAAAGATAAGATTCTGATATGTCTGCTTCACCTCCTGTGTATGATATTACTGATGGGGTTCTTCTATATTACAGGGTATAACAGAAACGCAGCTGCACTGATTCTCATTTTCTGGTGGATCATCCTTGGGATATGGATTGTGACAGGATATTATCGCAGGAAGAAATATTTTGACAGGGCAGAACATATTCTGGAAAATGTAGATCAGAGATATCTGCTTGGAGAATTGCTGCCAGCTTCACCATATCTGGAAGATCGGATCTACCGAGAGTTGATCAGACGATCGAATAAATCTGTGATCGAACGGATCCGTATGCTTGAAGATGAACAGAATGATTATCGGGATTATATCGAAAGCTGGGTGCATGAGATCAAAGCACCGATTACCAGTATCCAGCTTGCGTGTGAGAATCATAAAGACGAAGTGACCAGACAGATCGGTCTTGAGAATCAACGGATTGAAAATGACGTAGATATGGTTCTGTATTATGCCAGAATGGAAAAGGTATACAAAGACTATATGATTGAAGAGACAGACTTTGGGAAGGCGGCTTCTGAAATTTTGATAAAAAATAAGTATTATCTAATTAGTAACGGAGTGCGCGGGGAAGTGGAGTGCCCTGATCTTGCGTATACCGATAAAAAGTGGATCCTTTTTATACTGAACCAGCTTATGCTGAACAGTGTGAAATATAAAAGTGAGAATCCAAAGGTCCATCCGTATATTCATATTTACACGGAAAGGTACGGTCATGGTGTCCGGCTGATCGTAGAAGATAACGGAACCGGAATACGGGAAGAAGAGATGTCCAGAATCTTTGAAAAAGGTTTTACCGGTTCCAATGGAAGAAATGGTAAGAAATCTACGGGGATGGGGCTTTATCTGTGTAGACGTCTGTGTGAAAAGCTTGGAATTGCCATCGAGGCGGAATCTGTTCGTGGTGAAGGCACGAAGATGATCCTTACATTTCCGGTCAGCAGTTATCTTTCAAAAATGTAAGATAACTGAAAGATACATCGATACATCTTTCTGGTCCGGACGGGTAAAGTAGAGATGAAAAAGAGTATTACAAAAAGACCGGAAAGGATGATATGGATGAGAAGAATAAGAAAGCATGGCAAGACAACAGAGAAAAAAACAGACAGAATCCTGGCAGGAGGCAGAATCCCGGATGGAGAGATCCGGGTGTGTGATGTGGAAAAATATTACGGAAGTGATACGAACATCACCAAAGCGGTAGACAGGGTAAGCTTTTGCGTCCAAAAAGGAGAATTTGTGGGAATCATGGGAGCATCGGGTTCCGGAAAGACAACACTTTTGAATATGCTGTCTACGATTGACCGTGTGACTGCAGGGCATATATACTACGGAGAAACGGATATTACGGAGTTGAGTGATGAGGCACTGGCGGAATTTCGGAAAGACAATCTGGGATTCATATTTCAGGATTACAACTTGTTAGATACACTTACGATAGAAGAGAATATTGTGCTGGCAATGACGCTGCACAGCAAGAGTAAAAGAGAGATCCAAGAGAAATGTGATCACATATTGAAGCTGCTTGATATCGAAGAAATCCGGGATAAATTCCCCTATCAGGTATCCGGGGGCCAGAAGCAGCGTTGTGCCTGTGCCAGAGCGATGATTCATCGTCCGAAACTGATCCTCGCAGATGAGCCGACCGGTGCGCTGGATTCCAGAGCGGCACAGATGCTGCTCGAAACATTCCGCAAGATGAATCGTGATATGCACTCTACGATCCTCATGGTTACACATGATGCGTTTTCAGCCAGCTACTGCAGCCGTATTCTTTTCTTGAAAGATGGAAAGATATTCCATGAACTGGTAAGAGGAGTGGAAGAAAGGCGGGAATTTCTGAATAAGATCCTGGATGTATTATCTCTGACAGGAGGTGAACTGTCAGATGTTCGGTAAGCTTGCACTGCGCAATGTCAGACGTTCCGCCAGAGATTATCTGGTGTATGTGCTGACGATGACATTTGTGGTATCATTGATGTTTGCATTTAACAGTATTATTTTTTCGAAGGATCTTCAGAAAATGTATGAAATGGCAGCGATAATGGCAGCGATGATCGGTATTGCCACATTCTTTATTGTACTGATCGTTGCATGGCTGATCAATTATATGGTACGGTTCATGCTGGAAAAAAGGAGCCGTGAATTCGGTATCTATCTGTTGATCGGAATGAATAAAAAGGAAGTGTCCGGGCTTTATATGAAAGAAAATCTGCTGCTCGGTGTGTGTTCCTTTGTGATAGGACTGGGCCTTGGAATGCTGCTTCAGCAGGTGCTGCTCGTTGTCCTTTATAGTGTCATACAGGTGGAACTAAGACCCCATCTGGAATTCAATGGATATTGTTTCCTTATGACTGTGTGCTGCTTTGCAGGATGTTATCTGCTGGCACTGTTCCGGTGCAGCCGGAAATTCCGCAAGATGAACATTCATGATCTGATGAGAGAAAATCAGAAGAATGAGGAATTAAAAGAAAAGAATGAAAAAATAAAGCGGTTATTACTGCCGTTTTCCATTCTTTTCATCTTTGCGTTCGGTGTCTGGATACTGAGCGGAAATATACAGTCGCCGGGAGGGGCAGCAGTATTTCTGACGGGTCTGTTTATTACAATGTATGTGTTTTATACAGGGCTTTCCGCATGGATCATCTGCTATGTGAAGAAAAAAGGAAATGCGGTCTACCGGGGGCAGAATCTGTTCCTGCTGCGTCAGTTTGCATCTAAATTGAAAACGATGCGGTTTACCATGGGAACACTTACGGTGCTTTTTATGGTCGCATTTCTGGGGTGCTCGGTTGCATTAATGTTTACGGACTGGCAGAATCAGGTTTTAGAGATGAAATTTCCATTTGATGTACAGGTGAACAGTCAGAATCCGGAATATGATTTTGAAAAGGAATTGGATATTGTCGGAGAAGAAGCAGGTGTAAAGGATTCGTGCGTGTACCGTATTTATGAAAATCATACGAACGTAATGAATACATGGCTGTATACGCATCTGCGGTATTTTGGAGATGAGTACCGCAGAGAAGACGGAACACCGGATGAGAAAAAGATACGTAAAGGTTCCGATGATGATGCATATTGCAGATATGATACATATATGGGGCTGAGTGATTACAATCATCTGAGAAAAATGCTGGGATATTCCACGGAAACGCTTGGAAAAAATGAATATATCCTTCAGATGAAGCAAAGAGTGTATAAGGAAACCGGAAATTTTACGGATGACGTGAAGCTTCAGGACCGAGGAGAGACACTGACCTGCAGGAAGATCTGCACCGAATCATTTTCGCAGGACGGACATAACGGCGGTGATTATATCATTGTTGTGCCGGATGAACGGATACAGCAGATGACACCGTACTATTCGGAACTTGCGGTAAGTGTGAAGAAAAAAGTGCCGGATAACCTGCAGAATAAGCTGGATGATCTGTCAGATAAACATGATTATGCCGGTCATACATACATGGAAGAAGACGATGATAATGTATGTTATGGTACGGATACCATTGTCACATATGCTGCGGTGAATCTTGTGCGGGAAAATGCATCGGCTGAGGTCAGATATATGATGAGTTGTATCACATTCCCATGTATGTATATCGGGCTGGTATTTTTGTGTATTGCATTGACGGTGTTATCGGTACAGCAGCTGAGTGATTCGGCAAAATATAGGTTCCGCTACCAGGTGCTTTCGAAAATCGGCCTTGGAAGACGCGAGATCCAACAGACCGTATTCCGTCAGCTGTCCGGGTATTATCTGTGTCCGGCAATCCTTTCGGCAGTGATCAGCGGGATCATAGCGGTGTATATGGGTGCCAGATTTAACTTCTATACAGGAGTCAGTACACCGGTGTTACAGTATTTTGCAATTTCATTCGCCCTGTTCTTTGGCGTATATGTAGTTTATTTTGGAGCGACCTATGTCGGATTTATCAGAAATATCGAAGAATGAAAATGGAGAGGGAAGTATGAGTAGAAATGCAATAAAATATCTGGCAATGGCAGCTATGTTCTGTAATCATTTTGCCTATATATTTTTAAAAGAAGGCAGTACAGGGCAGGAAGTTATGGTTGATATCGGGTATTTTACAGCCATTACTATGTGCTATTTCCTTGTGGAAGGATATCATTACACAAGATCTGTAAAGAACTATGCACTGCGGCTGCTTGTATTCGGGATCCTTTCACAGATTCCCTTCATGCTGGCATTGAAACAGACGAACCTGAACATGATGTTCAGCCTTCTTCTATGTCTGGGAGTGGTGTGGGTTGCAGATCATGTAAAACATAAAGGGGAGAAAATGCTATGGCTGTGCGTGCTGGTAATCTGTTCGCTCTGGACGGACTGGGCACTTCTGGCACCGGTATTTACGATGCTGTTTGCAAATGCATATGGGGACAGGAAAAAAGTATCACTGGCATATGGAAAAGCAGCGGGACTCTTCTTTCTGCTGAATGTGTTGTCATACAGGGCGGACTGCGGGCTGGAGAGTGCGCTCATACATTCTGCATGCGCCTGTATCGGGCCGGCAGCATCAGGAGTGGTTATACAGTGTATGTATAACAAAGAAGACAAAACAGCACACGGCTGGGAAAAATGGTTTTTCTACGGATTTTATCCGGTGCATCTTCTGCTTCTCTGGATGATACAGTTTGCAAAAGTATAGATGGAACGGTTATAATAATACCGGGGTGTGACGGATGCGGAAAAAACGCAGAAGGACGGCTCCGGTATTTTTTGAAGCAGGCAGGTAGAGAATATGGAAAAAGAAAAGCTTGATAAAATGTATGATATCTGTTTCTTTGATCTGGATGGCACGATCATCGATTCTTCACAGGGAATTACGAATTCGGTGATGTATGCGCTGGAGAAATTCGGAATCGAAGAGACCGAACGGGAAAAATTATATAAATTCATCGGTCCGCCGCTTACCGATTCGTTCGCCAGATTCTATGGATTTGACGATGAGAAAAGCTGGAAGGCGGTGGAGTATTACAGGGAATATTATCAGGATACGGGGATTTTTGAGTGTTCGGTGTATTCCGGATTTGAAAAATCATTAAAGGCATTGAAGGCAGCAGGAAAAAGACTTTTTGTTGCGACGTCCAAACCGGAAGTATATGCGAGAAGGATCATTGAACATTTTGACCTGGATCAATATTTTGAATATGTGGCAGGTATGGAACTGGACGGAGGCAGAGGCAGTAAGGCAGAGGTGATCGGATATCTGATCGATACCTGCCGGATGCAGGATAAGAAGAGGATACTGATGATCGGTGACCGTGAACATGATGTGCTTGGGGCAAAGCAGGAAGGGCTTGATTGTATGGGGGTATTATACGGATTCGGCAACCGTGAAGAACTGGAAAAAGCAGGCGCAGTATACGTTGCCGGGACGCCGGAAGACATTGCCGGGATCATCCTGAAATAATGCGGTAATCCTGCATTTTGTGAAAAATGTAAAAATATGGGTGCCAATACTTGACAAAAGAAGAAGTAGTTGTTATTATAAAAAAACAGAACGCACTCTGTTTTTTATAAATGATAGAAAAGAGGTGCAATATGCAAAGAGTATTTTCATTGTTGGTAGACAATAATCCCGGTGTATTAAGCCGTGTATCCGGACTGTTCAGCAGACGAGGATACAGTATCGACAGTATAACTGCCGGAGTTACGGCAGATCCGAGATTTACCAGAATTACCATTGTGGCCAGCGGAGATGAGCTGATTTTATCGCAAATCGAAAAGCAGGTCAGAAAGCTGGAAGATGTCATTGAGATCAAAGTACTTCAGCCGGAAGATTCGGTATATCGTGAACTGATCATGGTGAAAGTTCGGGCGAATAAGACGGAGAGAACGGAGATCATATCTGTGGCGGATATATTCCGCGCGAAGATTGTTGATGTAGAGAAGGATTCCCTGATGGTGGAACTGACAGGAAATGGTTCAAAAGTAGATGCGTTTCTGGAACTTCTGGAAGGTTACGAGATTCTTGAACTTGCAAGAACAGGTATTACCGGATTGCAGAGAGGAATCAAGGATGTAACAGTCATTGATCAGGAAGGAAACATCAACACATTATAATTGATATATTATAATGGACAAACAGTAACACATTTTAATCAGACATTAAACAGAGACGAGCCCGGTGGAAGGGCGACCCCTTGTTTAAGAAAATAAAAAATCATTTATTTTTTAGGAGGTATGCTATAATGGCAGCAAGAATTTTTTATCAGGAAGATTGTAATTTATCAGTATTAGAGGGACAGAAGATTGCTATCATCGGTTATGGTAGCCAGGGACATGCACATGCTCTGAACTTAAAAGAGTCTGGATGCGATGTTATCGTTGGTCTTTATGAAGGAAGTAAATCATGGGCAAAAGCTGAAGCTCAGGGATTCAAAGTATTCACAGCAGCTGAAGCAGCAAAACAGGCTGACATCATCATGATCCTGATCAACGATGAGTTACAGGCAGATATGTACAAGAAAGATATCGAACCAAACCTTGAAGAAGGTAACATGTTAATGTTCGCTCATGGTTTCAACATTCACTTTGGATGCATCAACCCACCAAAGAATGTAGATGTAACAATGATCGCTCCTAAGGCACCGGGACACACAGTAAGAAGTGAGTATCAGGCTGGAAAAGGAACACCTTGCCTTATCGCTGTAGAGCAGGATGCTACAGGAAAAGCTTGGGATCGTGCACTTGCATATGGTCTTGCAATCGGTGGAGCAAGAGCTGGTCTTCTTGAGACAACATTCAGAACAGAGACAGAGACAGACCTCTTCGGTGAGCAGGC
>OLRE01003238.1_pt1 | contig 11795 bp, 9 predicted proteins | sample 1672461 | NCBI WGS metagenome assembly OLRE01 (sample SAMEA3136688, study PRJEB25190) | human gut metagenome | biome: human gut; feature: human-associated habitat; material: faeces | place: Austria | collected 2013
GATGTAATCATCATCGGTCTCGCCGGTTACCAGACCACAGGAGATACCTGCTACCGGTTTTCTGATCGGTACACCTGCTGCCATCAGAGACATGGTAGATGCACAGATACTTGCCTGAGAAGTAGATCCGTTGGATTCGAATGTCTCAGATACGGTACGGATCGCATATGGGAATTCTTCCTCGCTTGGCAGTACCGGAACAAGAGCTTTCTCAGCCAGTGCGCCATGACCGATCTCACGACGTCCCGGTCCACGGCTCGGTTTTGTCTCACCTACAGAGTAGGACGGGAAGTTATAGTGATGCATGTAACGTTTTCCAACCTCGAACTCATCCAGGCCATCCAGACGCTGTCCCTCGGACAGAGGAGCCAGGGTGGTGATGGTACAGATCTGTGTCTGTCCTCTTGTAAACATGGCAGAACCGTGAACACGCGGTACGATATCCGTTTCTGCAGCCAGCGGACGGATCTGTGTGATCGCACGACCATCCGGACGTTTGTGATCTTTCAGGATCATCTTACGAACGGTCTTTTTCTGATACTGGTACACGGCTTCACCCAGAACAGCCAGCCATTCCTCATTATCAGCAAATGCTTCTTCCAGTTTTGCTGTCACCTGACGGATATTTTCTTCTCTTGTCTGTTTGTCATCGGAGAATACAGCTACTTCCATCTCTTCCGGTGTTACGATCTCTTTCATCGCTGCGAACAGTTCTTCCGGAACCGCACAGGATTCATAGCTGTGTTTTGCTTTTCCGCAGTCAGCTACGATTTTGTCGATAAATGCGATGATCTCTTTGTTGACCTTATCAGCTTCAAAAATAGCTTCAATCATCTTTGCTTCCGGAACTTCGTTTGCTCCGGCTTCAATCATGATGACTTTTTCTCTTGTGGAAGCAACAGTCAGTTTCAGGTCAGATTTTGCATTCTGCTCCAGTGTCGGGTTAATGATCAGTTCACCATCGATCATACCTACCTGTGTTGCTGCACACGGTCCGTCAAAAGGAATATCTGAGATGCAGGTTGCGATAGAGGAACCAAGCATTGCCACAACTTCCGGATTACACTGTGGATCTACAGACATTACCATGTTATTCAGTGTAACATCATTACGGTAATCCTTCGGGAACAGCGGACGCATTGGACGGTCAATTACTCGGGAGGTCAGAATCGCATGCTCGGATGCTTTTCCTTCTCTCCTGTTAAATCCACCCGGGATTTTTCCTACTGCATACATTTTCTCTTCATATTCTACACTTAACGGGAAAAAATCAATTCCTTCTCTTGGCTTTTCTGATGCGGTTGCGGTAGAAAGTACAACGGTATCACCATAATGCATAAATGCTGCGCCATTAGCCTGTTTTGCCACGCGGTCGATGTCAACTGTCAGTGTTCTTCCTGCCAGTTCCATAGAATAACTTTTGTACATACATTTTCTCCTTTTTCTGCCCTCTGGGCGATTTTTTCGTTACTGTTCATTTCATTCTCAGCAACATTCTGCCGGCGGATATGCTCCGAAACAACTGAAAAACACACTCCCCGCTGTCCTTATCCTGCTTTGGCAATATGCTTTTCAGTGGTCTCGGCATCCTTTCCGACATCTTCCGGTAATCGACAGTATCCGTTGGGATATATTTTCCCTTTTTCCGCTGTCTTGTACAGATTAAGATAAGAGGGATGGAAGAATACCTTCCACCCCTCGCCATTCTTTTCTCTGTGCAGTTGAATTACTTTCTGATTCCTAATTTTTCAATCAGTGCACGGTATCTTTCGATGTCTGTTTTCTTCAGGTAATCCAGCAGACCTCTTCTCTGACCTACCATTTTCAGCAGACCTCTTCTGGAATGATGATCTTTGTGGTGTGTTTTCAGATGCTCTGTCAGCTCCTGGATTCTTGCTGTCAGTACAGCTACCTGTACTTCCGGTGAACCTGTGTCGCCTTCTGTTCTTGCGTATTCAGCCATAATAGCCTGTTTCTTTTCTTTAGAAATCATTTTGTTTTCCTCCTGTTTTTTCAATCGCCACATATTAAGAAATGGTCGGAGTATCCGATATCTGAATATGGGCTAACTCATACTCGAACAGTATACCATATGCTCTCAGTAATGTAAACCTCTTTTTTCGAAATATCGCTTTCCTGAACCGGCATCTCTCTGAATCTGTGCTTTCAGTTCTTCCACCGAATCAAACTTGCACTCCGGACGCACAAAGTGATAGAATTCCACCCTGGCCTCTTCCCCGTACAGATCCTCGTCGCAGTCAAACAAATACGTCTCTACACCTGCAAACGGCACTTCCACGGTGGGTTTCACCCCCACATTGGAGATTCCATAGAACGTTTTACCTTTGATAAAAGTTTTCGATGCATAGACACCAAAGGGTGGAAGAAGTTTTCCGTCTTCCGGCACCTGATTGATCGTCGGAAGTCCCCAGGTACGCCCCAGCTGTCTTCCATGTACCACTTCTCCCAGCACAAAATACCGGTAGCCAAGGAGCTCATTGACTTTCTCGATATTTCCTTCCTGAAGTACCTCACGGATCCAGGTGCTGCTGATCGGGCGTTCTTCCCGCGTCTCTTTGCTTAAAATTTCCACCTCAAATCCATATTGGATACCCGCCTGCCGTAACAGTTCCGGATTTCCTTTTCTGTTATGGCCAAAGTGAAAATCCGGCCCCACCACTACATAAGCGGCACGCAGCTGTTTAACCAGAATCTCCCTGATAAAATCCTCCGGCTCCATCCGGATGATTTCCGGAACGAACGGACACTCCACCAGACAGTCCACTCCCCGACGTTCCAGAAGGATCCTGCGCTCTTCATTCGTAAGAATCGTCCGCTTGATCCTGGTTCCCAGTCTGACAAGAGGAGAAACATCAAAGGTAAATACTACCGTTTCATATCCTTCTTTGCCGATTTCCAGAACCCGGTTGATCAGTTTGCTGTGCCCCTTATGGACGCCGTCAAATTTTCCAAGTGTTACCACACTTCTCTTATCCAATTGAAAATCCAGATTTTTTGTAATATATTTCATGTCTCTTTCCATTCTTCTCTCTGTCGCAACTGTTTTTCCAATTGCTTTTACGGGACAAAACATCTCACAGAATATTGCCTGCAGAATCGTTACGCCTCATTTTCTTTTCGATAAAACATTTTCACCGGTATCATCTGATCTGTCTTTTTCTCATACAGTCCTATAAATGTCTCCCGGCTGTCATATACTCTGACATAACCTCCATCCACCTTGAGCTCCTCCTGTAACAGTTCCGGAAAAATCCGGTTTCCGTTGTGTACCAGAAGATCACCCTGCGGTGTTGTTTTCGCAGCCGGATACTGATCGAACATCCTGTCTACCGGAAGAATCAAACGTTCTATATTACCTGCTTCCATGACTTTTTGTACTTCGTCCAGTTTTACCGCGTCTGTTAATCCAAACCGCTCTACCCGGGTACGCAGAAGTTCTTCCATACAACCGCCACATCCCAGTTTTTCACCGATATCGTTACATAAGGTCCGGATATACGTTCCCTTGGAACACTGCACCCGAATCTTTACTTTCGGAAGCTCCATCCACAGAACCTCAATGTTATGAAAGGTAACCGGTCTGGCTTTTCGCTCCACGACTTTACCTTCCCGTGCCAGTTCATACAGTTTTTTTCCATTTACTTTCAGTGCGGAATACATCGGTGGAACCTGCTGCTGCTCACCCTGAAATGAAAGAATGCAGGTGCGGACTTCTTCTTCCGACACCTGCACTGACGACTCCTTCAGGATCGTTCCTTCCATATCCTGGGTATCGGTGGTGATTCCCAACCGAAGCACTGCCTCGTATTCCTTATCATGATCTGCCAGCAGATCACACAGTTTTGTTCCTTTTCCAAGGCAGACCGGCAGGACACCCTGTGCCTGAGGATCCAGGGTTCCCGTATGACCGATCTTTTTTTGTTTTAAGATTCCACGAAGCTTCGCCACCACATCATGAGATGTATAGCCTGCTTCTTTGTATATATTGATTACACCGCTTCTTTCCATATGTTTTCTTTACTCCTGAAGCTGTCTTTCTATATCCAGTGTCAGACTGTTTACCACATCAAACACTGATCCCTGCATAGTACATCCGGCTGCTTTCACATGACCTCCACCGCCAAAATAAGAAGCCACTCTTGCCACATCCACTTTGCCGTTGGAACGCATACTGACTTTATACTCCTGCACACCGATTTCATATAAAAAGATGGCAACCTCCACGCCACGGGTATTCTGTAACTGGTTAACAATACCATCCATATCTTTCGGTGTCACACCGTAAAAATCCATGTCTTTCTTTCTCACATAACCCACGATACACCGCTGATCCAAAAGCATGATGCTCTCCATGATCGTGCGTCCCATAATCTGATTCTGTGCATAAGATTTTGTATAGAAAGAATCCTTGATGATACTGGTAAAATCAATGCCTTTTGCCATCAGCTGACCTGCGATCTCCATGGTTCTGGTTCCGGTACAGCTGTACTGAAACACACCGGTATCGTGAACGATCCCGGTATACAGTGCTTCCGCACAGGCTTTGTTGATCTTTTCCGGCTCCAGAAGTTCATAGAGCACTTCACAGGTAGAGCTTGCGTCCGGAACGATCTGATTCTCCTGTGCAATTCCTTTATTCGTGATGTGATGATCGATGCACGCGGTTATTTTCGCCGTATTCACTGCCTGACCGGCAACGCCGATCCGGTCTGTGCTGCTGACATCGAATTCCAGAAACAGGTCATATTCTTTCTCTTCCCATTCCTGTTTCGCCTGATCGATGTCCTGAATAAAATGAAATACTTCCGGTACCTCCTCCAGATAAACATCTGTCTGGATCTGTGGGTAATTTTCTTTCAGATACAGGTACATTCCCATGCAGGAGCCCACGCAGTCACCATCCGGTCTTACATGACCGGCGATGGCTACTGTGGTTACACCCTCAAGTACAGATGCAATATTACTTATCATCTTCCTCATCCCTTTCCGGGGTCTCTTTATTTACCTCGTCAATTAATCTGGACATATGCACACCATATTCAATCGACTGATCCAGTACAAACTGAATCTCCGGTGTGTTACGAAGATTCAGACGTTTTGCCAGCTGGCGGCGTACATAACCTTCCGCACTGCGAAGACCGGCAATGGTATCTTTCTTTTCTTCATCGGAACCCATCACACTGATGTATGCCTTGCAGGTTTTCAGATCCGGTGCCACTTCCACAGAAGTGACGGATGTCATCATATGAATTCTGGGATCTTTGATCTCCTGACGGATGATGAGGCTTAATTCTTTCATCACTTCGCCGTTGATCCTTGTATTTTTTATGCTGTTTTTTCTCATTATCTATCACCTCAATCCGGTATGAAAGCCTATCTCGGTACTTCTACCATGATGTATGCTTCTACCTGATCCAATTCCTGGATATCGTTGAATCCTTCGAATACCAGACCACATTCATAACCGGCTTTTACTTCTTTCACATCATCTTTGAATCGTTTCAGAGATGCCAGTGGGCCTTCGAAGATCTGTTTTCCTTCTCTGGAGATTCTTACCGTACAGCCTCTCTGGAATACACCATCCAGAACATAACTTCCGGCGATGTTACCGACACCGGATGCTTTGAAGATCTGACGAACTTCTGCATGACCGATGACTTTCTCTTCGAAGACAGGATCAAGCATACCCTTCATGGCAGCTTCCACATCTTCGATTGCCTGATAGATGACACGGTACAGACGCAGGTCTACACCTTCCTGTTCTGCGGTTGCTTTTGCTGTCGCGTCCGGACGAACGTTGAAACCGATGATGATCGCGTTGGAGGCGGAAGCCAGTGTTACGTCCGATTCGTTGATAGCACCTACACCGCCATGGATGACCTTAACGACAACTTCATCATTAGACAGCTTCACAAGACTCTGCTTTACAGCTTCCACAGATCCCTGCACATCAGCTTTTACGATAAGATTCAGTTCTTTCAGGTTACCTTCCTGAATCTGGCTGAACAGATCATCCAGAGACATCTTCGCTTTTGTTTCTTCCAGCAGACGGTTCTTATTTTCAGAAATAAAGGTTGCTGCAAAGTTCTTTGCTTCTTTATCGTTTTCGGTAGCCACCAGAACTTCACCGGCGTTCGGTACATCTGACAGACCAAGAATCTCTACCGGCGTAGACGGGCCTGCTTCTTTGACACGGCGTCCCTTATCATCCATCATCGCACGTACTTTACCTGAGGAAGCTCCGGCTGCGATAAAGTCACCCACATGCAGCGTACCTTTCTGTACAAGAATAGTAGCAACCGGACCTTTTCCTTTGTCAAGCTGCGCCTCAATAACCAGACCACGTGCTTTTCTCTTCGGGTTGGCTTTCAGTTCGCATACCTCGGAAGTCAGCAGGATCATCTCCAGCAGTTCCTCGATACCCTGGTGAGTCTTTGCGGACACCGGGACGAAAATAGTGCTTCCTCCCCAGTCTTCCGGGATCAGTTCGTACTCGGAAAGTTCCTGTTTTACTCTCTCGATGTTGGCACTCGGTTTATCTACTTTGTTAATTGCAACAATGATCTCAACACCTGCTGCTTTTGCATGGTTGATTGCTTCTACCGTCTGCGGCATCACACCATCGTCTGCTGCAACTACCAGAACAGCGATATCGGTGGAGTTTGCTCCACGCATACGCATAGCGGTGAATGCCTCATGTCCCGGAGTATCCAGGAATGTGATCTTCTGTCCCTTGATTGATACCACATATGCACCGATGTGCTGTGTGATACCACCGGCCTCACGGTCGGTTACATTTGTCTTACGAATCGCATCCAGCAGTGAAGTTTTACCATGGTCAACGTGTCCCATAACACAGACAACCGGTGGTCTTGGAACGAGATCCTTCGGATCTTCCTCTTCCTCTTTTAACAGTTCCTCGATCACATCCACTTTTTCTTCCTGTTCTGCGATAATATCATAGTCAAGTGCGATCTCCTGTGCCTTTTCAAAATCGATCTCATGGTTTACCGTAACCATAGTTCCTTCCATAAACAGTTTCTTAACGATCACTGCCGGCTGCATCTTCATCTTTTCTGCCAGTTCGCGAATCGTCATTTTCTCCGGAAGTGTGATTTCTTTCACCACTTCTTTCTTTTCTTCCTTCGGCTGAGGACGGGCAGGTTTCTGCAGTGCTTTCGGCAGTCTGCTCTTCTGAAAACGTCCCTGGTTCGGACGGTTGGATCCCTGTCCGTTTCTTCTGTCCTGGGTCTTTTTCTCTTCTCTTTCGCGTTCTTTTTCTTTATCTTTTTCTTTGTTCTTTACGTCTCTGACCGGTTTTCTTGCCAGACCCAGATCCATACTGTCCATAGCAGGTCTGGAATCTCTGCGTTCATTTCTGCGTCCGTTGTTTTCTCTTCCGTCGCGGTCTCTGTTATCACGGTTCATACCGTTTCTGTTGTTATCAAAACGACGGCCACCCTGATTGTCTCTGTTCTGATTGTCTCTGTTTTGTCCGTCTCTGTTTCCATCGAAGCGACGGCTTCCGTTTCCGCCGTCCTGACGGTTGTTCTGTCCCTGATAACGGTTATTATTCTGGCCGTTTCTGTTGTCAAAGCGACGGCCGCCCTGGTTATCTCTGCTCTGGCCATCACGATTCTGATTGTCTCTTCTTCCCTGACCGTTGAATCTTCTCTCCTGACCATCTCTGCTCTGGCCGTCACGATTCTGATTGTCTCTTCTTCCCTGACCGTTGAATCTTCTCTCCTGGCCGTCTCGGTTCTGATTGTCACGGTTCTGATATCCACTGCGGTTTCCTTCGCCGTTTCCTCTTGCCGGTCTGTCCTGTCCGTTTCTGTCAGACTGCGGTTTGTTTCTTCTGAAATTCTTACCTTCCTGGGTCTGTGCGTTCTGCGGACGGAATACCTGAATCAGATTTGATTTCTTTTTCGGGCGGTCAGCTGCTTCTTTTTTCTCTTCTTTTCCTTCATTTTTTCCGGTGAATGCATCCCGGACCATTTTTTCATCTTTTTCTTCCAATGTACTCATATGACTCTTAACTTCTACCTTTTTCTCCTTTAAAAATTCAATAACTTCTTTGTTTGTTTTATTTAATTCCTGTGCAATTTCATAGATTCTTGATTTTGGCATTCTACCACCAACCTTTCTGCTCCATGCCAAGAAATGTAATTATTCAGATTTCAGCTGTTTTTCCATTGCTGCTGCCAGGTTTTCATCAGTTACTGCCAGAGACGCACGGAATTCTTTTCCCATGGCTCTTCCCAGTTCCTCTTTTCCTCCGAAATCATAACAGGGTACTTCATAATACGTACACATATTATGGAATTTCTTTTTGGTATTGTCCGACGCTTCCGCCGAAACGATGACCAGCCAGGCCTTTCCTGTCTTTACTGCTTTCTCCGTTGAAAACTCTCCGCTGACAATCTTACCTGCTTTGGTGGAAAGTCCGATCAGTGATAGTACTTTATTACAATTCAATCGTATCCAGCTCCCTTTCCAGGTTCTCATAAACCTCCTGAGGAATCTGCATCTTCAGGGAACGTTCCAGCCCTTTGTTCTTGATGGCTTTCTGCAGACATTCCTTTGAGAAACAAAGATATGCGCCGCGACCGTTTTTTCTTCCGGTCACATCCAGTACGATTTCACATTCCGGCGTCTTCAGTACACGCATCATTTCCTTTTTATTTTTCATCTCATTGCATCCGATACATTTCCGCAGCGGCACCTTTTTTATATTTCCCATAGCTATCCGCCTCACTGTTTTTTCAGGTCTTACTCTTCTTCTGTGGATGTCTCTTCCGAGATCTCTTCTGTTTTCGGTTCTTCATCCAGTTCTACACCGGCCAGAGCATCTTCCATGGAATCTTCACCCTCTTCATCGTCAGATTCCTGATAATATTCAAAATCACCGGCTTCTCTTGCCTGTGTCTCACTCTTGATATCGATCTTGAAGCCTGTCAGACGGGCTGCCAGACGGGCATTCTGTCCTTCTTTACCGATTGCAAGAGACAGCTGATAATCCGGAACAATAACCAGTGCAGTCTTCTCATCCGGATCTGCCAGTACGGTGATCACCTTTGCAGGGCTCAGTGCATTCTCAATCAACAGTGCCGGATTCTCATTCCAGCTGATGATATCGATCTTCTCACCACGCAGTTCTTCCACAATAGTGTTTACTCTGGCACCGTTCATACCTACACACGCACCGACGGCATCGACATCCGGATCATTGGACCATACAGCAATCTTGGTTCTGGAACCGGCTTCTCTTGCGATACTCTTGATCTCTACGATACCGTCTTTTACCTCTGTCACTTCTGCTTCAAAGAGACGTTTTACCAGTTCCGGATGAGTTCTGGAAACCATGATCTTTGGTCCTTTCGGTGAATCCTTAACTTCCAGTACATATACTTTGATACGTTCGGTCGGTTTGTATACTTCACCTTTGACCTGCTCGTTTTCACTCAGGATCGCATCTACCTTACCCAGATTCACACTGACATTTTTTCCCATGTACCGCTGTACCACACCGGTAACCACGTCTTTTTCTTTCTGGAAATATTCATCATACAGAACTTTTCTTTCTTCCTCACGGATCTTCTGCAGAATCACATTCTTTGCGTTCTGTGTCGCGATACGTCCGAACTGTTTGGACTGAATCGGAACCTGAACGATATCCCCCAGTTCATATTTGGAATCCATCATCTTCGCATTGGAAAGGCTGATCTCCATCACCGGATCTTCTACCACCTCCACTACGGTCTTGTCAGCATATACGCTGAACTCGCAGGTTTCATGATCGATGGTCACATGTACGTTATCTGCTTTTCCAAAATGGTTTTTACAGGCCTGAATCAGAGACTGTTCGATCGCTTCCATCAGAACTTCTTTGCTGATATTTTTTTCTTTTTCCAGAATAGTTAACGCTTCCAGTAATTCTGTGTTCATTTTTTCTTTATCCTCCTTAAAAATCAAAAGCAAGACGAATCAATGCGATATCTGCTTTTTCAAATGTCTGCTCTTTCTGATCCTCTGTGGTGATCGTCACGCTACTTTCATCATATGCACTGAGGATTCCGTAGAATTCTTTTTCTTTATTAATCGGACGATAGGTACGGATCTCTACTTCTTTTCCCATACTTCTTACGTAATCCTTTTCTTTCTTCAGAGGACGTCCAAGACCCGGGGAACTTACTTCCATAATATAAGCATCTTCGATAAAATCCAGTTCATCCAGTTTATCACTGAAGATTCTGCTGACTGCCTCACAGTCATCTACGGTAATTCCGCCTTCTTTATCGATATAGAAACGTAAATACCAGTTTCCTGCCTCTTTCACATACTCCACATCCACCAGTTCAAAACCAAACTGATCAATAATCGGCTGTGCCATAGCTTCCGCCTTCTGTTCGTACTGTTCTCTTACACTCATGCTTTCACCACCTTTTACATGAACAGCAGTTGCTGTCCTCAACAATCAACCCTGATTCTTCGGATGTTCGACCCGTAATTCATACCATCAAACTTCATCCTCCAACTCAGTGATTGATACTCAATGCAACAAATAAGAGTGGACGTATCGCCCACTCTTAAAACTAGTAATCATCTATTAACATGGTAATCATACCATTTATTATTATAAAATGCAAGCGTTTTCAGGCTTTTTCCTTTATACCCGCACTTTCGTTCCTTTGGTGTCCCGTTTTCCAAGCTTGATCTTATTGAGGACCATCTGCTTTTCTTTGTATTCAATCTGGTATTCCATCCGGCTTTCCAGAAGATATGCATGTTCCAGATAATCTCTGTCACCCATCTTCATTGCCCGGACACCAAGGGCTGCTTTTTTCTTCTCCGGTACTTCCTCTTTCAGAAAACGCAGAAAATATCCAGCATGGCTCTGCAGCACCACATAATCCATCGTGTCACACAACTCCACAAGAACCAGCTCATCCTCCTCCGTCAGTTTGGTAGAAGCGATGGTTCTCTTGATCACATCGAATTCCGTTCCCGGCACCTGTTTGATCATACCGGATTTTGTCACGAAAATCAGAGAAGCATTCTTTACTGCCTCCATATTGCTGACACAAAGCAGTTCTTCCTGTGCACTGGAAAAATTACTCAGGTTGTCGATCGGAACTCCTTTATCTCTCAGCCTTGTAAGTGGCAGATCCATCACTTTTACCGTATGCATCTGTCCTTTGTTCGTAAAGAGACAGATCTTATCGGTATTCATACAGGTAAATACATACTTATATTCCCCGTGAACCGTCTCTTTGTTCCTCTCGTAGGTATTCTTATCCAGCACCTTCGCATATCCGAAACGATCCATCAGAAAACATACTTCCGCTTCTTCTACTTTCTTTTCTTCAAAGACAGCTTCTTCCCTGTTTTCAATCACGGTACGGCGTTTTCTTCCGTAGGTTTTCTTGATGTGATCCAGATCTTCCATGATTACCTGTGCCATGGCATCGTAATTATTCAGAATCTCTTCATATCTGGCAATATTTTTCAGAGTTTCCTCATGTTCTGCCACCAGGGCTTCGATTTCCAGTCCGATCAGCTTATACAGTCGCATCTCCAGGATCGCAGTTGCCTGTCTCTGGGTAAAGCAGAGTTTTTTTGCTGCTTTCTCACTGGCTTTCGTCTTGAAGCGGATACCTTCGGTCACACCGTTTACCAGACACTCTTTTACCTGTTTCTGGTTTTTACTTCCACGCAGGATCTCGATGATCAGATCGATCACGTCACAGGCTTTGATCAGACCTTCCTGGATC
>OLRE01003239.1_pt1 | contig 11793 bp, 9 predicted proteins | sample 1672461 | NCBI WGS metagenome assembly OLRE01 (sample SAMEA3136688, study PRJEB25190) | human gut metagenome | biome: human gut; feature: human-associated habitat; material: faeces | place: Austria | collected 2013
GAAGATCTGTTCCTGCTACAAGAAAAAGCGGAACTTTCAGATCATCATCATAAAAGCTGCGGAATGCGTAGCCGCTGATATATCCTGCATACATATAAATCAGCGCATAGAAACCAAACAGTGATCCGTAAAAAAGATCAATAAAAAGTCCTGAAAAAAATCCTGTCCAAAGTCCGACTTTTCTTCCGCGCATCAATCCCATGGCTACACACAGGATCAAAGGCAGGTTTGGCGTAATGGAACCAATGGAAATGTAATCCATTATTGTACATTGCAGGAGAAAACAGACAATAATGGTAATAAATAATACTATTTTATTTTTCATTGGACGCATCCTCCGTTTTGTCTATTGCGTCCTGTTTATTGACGGTAATGACAAACACATCTTTCAGATGGCCGAAATCAACGGGTGTAACGATCGTACCTGTTTTTGTCAAGTTATTGGGATCCTGTTGGATTTCGCTGACATAACCGATAAACAGTCCTTCCACGTATTTTTCGCTGATATTTGAAGTGACAATACGTTCTCCCACGGTTACTTTGTTATCCTGGTCATAGAGCTGTTCAAAACTCAGTTTTCCCTCATCGATCAGCTCCAGATCTCCGGTAACAACGCAATTATCAGAAGTGCTGACAGCCATGGCACTGACATTACTGCTGTCATCAATAATGGAACGAACGGTAGCCCATGATGGGCCAACTTCCGTGACGATCCCGACAAGTCCTTTTCCTGCAATTACGTTGTTGTCAACATGGATTCCATCATTAGTACCTTTATTGATCATAAATGTATCGTACCAGTTGCCTGGATCTTTGGAGATGATCCTTGCCGCAACTTTTGGATAATCAGTGTATTCCTGATCAAGATTATAAAGTTCTTTCAGCCTGGTAAGTTCTGTCTGATCCTGGATCAGGATATTATTCTGTTCGGTAAGACTGTTGATCTGATTTTTAAGTTCCTCGTTTTCCTGAAGTACGTCCTGCTTATCACGAAGACTGTTTTTTACATCTCCGAACATATTACTGACACCGGAAATGCCCTTTTCAAAGGGAACAACCAGAAATCCGGCCACATTCTGCAGAGGTGCTGAAGTTGTTCCGGAAGCTGCGGTAGCAACAATACAGCTTCCACAGAAAAGTGTCATGATTACCAGAAGATGTTTGCTTTTTAAATTAAAATGAAAACGCACTTTTTTTCGGATGTTTTTCATTATATATGCCCCTTTACAGTTTTTTCTGCTTTACAGGCTGTGCCCATCTGCGCAGTTCTCTGTCGTGAATGATCTTTTCCAGTCCATGTACAGCAGAAGTTTCGTACAAATCAGAAAGATTAAAGGCAAATCCTGTATAACTTGCCAGATAGTTGTCGATATATGGAAGTCGAGTACTGCCACCGGTAAGGTAAATTCCCTCTTTTGCAATATGATAGGCAATCTGTGGTGGTGTACGTTCCAGAAATGTTTTCATTTCTGCCGCGATCTGATTTACGCAATTGGTGATTCCCTCATTAACAACATAGGCGGAAACAACTTCTTCTCTGGGAAGTCCGGAAACGCTGTCGATTCCTACAACTTTCCGGGCTTCCTTTTTCTGGTCGTTAAGCCGTCCCATGACTACTTTCAGGCGTTTGGCCGTACGTGTTCCGATCTGCAGATTGTAATGTTTACGAATCTCACTGCAGATGGATTCATTCATCTGCCGGCCTCCAAGAGGGATCTTACGGCTTATGATGATCTTGCCATCTGTAAGGATTGAAAATTCTGTACTCTGTGCACCAATGTTTACAACCATACTGCCTTCATTTTTTTCAAGATTGATGTTCATGGCTACCGCATCTGCAATCGGAGATTCTACCATGAAAACCCGGTTTTTTCTAAGCCAGTGTCCATTGACCAGATGATAGTAGGCTCTTTTTTCAATGGCCGTCATATCAAGAGGAACCGAAAAAAACATATCCGCACCAAGGCCGGATGTATGATCGATCTTTTTCAACATGCTGTAAAGTACGATTTCCTGTAATTCGAGATTCGCAAGCATTCCAAAAGCCATGGGAGAATCTACAGAAATATCCGAAGGTGATTTTTCAAACATTTCATAGGCCTCATTTCCAATAGCAAGGATTCGACGCCCCCGGTAGGCAACCATGTTTTTTTCTATGTAAGTTTTATTTCTGAAAAAAGAATAGACTTTTACAGAGCTGCTCCCCAGGTCTACCCCGTAATTATTTCTAAAAAGCATAAATCTGCCCCTTCACTTAATATACTCATCAAAAATCCCCTTTTCCCGGAAACTGATGTACCTGTGATCTCCAATGATAATATGATCCAACAGATGGATTCCAAGAAGCTCACCAGATTCGAAAACCCGTCTGGTGACTTCCAGATCGGCCTGACTGGGGGAAGGATCACCGCCTGGATGATTATGCACAAGGATCAAATTTACAGCATGATATTTTACAGCTTCTACAAAAACTTCTCTTGGAGTGATCAGTGTGGCGGTGGCAGTCCCACGGCTTAAAAGCTGCTCTCCTGTGAGATGATTATGTCCGTCCAGCATCATACAGTACAATAATTCCTGTTCTTCGTGACGAAGCTGTTCCATATAATACTTTGCAATTGTGACAGGATGCTGAAAAGACAGTTCCGGCTTCGCTGCAGCAGTTGCCATACGTTTGGAAAGCTCCCCGATGCATTTCAGCTGTATGGCTTTTACCTTGCCAATCCCATGGATCTTCATCAGCTCCGGTACAGAAGCATGAAACAGACCCAAAAGTCCGGAATGACCTGTTTGTTCCGATAAATTAAGGATTTTATCAGCCAGTGTCAGAGAACTTAATCCCTGTACGCCACAGCGCAGGATCACAGCAAGAAGCTCACGATCGCTTAAAGACTGTTCTCCCTCCCGAAGACATTTTTCATACGGGCGCTGATAATCTGGCATTTCCATTATAGTATCTTTCATATGATTTCCCTTTTCGCTCTCGAAGAAGGGGATGCAAAATTGCAGAAGTTATTTTAGCATAAAAAAGCAGGGATGTACACTCTATCCCGGAAATTTCCACTTTTTTCACATTTTATTTACAGGCAGGGCATAAATGGAAGCTACTGCTTCTGCCACTTTAATTCCGTCCATTGCTGCAGATGTAATGCCACCGGCGTAACCAGCGCCCTCTCCGCAGGGGTAGATTCCTTCTATATTGGAAGTGAGTTTTTTTGGTTCCCGCACGATCCGGACAGGAGAAGATGTACGGCTTTCTACTCCTTCCAGCAATGCATCCGGCCGGTCAAAACCGGAAAGTTTTTTTCCAAAAGCATGGATTCCGGCTTCAATGGAATCCCCGATCTCTTTCGGGAAAATGCTGCGGACATCGGTAAGTGTATAGGCTCCTTTGATACAGGGGCTCACATCTCCAAGTTTGATACTTTTCTTATGCGCACAATAATCTTTGAAAAGCTGTACCGGAACTTTTCCGTTTCCGGCTTCCCAGGCAGCACGTTCCAGCTTTCGTTGGAGTGCGATTCCTCCAAGAACGCCTTCCTCCGGAAAATCAGAAGGATTTACTGTAACGATGATGGCACTGTTGGCATTACGGCTGTCACGTGCCTGGTAACTCATCCCATTTACTGCCAGCATGCCTTCCTCAGAAGAAGCATTTACCACATAGCCACCGGGACACATGCAAAAAGAATAAACGCCACGTCCGTTTTCCAGTGTATGGGTAACTTTGTAGCTGGCTGCGCCCAGGTAATCATTTTCCGGCTCTCCGTAAAGATCCTGGTTGATCATGGTCTGTGGATGTTCCACTCGTACTCCTACTGCGAAAGATTTTGGCTCCATGGAAAGATTGTGCTTGTTCAGCATGGCAAAAGTATCTCTGGCACTGTGGCCGGGAGCAAGAACGCAGATTTCTGCCGGTATTTCTTCTTTTTCATTGACGATGACAGCCGCAAGTTTCTGGTCACGGACCACCAGATCAGTCACTGTGGAACGGAATCGGAATTCCCCGCCCATTTCTTCAATCTGATGGCGCATAAACTGAACGATTCCCACAAGCTGATCCGTACCAAGGTGGGGTTTCTGCTGGTAAAGGATTTCAGATGGAGCTCCTGCTTCTACAAATCTGGAAAGGACTTCTTTTCCTCTTCCGTAGGTATCTTTTACCAGAGTATTCAGCTTTCCGTCGGAAAAAGTTCCCGCACCGCCTTCTCCGAACTGCACATTGGAATCCGGATCCAGGATGCCGTTCTTCCAGAAATTTTCTACAGTTTCCTGGCGTTTATCTGCTTCTTCTCCACGTTCCAGTACCAATGGACAGTATCCGGCTTTTGCCAGATACCAGGCGCAGAATAATCCGGCCGGTCCGCTTCCGATCACTACCGGTCGATGGGACAATGTTTCAGAACCAGGTGTCGGAAAATGATACTTTCTCTCTGCGGTTAACATAATGTTTTTATCGTAAACCTTTTTTAAAACACGGGATTCATTATCCACTTTAATGTCTACAGTATAGACAAATTTTTTGTCCTCTTTATGCCGGGCATCCAGAGATTGTTTTCGGATCTCATAGGTGAACGGCTGATTTCCAAGGCGAAGTGTTTTCGCTATTTTTCTGTGAAGCTGCTCTTCTGTATGGGTGATGGGAAGCTTCAACTGTGTGATCCGGATCATTGTTATTCCTCCTTTGCTGCCCAGATACCGGCGGTAGCTCCACTTGACCATGCCCACTGCAGGTTGTATCCACCGCAGGTGCCGTCAATATCAAGGAGTTCTCCGGCAAAATAAAGGCCTTTATGAAGTCTGGATTCCATGGTTTTACTTTGAACTTCAGAAGTATCCACGCCGCCGGAACAAACCTGTGCCTGTTCAAAAGAAAGGCTGTCTTTTACCGGAAGGCGAAAATCATTGATCCCATGGATCAGATCCTTCTGTGCACATAAGACACGGATCAGTTTTTCCGGAAAAAGTCCGATGAGAAGTTCTTTTTCTGTTTTATAAGGGCAGGCTGTTTTTCTCTGTTCCAGGTATTCTTCCAGTTCTTTCTGGTTCAGTTCCGGAAAAAAATTTATGGAAAGCTCTGCGTTTTTGTTTTCGTGAACCGCTCGGATGGCGTAGCGGGAAATCTGAAATACCGGGATCCCGGATACACCGTAATCGGTAAGCTGCAGTTCTCCCTGCTGAGAGGCTGCCGGAATGCCATCTATATAAAGGGTTATCTTACCTTCTGTCCGCACACCACTCCAGCCGGAAAAAGAATTTCCCTTACATTTCAAAGCTGTCAGAGCTGGAAGAGGTTCGATCAGATGATGTCCGAGACTTTCTGCGATTTTGTATCCACTTTCACTGGAACCTGCAACGGAAGAGGCGCGGGAACCGTTTGCAAGAATCACGGCATCACCATTGTAGGTCCATCCGTCAGTATGGATCTTCCACTGTCCGTTTGTGAAAGACACGCCGGTAACAGTCTGATTGGTTTTCAGTTTTACTTTCAGGCTGCGTGCTTTCATGGTAAGAACATCTACCACACTCTGCGCCTGGCTGCTCCGGGGATAGATCCATCCGTCGCGGTCTGTGGTACAGATTCCCAGTTCCTGAAAAAATTCCAGAGTCTTTTCCACAGGAAACTGTGCCAAGGCATCTTTGACAAATTCCGGATGGGATCCCCGGTAAGCGTTTTCATCCTGGTTCAGATTTGTCATATTACAGCGTCCATTTCCTGTAGCACAGATTTTTCTTCCGGGACGGTCATTCTGTTCCAGAACCGTAACCGCTGCTCCGTTTATGGCAGCCTGAATAGCCGCCATAAGGCCGGAAGCACCTGCTCCTACGACAAAGACCTGCTTTTTTAAGTCCTGTCCTTCGGATTTTTTCATAATTTCACAAGTTCCTTATCAACCATATACTGAAGAGATTTCAGGATTCCAAGTTTAGCATGCTCCCAGGTAAGACCACCCTGGAAATAAACAGCATAAGGTGGTTTCATAGGACCATCGGCAGAAAGCTCGATGGAAGAACCCTGGATGAAAGCACCTGCAGCCATGATGACCTGACTGTCATACCCTGGCATATCCCACGGTTCCGGTGTCACAAAACTGTCTACCGGTGCTGCAGCCTGGATACCCTGGCAGAATGCTACAAGACCTTCCGGTGTTCCAAGGGTGACTGCCTGGATGATATCCTGACGTGGTTCTGTGCTGTTCGGTACCACCGGGAAACCAAGTTTTTCGTAAATGTTTGCTGCAAAAACGGCGCCTTTTAAAGCTCCTTTGGTAACCATCGGTGCAAGGAAAAATCCCTGGTACAGAGAACGGTTTACACCAAGGGTTGCCCCCACTTCCATGCCCAGTCCCGGGCAGGTCATACGGTAGGAAGCGTTTTCCACACAGTCTTTTCTTCCGGCGATATATCCGCCGATAGGGGCAAGACCGCCGCCTGGATTTTTGATCAGGGAACCCACCATGATATCTGCACCTACATCACTTGGCTCTATGGTATCTACGAACTCACCGTAGCAGTTATCTACCATGCAGATCACATCCGGTTTGATCTTCTTTACAAAAGCGATCAGCTCACCGATCTGTTTTACAGAGAAGGAAGGACGAGTCTGATAGCCTTTGGAACGCTGAATGGTTACCAGTTTTGTTTTTTCATTGACTGCCTTTTTGATATTTTCGTAATCAAAGGTACCATCCTCAAGAAGGTCTACCTGACGGTATTTTACACCATATTCTGTAAGAGAACCGTTGGACGGACGGATCCCGATGACTTCTTCCAGAGTATCATATGGTTTGCCTACAGGGGAAAGAAGCTCATCGCCCGGGCGTAAGTTTCCAAACAGTGCAATGGCAAGTGCGTGGGTTCCGCAGGTGATCTGCGGGCGGACCAGGCAGGCTTCTGTGTGGAATGTATCCGCATAGACCTGCTCCAGGGTCTCGCGTCCAAGGTCATTGTAGCCATAACCGGAGGAAGCTCCGAAACATGCCTCACTGACACGGTTTTTCTGCATGGCATGGATAACCTTCATCTGGTTATACTCTGCAGTTTTATCAAATTTTTCAAAACGTTCTTTCAGGGAATCTTCTACAGTTTTACCGAAATCGTAAACTGCGGAAGAGATTCCAAGCTGTGCATATAATTCTTTCATGATCATTTTTCCTTTTTTATTTTATTTGGCAGGCAGGATCCCTTTTTCTCTGCATACAGAAAGCATGTAGGAAAGGATCCGGCTGTCATCGTAATTAAAGTTATCTTTATCTACCCAGGTTACCTCGCCTTCTCTTCGGAACCAGGTAAGCTGGCGTTTGGCGAAATGTCTGGTGTCACGTTTCAGGATGCGAACGGCTTCCTCGTAAGGGTATTCTCCGTCCATCCAGTCCAGGATTTCTTTATAGCCCAGTCCCTGCATCGAAACCATTCCTCTGTGGCAGCCCATTTCCCGGAGCTTTTTTACTTCTTCTACAAGCCCGTTTTTCAACATCTCATCCACTCTTGTGTCTATGCGTTCGTAGAGAAGGGGACGGGGTGCGTTCAGGACAAAGTATGCCAGGGCATAGGGGCTGGTATGTTCTTTCTGCTCTTCATTATGTTCGGAGATCCTGGTACCGTTCTGTTTATAAAATTCCAGGGCGCGTATCACTCGCTTGACATTGTTCTCATGGATGTCCTGGGCTGACTTGGGATCAACCTGTGCAAGCATATCATGAAGAAATGAAGGGCCTTTTTGTTCTGCCAGCTCTTCCAGCTCCCTGCGGTAATGGTCATCCTGGTTGGAACTGGTAAAATCAATATCTCTGGTTACGGCCTGAATATAAAATCCCGTGCCGCCTACCAGGATCGGGATCCGGCCTTTATCATAAATTTTTTCCATGGCTTCTTTTGCCATCTGCTGGAAAAGGACAACATTAAAATCTTCTGTGGGCTCCAACACATCCACCAGATGATGAGGGACGCCATCCATTTCTTCCGGTGTGATCTTGGCGGAACCAATATCCATATGGCGGTAAACCTGCATGGAATCTGCGGAGATGATCTCTCCGTTTACTGCTTTTGCAAGGGCAATGGAAAGTTTTGTTTTTCCCACGGCAGTAGGTCCGGTAAGGACGATAAGAGGTTTTTTCATAGATTTTCTCCGTTTATGATAGGTATCTTACACGATACGTTTAAATTTTTTTTCAATCTCTGTCTTACTCATGGCAATGATGGTTGGCCTTCCATGAGGACAGTTATAAGGATTTTCCAGTGTCAGAAGTTCATCGATCAGCTTGTCGGCTTCCTGGGGTGACATGGAATGATTGCCTTTTACAGCAGCTTTGCAGGCCATAGTTGCAAGCCTTGCGGTAAACAGTTCAAATGCATCTTTGGAGCCGTCTGCAGTGAGATGGTCCAGCATTTCCAGAAACAGCTCTTCCTCTGTCATTCCCAGAAGACTGGATGGCACCGCACTGATACTGTACTCTCTTCCCCCAAAAGGTTCGATCTCAAAACCGAAATCCCGAAAATATTTTTCGTTTGCTTTTAACAGGTTTTCTTCCTCAAGGCTGAGTGAAACGATCAGCGGAGGGCTTACGTACTGAGACTGGATGTTCTGAGACTGGAACAGCTTTACGAACCGCTCATAATATACTTTTTCATGGGCCGCATGCTGGTCAATGATATAAAAATTATCTTCGAACTGTACCAGCCAGTAGGTGTCAAACAGCTGTCCGATCAGCCTGTGGCGGCTTCTGGATTCCGGGGCAAGAAGCCGTTCTTCGAAAAGTTCCAGCTGTTTTGGCGTTTCCTGTTCCAGGGATTTGATCGGCTCGCTGTTTATCTCAGGAGATGTCGATTCGGCAGGTTTTTCAGATATCACTTCTGGATCAGCTGTTTCTACAGCGGAAGTCTCTTTTTTTCCGTCCTTCAGTGTGCCGGAAAACATTTCCTCTTCTTCTTTTGTAAAGGGCTGAGATCTATATACGGGATTTTCCCGTAGAGAACCCATATGCCTGTATTTATCTGTAAAAGAATCTGAAGAACTGTGAGCTGTTTCAGCTGAGCCATAGGAGGCTGTACTATTTGTCAACTTATTATAAGGTATCGATGAAACCGGCGATGTACGTACTTCAGAAGCTGTCGGTGCAATATGGGAAGCTATATTCGCCGTCCGGTTCTGGTGTCCGTACATCTCCTGCCGTCTTTTTACCTCGAAAGGTTCCGGAACATTTCCTGGCTTCATCTGCTCGTTGTGAGATGTCGGTTCGTCTTTTCCCACAGATACCTGCGGGATTAGTTCTCTGTGAGTCAGTACCTTACGAACAGTTTCATAGATAGCCGTATAAACTTCGGTTTCTCTGGCAAAACGCACTTCTCTTTTTGCCGGATGTACATTAACGTCCAGGTCATTACCATCCATTTCGATCCGAAGGGAAACAAATGGAAATTTATGCTGCATGACCAGTCCTTTATACCCATCCTCAATAGCCTTGGTAATGATCTTGTTTTTTACATACCGGCCATTGATATAATAATTCTCAAAAGTGCGGTTTCCTCTGGAAATCTCCGGTTTTCCCACAAAGCCTTCGATCTTCATAAAATCATTTTCATAGGAGACTTCCAGAAGTGCTTTGGCGATCTCCCGTCCGTAAACGCTGTAGATCACATCCTTTACGCTGTAATTTCCGGAACTGGAAAGTTTCACCTGACGATTCTGGATATATTTAAAGGAAATTTCCGGATGGGAAAGCGCCAGCTGTTCCATCAGCGTATTGATGTAACCGGCTTCTGTCATGTCGGATTTCAGAAATTTGCTTCTTGCAGGTGTGTTGTAAAAAAGGTTCCGGATCAGGAAGGTGGTTCCCTCCGGTGCGCCCATCTCCTCCAAAGACTGTTCTTTTCCACCTTCGATCACATAGCGGGTACCGCTGATGGCAGAAGGAGTTTTTGTGATCAGTTCTACCTGGGAAACTGCGGCAATACTGGAAAGAGCCTCGCCACGAAAGCCCAGGGAGGCAATATGTGTCAGGTCTTCCACTTTTTCAATCTTGCTTGTAGCATGACGTAGAAAAGCAAGGGGAACCTGTTCTGCTTCCATTCCGGAGCCGTTATCTGTGATACGGATCAGCTTTTTTCCACCATCTGTGATCTCTACTGTGATGGCGGTAGCTCCTGCGTCAATAGCATTTTCCACAAGTTCTTTTACAACAGAAGAAGGCCGCTCCACAACTTCACCTGCTGCGATCTTATCAATGGTATTCTGGTCTAAAACTGCAATTTTTCTCAAGGTATCACCACCGGTTCTTTATTTTGTTCTGCAGATTATAGAGAATATTCAGGGCCTCCATTGGAGTCAGGTTGCCAATCTCCAGGCCTTTGATCTCTTCGATGATATCATTATCCTGCACCGTGTCAAAGAGTGACATCTGTGCCATATCCACCTGATCATAGGTGATCTTCTGCTTCTTTTTCGGAGCAGTCAGGTCTTTTACCGCTGCGGTGATATCTGCGTCACTGAGCTCTTCCACAAGTTCCTTGGCACGCTGGATCACGGAATCCGGAACACCGGCAAGCTTGGCCACCTGGATACCATAACTCTTGTCAGCGCCACCTTTTACGATCTTACGAAGAAATACGATATCGTCACCCTTTTCTTTGACAGCAATACAGTAATTGTTGACACCGGAAAGTTTTCCCTCCAGTTCGGTAAGCTCATGATAATGGGTCGCAAATAAGGTTTTGGCACCGCAGAGCTTGGTATTGCTGATATGTTCGATCACTGCCCAGGCAATGCTCAGGCCATCAAAGGTGGACGTGCCTCTTCCGATCTCATCCAGGATCAGGAGACTTTTGGATGTGGCATTCCGTAAAATATTCGCCACCTCATTCATCTCCACCATGAACGTGGACTGCCCGCTGGCCAGGTCATCCGATGCACCCACACGGGTAAAGATTCTGTCTACAATGCCGATGTTGGCACTTCTGGCAGGCACGAAACAACCGATCTGTGCCATCAGCACGATCAGCGCCGTCTGACGCATATAGGTGGATTTACCAGCCATATTGGGGCCTGTGATAATCGCAATGCAATGCTTCTGGTTATCCAGATAGGTGTCATTGGAAATGAACATATCGTGGTCGGTCATCTGTTCAACAACGGGGTGCCGGCCGTCTCGGATATCGATTACGCCCTTTTCATTCAGGACCGGGCGGACATAGTGATTTCGCTCCGCAACAAGTGCAAGGGAAGCAAAGACGTCCAGGCGGGCAATTGCCTTTGCCGTGCGCTGGATACGTTCGATCTGCGCGGCAATCTGTTCCCGCACGCTGCAGAATTTATCATATTCCAGTCCCGTCAGCTTGTCTTCGGCATTCAAAATCATATCCTCAAGTTCTTTTAACCGTGGCATGGAATAACGCTCCGCGTTTGTCAGTGTCTGCTTACGCACATAATCGTCCGGCACCATATCCTTATAGGAATTCGTGACTTCCAGATAATAGCCGAATACCTTGTTATATTTGATTTTGAGGTTTTTGATCCCGGTGCGCTCTTCCGATCTTGCTCTTCCAGCTCTGCCAGCCAGGTTTTGCCCTCTGTTTTGGCAGCGCGCAGCTGGTCGATGGTCTCGTCGAAGCCCTCTTTGATCATGCCGCCCTCACGGATGGAAATCGGAGGCTCTTCGACGATTGCCTCTTCGATCAGCGTGCACAAATCCTGCAATGCGTCGATATCGTTTTCGATTTTTACCAGCTCCTCGGAATGAAAATCCTCCAGCACGCTTTTGATCGGCGGCAGCATCTGCATGGAATTACGGAATGCGATCA
>OLRE01003243.1_pt1 | contig 11789 bp, 9 predicted proteins | sample 1672461 | NCBI WGS metagenome assembly OLRE01 (sample SAMEA3136688, study PRJEB25190) | human gut metagenome | biome: human gut; feature: human-associated habitat; material: faeces | place: Austria | collected 2013
GTACGGCAAGAATGCAGATGGAATGTTATGAGCAGGTGATCCGGGATATTGTGTACCATCCCATGATCGAGTATCCGCTGGAATTACCGGAAGCAATGGTGGTATATCCGAAACTCTGTGAATGCCATTTGTCCGAGCAGGTAAGGAAAGCTCCTCAGAAAGTAAGGACATGGAATGTTTCCCGGACGGATATCCGAAGGATGATGGCAAGAGGGAATGCTGCCATAAAGAAAATGCAGGAACAGGGACAGAATACACCGGAAGCGACCAGACCCGTCCGTAAGGGTACGGTAAGATAAGCTTTCTGGCAAGGAGAAGTAATGTGTTATAAAAATGAATATCAGAAAAGGGCACATGGCGAAGTGGAACAGATCTTTCGGGAGCTTCTCCCGAAAGCCGGGCTTCATGTAAGGGAAGAACAGATCCGTCTCTGTCATGAAATGCTGGATGCCCTTATGAAAAATGAAATCACGCTCTGTGATGCAGGAGTCGGCATCGGAAAGACCTATGCCTATCTGACAGCCTGCATCCTGATGCGGAAATATAGTGTACTGCATTCCGGTTATTCGGGATGTGACAGGCGGTCTGTAGTGGTATCCACTTCCAGTATCGCCTTACAGAAAGCCATCATAGAGGAATATGTTCCTTTCTTATCGGACGTACTGTTAAAAGCAGATCTGCTTCAGGGAGAGTTAAAAGCGGTCGTCCGCAAGGGAAAGGAACATTTTGTATGCGATTACAGGCTGGCCCAGAGATTAGAGGCAGTCCGGGACAAGAATAAAAATCAGGCACAGATGGAGGCATTGAAGTCCCTCCGGCATAACTTTGATTTAGATTCCGTACATAACCTGAGCGGTTTTGACCGCAGGCTGGTGTGCGTACCGAAATTCTGCCCCAGGGAATGTCCGGGGAAAGCAGGATGCCGTTATCAGAAGCATCTGGATATTTCCAGGAAAGAGGATATTTTTTTACAGATTTGCAATCACAATTATCTTCTGGCAGATGCCATGCACCGGGCAAATGGGTACCGTCCGCTTCTGGCAGATTACAGGGCTCTGGTCGTGGATGAGGCCCATAAACTCCCGGAAGCCGCCAGCCAGATGTATGGAAGAAGCATTGGAAGGGAAGATGTGCAGGAGATTGCTTACTTTTTAGTCAGAGAGCATAAAGGCACGGATGGAAAACGGCTGCTGGAAGGGGTTTCCGCTCTTCAGATGGAGATTCGAAAGCACCGGAAAGATGGCATCGAGGACATGGCTGGAAAAGAAAGTTTTTATTTTCCGCCGGGAGCTGGCACAGCCTTAGCCCAGATGCAGGAAAGACTTCAGCTTATGATCAAAAGGCTCGCCGGGAATATTCCTTACTGGACTTTCCGGCGGCTGGAAGAGATGGAAGAGCTGTTCGGCTGGTTTTTAAAGAACGACAAACGGTATATTTTGTTTTTACAGCAGGACAGCCGGGGACATTTAACCTTTATGGCAGTCAACCGGGAGATCCCGAAGTATCTGGACGCCACCTTATGGAGCCGGGGATTTCCGGCAATCTTAACCAGCGGCACCTTAAAAGCCGGGAACGGTTTTGCAAGGACCAGACAGATGACCGGGCTGGAAAAAGAAACAGGTGTCCGGGAGTGTGTGGCAGAATCCCCATTCTGCTACCAGGAGAACTGTCTGCTTTACATCCCGGAGCATTTAAAACCAAGAAAAAAGGGGAGCCGGGAAGAGGCCGAGCAGCTTGCCGGGCAGATCCGTGATCTGGTGTGTTCCACTTACGGGCATACGCTGGTACTGTTCACATCTTATACCCTGATGGGAAATGTGCAGCAGCTTTTGCGGGATCAGATCCCGTTTCCGATGGTGCAGGTATGGAGAAACTCCCAGGAAGAGATCGCCCGGTTTAAGAAGATGGAGAATGCCGTGTTGTTCGCAGCCGGCTCCTGCTGGGAGGGTGTGGACTTTCCGGGTGACATGGTATCGTCCCTGATTATCGTAAAACTACCGTTTTCTGTTCCGGACCCTATCCATGAAGCCCAGAGGGAGCAGTACCGATCGCTAAAATCCTACATCCAGACCATCGTGGTGCCAGATATGCAGAAGAAGTTGCGTCAGGGATTTGGCCGGGCAATTCGCACGGAGCAGGACACCTGCGTTGTGTCTATTTTAGATCACCGTGCCACGAAAAAAGGCAGGTATCGGAGTGATGTTCTGGAAGCACTGCCAAAGTGCCAGATGGCAGAACGGATCGAAGAAGTAGAAGATTTTATCCGAAGCCGGAAAGTGGAGCGTTACTACAGCTGAGAGCATCCGTGGCGTTGTTGGTTCTGCCCAGATCCGGGTAGCAGACAGGACAAAAAGTTTAGTGGTATTTCAGGGGCGGTTTGGAGCGAATTGGTAGTATTGGTGATAGCTTTATCGGCATGAGTTGGGTATACTGTGTATAGCGTTAGAGGAAAGGAGGCAGGCAACATGAAGCGTTATAAAGTGGAAATGCAGCGAGAAGGTTCCGTAAAATATTTCTTTATAAGGGATATGGAAACACTGGAAATCGTGTTGCTGCCAAGCAAGTATCTAATGCATCAGGTCAGGGCAAACCGTTCCCCGAATACCATACGGAGAAATGCATTTGCCCTTGCCTATTACTGGGAATATCTGCTGGAAGAAGAACATGAAGCAGAAGATGTCTATGGAATGGATTACGAAACGCAATATGATTTTTTCGCAGAATATCTGAAATGGCTGAAAGCCGGGAAACATACCGACAATTTGGATAAAGAACCGCAGAATAAAACCTGTAACGCTTACCTAAAAGAAGTGTTCAGGTTTTATTCTTTTTTGGAAATCATCAGAAATAACGGTTCCTGCCTGTCGGTATTATCCTATAACCAGCCGATCACAAAAGCAAATGCCATCGGAGTCAGAAGAACCATTCGCTCCCGGTCATTTAAAGGATACTTAAAAGAAGAGGAACGAAATGTCCGGGCAGCCGAAAGGAATGAAATCGTCACAATTTTAGAAGCCTGTACAAACTGCCGGGATCAGGTGCTGATCTTACTGACATCGGAACTGGGATTCCGCATCGGTGAAATTTTGGGAATTGATTATACCAAAGACATCGATTACGAAAATCACGAGATCCGGGTAGACTTCCGGGATGACAATGAGAACGATGCAAGAGCAAAAAATGCGGAAGAACGAAGAGGACGGGTAAGCGATGACACCTTTGAATTCCTGCTTTATTATATCGGGGAATACTGGGACATCCTGCAAAAACAGGAATACCTGTTTATTAACATCAAAGGAGATACCATAGGGAAGCCGTTAAGAGTAGACAGCGTCTACGATATGTTTGAACGCATGGAGAAAAAGACTGGGATCAAGATCACACCGCACATGCTTCGAAGATATTATGCAAATACGAGATGGGAAGCGGACTGGCCTCTGGAAATGATCAGCCAGGCACTGGGACACAAGCATCTCGATACAACCATACGATATCTGAATGTTTTAGACGACAAGCTGAAAACAGCAAGTCAGGAATTTTACCGCCGATATTCCAAACTTTACGGAGTAGAACAGTTTTTGGAAAGCAGGAGGTGAAGATAGATGCCGGCAAGAAGGGTGTTTGCTTGGGAGCCGGAAGAGCAATGGAGATCAAGTGAAGAACGGGAAAAGAAGATAGAAGAACTGAGCCGGGAATTAGATGAAAGCATGGACAGCAACTCTGGAAAAGGCTGTCTGAAAGCATACTTGGTAAAAAATGAAGTGTGGCATATAGCAGACATCGATTATGAGCTTAGAGTGGATTATAGGAAATATCTGAAAAGCACTTATTCTGATTCAGCAGTACGCAGCCATTTACGTGGAATGGATAAGGCAAAATTATATGCAATCAGAAAGCATGCCAATACGTTAAAAGGAAAACAGGAGATAGTAAAGAATACAGATTTAATCCACGAACTGCTCTTTTTACCATATCATCCAAATCCGGCAATCGCAGAAAGATATGACTGCAAAGTTGCTATTGATAAATTAGTTTGGGATTTTCGTGTAAACGGCTCAGAACTATGCAAGCGTCAGCTTTTAGAAATTATCGAAGATGTCGTACTGCGTGACATAATGCTGAGAGAATGCACAATGCGGTTAAACGGTTTGAAGGTGGTATATCAATTTTGTATGCAGGAACATATTGAGGATTTAAGATATATTACACAGGTACAGGCCGATCAACTTGAAAAATATGCAGATACGGCATATGCAAAAGAGCTTGCAGAAAGAGAACTCCGAGAATGTCAGAAATATCTTTTCTGCCATGCCAAGAATATTTTATGGGATTCAACAGTCTGGTATTTGGAAAGACTGCATCTGGAACAGTATAGAGTCAACCCATCCAATCCTGTGAAAAAATTTTCCTTTATGGGCATAGAAAAAAGAGAGAACCGGGAAATTTTGCAGGAATACATGAAATACTGTCTGGGTGTTACACATTTGGCAATGAGTGGCATACAAGCCGAATTCTATAGAATTCTGGCATTTGCCATGTGGATGGAAAAAGAAACCGAGATGGAGCTGAAACTTGCATCGGAAACCGAAATAAAAAAATATTTCCGGACAATTGAGTTAAAAGAAGCATCTTATTTTAATGATATTGTTATAACAATCTATCAGCTATATGAATATCTGCAGACGAAAGAAATCATAGACAGGATACCATTTCGTTATGAGTATTATTTGAAAAAAGAAATACATTGTCATAATAACCGAAGCGTAGAGATGGAAATATATGAGAGGATTCTGAGAGAATTAAAAAATTTCCCTGAAATTCCAAGATTGATCCTTTTACATTCTATGCTGGTTGGACTAAGGATCAGTGAAGTATGCACCCTGAAAGGGGATGCTTATTCCTGGCAAGGAAAAGATGCGTGGATACAAGTCTATCAGATGAAAATGCGAACATACAAAAGAGTACCGATTCCAGATGTTCTTTATAAGATTATGAAAAGATATTTGGAAAAATATCATATCGGAAGTGAGGATTATGTTTTTCAAAACAAACGGGGAGGTGCATACCAGTATGGTTCGTTTAAGTGGCAAATGAAAGAACTGTTTAATAAGAGGCAGGATATTTTTAAAGGGTATGATTTTAAATCACATGATTTCCGCCATACGATAGCGACTCTGTTATATGATGACGAAGTCCCTCTTCAGAGTATCCGGGACTATCTGGGACATGATTATGAAGAGATGACACAGCAGTATGTAGATTTTATGCCAAAGAAAATTTCAGCAGCGAATCAGGAATTTTTCAAGAAAGGAGAAAACAGCCTGGCATCAGGAATCAAGAGGTGCAAACGTGAAAAATAAATTTTATATAAAAAAATTGGACTCCTATGAGAAAGCAAGTGAAATTTCAAAAATACGAATGGGAACAGAACCTTCGTATGACCTTGATTTACTGCCGTCTGTACAGATGCAGAAAGAAATGAGAGAGTTCCTGAAATACAGAGGACAACAGCTTGGGGCGGAAAAATTTTATACTGAGAGAAGATTTTACCATCATTTATGTAAAATGCTGCAAACCAGAAGAGACAGACCGGAAAGTTTTTTGGACTGGGACAAAGAAAAATGGAAGCAGCAGATGAAAATATGGCTTTTACAGCAGGGATTGCCCCTGACAGAAATTGCAAAATCCCATTGTGGGAATGAAACGGTATCACAGGCAAAGACATTGCACTATATTGACCGATTAATAGATTATTTCCTTGATTTAAGAGATGCTGATGTAGATGAGATGACAAAGGATGTCTGGCAACTTGAAAAACTTGATATACAAGTGAAACAGGATCTGACGCGCACGACCAGAATCATAAATTTTAAGGAAATCTCCCAGCAGGATCTCAGAGAGGAAGTAAAAAAGGCAATTTATTTTCAACTGAAAACAGAAAGCATCGGTACTGTAAAAAAAGAAATGACTGCCATTCGAAGGTTTTCAAGATATCTGAAGGAAAACAATAAAGAAGTAGATTCCTGCTCAAAGCTGGACAGGAAAATCATGGAAGAGTATTTGATATACATGAAAACAGAAGATACCGGGACAAAAAGATATCGGGCGGAGCTGACGAGACTGCGGGCATTGCTGAATATGGTGGCTGACGTCTATCAATATCCGCAGGTAAAGGATTTAATTTTGAATCGGGATATTCCGCCAGATATAAGGGGAGAAATCAAAATTTATTCCGATCAGGAATTAAAGCGATTTAATGCTTTCCTTACGAAAGTGGATGTGCAGACGGCGAGACTTATGCTTATTCATCAAATGCTTGGAACAAGAATGTCAGATACACTGACACTCAGGACAGACTGCCTGATTGAAAAAGACGGTGAAACCATCATACAGATTCACCAAATGAAAACACATTTTTATGAAAAACCGATTAGTCAGGAACTGGCTGCCTTAATAAAGGAAGCGATTCGATACAGAGAAAAGGAGCACGGAAAAGGTAAATATATTTTTACAAGTTTAAGTGATCCTTCAAAACCAATGAAATATGCTACAGTCCAGCAAAAAATTACAGATAAAATATATCAGGAAAATCTCCGAGATGATAAGGGAGAATATTTTGGATTCGGTTCTCACATGTATCGGCATATTTATGGCATGAAGCTTGCCGAGATGCATGTGGATGACTGGACAATCGCAAGACTACTGGGGCATAGAAGCCTGAGAAATGTAAAATATTACAGAAAGATGAGCAACAAAATACTGGCAGATGATACACGAAAAACAAGAAATCGATTATCTAAGATGGTACTGGAATGTCTGGAAGGATGGGAGGAAGAATATGAACAAATACGATTCGATGATAGCCTGCAATAAAAAAGCCAGTGAAGAAAAAGTAAATAGGGCAGTGACAGAAATCCGGCAGATGCTGACAGAACGGGAAAAAGTGACAGTTCCAAAACTGACAAAGAGGACAGGATTGTCCAGAGGATTCTTTTATAAGAATGAAACGGTCAGAAAAGAAATGGATCGTGCACTGGAGCAGCAGGCAGGAATGATAGATCCAAAAAGATACATAGGTGACATTGTGCTGAAGAATCGGATCAATGTATTAGAAGAACAGATCCGGGAGATGAAACGTGAAAAAGAGCAAATGGAAAAAGAAAATGTAAGATTAAGAAAAGCCCTAAACAAAAAAGATCTGAATATGTTAAAAACTTTATAATCTGAATTAGAAAATAATCTGCAACAACCGGGAAGAATTTCCCGGTTGTTGTGGTTGAAAAGTGTAGATAACAAAAGGTGTGCATAAATTGTATTTATGATATACTTATCGATAAGTTAAATTCGAAGAAAGAGGATGATAGAAGATGGAAAATCCGTTTGAATTTCATGAAGAAGATACAATTATTGCATGCGTAGGTGACAATGGGGGAACTACCGATGAGGATATAAGAAATGGGTTCAAGCGTACCGTTGAACTTCTGACGGAATCATTGAAAACAGGTTCCGAAGTTGAAGATCTGTTAGTATATCCTATCGTTTATAACGCCAGACACAGCATTGAGCTATCTTTGAAGATTGTCATAAAAATGTTATGGCGAATAGAGGAAAAGAAAGGGATATGTTATTCTGAGGAAGTCTTAAAGGAAAGAAAAAAAGAATTACACACGCATAGTATTGAATGCCTATATAAATTAGCATGTGATAAGAAGAATATTGACAGAAGAGTTCCTGCATATTTTGAGAATATAGAAGATATGATTCACTTTTATTATTTCGATGAAGAGGGGGATGCCTTCAAATATGAACTAAATAAAGAAGATGAACCACATATGATAAAAAACAAAATTTCTCATGTAAGTATTGAATTGTTAGAAACAGAATTTAAGGAAGTAATGAAAAAATTTGATGATTTGATATATTTTCTGGATAATTGTATCTTTGAATATTCGCTAGGAACATTTACCAAGAACTTGTCGAGAGCAGATATATGGGATATTTCGAAGCGGCTTCCTGTATATGAAGAATGGAGAACAGAGAAATTCAAAGAAGTCAAAGATGAGATTAAGCAAGAATATCATCTCGGAAGTAAAGAATTTTCAGATGCTGTAAATCTAATTAAGGAAAATAGAGAGTTTTCGATAAATATTGGATGCGAGAAAGTATTCGGGTCAATTACAGAAAATGAATTAAAAGAATACGCTTCATTGGTTAGATACTATTCTGAGAAAAGTAAATCTGACAACAAGGGTAAAGAGATAGGGTTTGATTTACGCAAAATACAAAAGAATGGGGAGATTTTGAAAAAATATTTATCCAGCATTTCTATGAATACATTAAATACACTATTATGTTTTAGTGAGATGAGTAATAGTTTCTTAGCGGTTGAACATTTGGAAGAGGTTCATGATGACATAGTCTCTAAGGCGTTTGACGGAACATATCTCATAAGAAAACTAAAACAAAGAAATATATGTTTAAGAATCTTATATGGAATGAAAAAGTGTGGACAGGTGACTTATGCAAAACAGTTGAGTGCTGCACTGGAACAAGAAGGAGTAGAGCTAACGCTTTGAGAACAATAGTGAACACGATACACTCGTGTCTCTGACGTTAAAACCAGTGTTTTAGAGGGCTGGGAGAGGGCTACCCAATTTTATTGACGAGCCAACGGCGGGGTTGGATGTGGTTGCAAGAGAAGAAATCCTTGATCTGCTGCGGGAATATATGGAGATCCCGGGACGATCTATTGTGATTAGCTCTCATATTTCCGGTGATCTGGAACATTTCTGTGATGACCTGTATATGATCCATGAAGGCAAAATCGTCCTTCACGAAGAAACGGACCGTATTCTTGAGGAATATGGATTCCTCAAGGTGTCAGAGCAGGAATACGAAGTCCTTGACAAAGAATATCTTCTGCGTGTGAGAAAAGAGTCCTTCGGCTATAGCTGTCTGACAAACCAGAAGAATTATTATCTGGAAAATTATCCGGGGATCATAGTCGAAAAAGGAAGTGTAGATGAAGTCATTTCCATGCTGGTGAAGGGAGAACTGTTATGAGGGGATTATTGATGAAGGATCTGGAATTGATTAAAATAAATATGAAAATGTATCTGGCAGTTTTTCTGATAGGCATTATTTATCTGGTTGCACAGGAGAACGGAAGTACATTTTTTGTAGCTTATGCGATCTTTGTGAGTATTGGTGTCTCTGTCGGAACAATTTCCTATGATGGTTACCATCATGGAATGAAATTTCTAATGACATTGCCGGTCACAAAAAAGCAATATGTACAGTCAAAGTATCTGCTCAGCTTTGGTTTTGCAGTACTGGTCAGTGTTATCAGCCTGCTTTTGGGGATGATAAGAATACAGATTTCTGGAAAACAGGAAGCAGAGGACCTTTTGATAAGCGCAGGCACTGCACTCGTTATTTCCTGTATAATACTTTGCGGAATGATTCCGCTTCGCTTGAAATACGAAGCCGAGAAAAGCAGGATTGTTATGGTGGCGGTGGTAGCAGTAATCTTTCTGGTGGCTGCTGCATGTAAGGAACTATATGATGTGTATCGGAAGAGTTTTGGGAAAGGTTTGCAGTTTCTGGATACCCTTTCCGGATGGCAGATAGCGGTTGGGCTGATTGTAGTTATGATGATTTGTCTGGCCGTGTCCGTGAAGGTCAGCGAGAGGATTATGGAGAAGAAGGAGTTTTGAGACACTATAAACATTGATTTTTGGATACTTTAGAAGAAAAACTAATTCCGCTCTTAAAATAATTAACTGGAACATTTCGTTTAAATGCGTTATCCTGTAAAAAGAGAATTTATATCTGTGATATATAAGAAACAGGAGGATCGCTTATGGAAAAAAATCAGATTTTTATAAAAACTGGTACAAAATACAAAAAAATGACCAGGGAACTTCTGGAAGAGAGCAATCTCGCAGAACTGATTGGTGATAAGAATAAAATGGTAGGTATCAAACCCAACCTGGTATCCCCATCAGATCCGGCAAATGGAGGAACAACACATCCGGAAATCGTGGCGGGAATCCTGGAATATCTGAAAGAAAACGGTTTCAAAAACAGTATGATCCTCGAGGGTTCCTGGGTAGGCGATCGTACTGCAGATGCATTCGAAGTGTGCGGTTACCGGCAGCTTTGTGAGGACTATGATGTGGAGTTTTATGATACGCAGAAAGACAAAAGCTATACAAAAGACTGCTGCGGTCTGGAACTGAAAATCTGTGAGAGCGTGAAAAAAGTAGATTTCCTGATCAATGTGCCAGTCATGAAAGGACATTGTCAGACAAAGATTACCTGTGCCCTTAAGAATATGAAGGGATTGATTCCGAACACAGAAAAACGCCATTTTCACTCTATGGGACTACACAAACCGATCGCGCATTTAAATGTTGGTATCCATCAGGATTTTATTGTAGTTGACAATATTTGTGGTGACCTGGATTTTGAGGATGGTGGAAATCCGGTGGTGATGAACCGTATCTGGACTGCCATGGACCCGGTGCTGGTAGATGCGTATGTCTGTCAGCAGCTCCATTACAAAGTATCTGATGTTCCATATGTAAAACTTGCGAGTGAGCTTGGTGTAGGTTGTTCTGATATTACTAAAGCAGATATTCGTGTACTGGGAGAAGACATTCAGCATAACATTCCAGAGAGACGAAAAGTGGTAGAAGTGGCAGATGCGGTAGAAGAAGTTGATTCCTGCAGCGCATGTTATGGCTATCTCATTCCGGCACTCGATATGCTGAAACAGGAGGGACTCCTCGAAAAGCTTCACGAAAAAATCTGTATCGGCCAGGGATATAGAGGAAAGACAGGCGAACTCGGCGTCGGCAACTGCACCAGAAACTTCAAACACCACGCAGAAGGCTGTCCACCAACCGAAAACCAGATCTACGAATTCCTGAAAGAATATATCTCTAAATAAAACAAGTGGGGGAATGTGCGTTCCCCCACTTTGCTATTTCTTCGCAGCGGCCTCCTTGATAATCTGTATAATTGCATCCTGGCTGAATTTACTGCTGTCGATACACAGATCGTACTGTCCCATGTCCATCCATTTCTGATCGGTAAAGAATTCATAATAAGCACGACGTTCTTTATCCATCCTTTTTACCAGTTTCCGTGCACTCTTTTCTTCACGGTCAAGACGTTCCATGATGGTTTTTACACGCGTTTCAAATGGCGCATAGATAAAAATATGGAGTGTATCATCGCCTGTCAGAATGTGATTTGCACACCGGCCGACAATGACACAATCTTCTCTGTCACTCAGCGAAAGAATGATCTCTCTTTGAATACCAAAAAGAACGTCATTCATCGGAATAGGGTAGCGATCGACCCCAATCTGAAGTTCGTTGTCAATTGGAAATCCCCACGGGCTCGGACGCTTTTCATCAACTTCTGCAAACTGATCGAGAGGAACATTTTTCTTATTGCTGGCCATTTCGATCAGTTCCCTGTCATAAAAACCAATTCCCATTTCATTAGCAAGGGCTTTTCCGATGATTCGTCCATTGCTTCCATACATACGATTGATTGTGATAATACGTTTATTCATACAGGTTCCTCCTCTCGAAATATACATTTTTATTTGTCTCTATCATAGTACAGTTTTTAGATAATTTCAATAAAAATATTAAATAAAATAAAAATAATATATATAATATTAACATATCAATCGAGGCACTTCGTTATACAGGATAAATTCAAGAATGCCTCGGCATTCTTGCTGCGAGATGCGCGTCATGCAAAGCATGACA
>OLRE01003245.1_pt1 | contig 11786 bp, 9 predicted proteins | sample 1672461 | NCBI WGS metagenome assembly OLRE01 (sample SAMEA3136688, study PRJEB25190) | human gut metagenome | biome: human gut; feature: human-associated habitat; material: faeces | place: Austria | collected 2013
GAGCATAGCTGCATGGATCGGAGAAATAACTGTATTGCCCTGGCCAATAGCCGTTGCACCAATCTGCCACTGGCTGTCTGTGTTAGACAGACTGAACTGGCTTTTAGCCGTCGTAAACTTCGTTGGCAGTGCCTGATTAAACAGCAGCGAATTGGCCACTTCATTCATTTTGTCTACACTGATGGATAACCCCAGATTGGCAAATGATGCATTACAGGATTCTGCAAAAGATTCAAGCAGATCCACCTGTCCATGCTCTTCACCGCCATAACACTTAATATAGCTGTCACCGCTGTCAGACTGCAGTGAAATCGAACCATCACAGTAATAGCTGTAATTATCCGGGTCACCGCCGCTGCGAAGATATGCCAATGACGTCACCATCTTGAATATAGAACCCGGTACAAAAAGTCCCTGCGTTGACTGATTCAGAAGAACTTTGCTGTTCTCATCACTAATAATGTCCTGATAATTATCAACCAGTGAATTCGGGTCGTAGTCCGGTTTTGAAATCATCGCCAGTACCTTACCTGTGGATGGTTCTATTGCCACTACAGCGCCCTCTCTGTCTCCCAGAGCATCATGAGCAACCTGCTGCAGATTGGCATTTAATGTTGTCACCACATTATCCGCCGGATTCTTCTGACCTCTGATCTCATTAATAATCTTCTCCACTGGCTGGATATCTGACGTAATCAGATTGTAATCGGCTGTCAGCTCCACACCGGACTTGTTCACATCACTTGTTCCCACCACATGGGCAAATGTACATCCATACGGATAATAACGGTAATAATTGCCATTGTCATCCTTGATGGATTCTGCCAGAACTTCTCCGTCCGCTGAAAGAATCTCTCCTCTGACAACACTGTCCGCCATCTTGGCCAGACGGCTGTTATGCGGATTATTAATAACTTCCTTGCTTGTCACGCCGTCAAAATAAATAAAGTAACCGATCATTCCGAAGAAAAGCAGCATCATCACATACGTAATACGCATGATCTCTTTGTTCGTGCGTTTCTTTTCACTGAGTTCACGGCGCAGTTCTATATCATCAATATCCGTCTCTTCATCTTTTCTTCTGCGGCGTTTTTTCTTTTTGGTATTTGTCTTTTTCACAGGAACCTCGTCTGCAACAGCCTTAGCGGCCTGTTTATTCTGTCTTTTTCCCTGCGGCTGTTCATCTGATTTCTTTGTTTCACACTGCTGTTTCTGAGCAGTACGCTGTTTCTCCAGCGCACGCTGCTTCTCCAGCGCACGCTGCTTCCTGCGTCTGTCTCGCTCAGCCGCTTCCTGTTCATTGACCTTGCGGTAGTGTTCGATATCCTTCTCATCAAAATCAAAATGATCCACATCATCCACACCCGGCACATAGTCCATCATTCCGTCATCCGAAAGCAGATCAAAGTCATCCGATGGATCTTTCCTGACATTGACAACGGTATCATCCAGACTGGCCTTCTTATACACGCGTCTGGTCATTCCACTGTCGTTGTTCTGATTCTCGTCGTTTTTCTTCAATCTCTTTCACCTCCTTCTGTTTCAACAGATAAAGTCCCTGAATCACTGCAAATACAATGATTGTGGAAAGAATGGAACTTCCGCCGTAACTGATCAGTGGCAATGTAACACCGGTATGCGGAATAAACTTGATAACACCACCGATACACAGGAACAGCTGAAAACCATATGCAATGCTCAGGCCAATTGCCAGAAGCTTATAGAAATTATTGGTCAAACGCAGCGAAATATTAATGAACATAATAAAACAGCTCATAAATACCAAAATAAGACAGATGGCAAAAAAACCACCCAGTTCCTCAGCGATCACCGCAAAAATAAAGTCACTTTCCCTTACAGGAATATCCTTTGGCATTCCCTGATACAGACCCATGCCAAACCATCCGCCTGTTCCGATGGCAAGCAGTGACTGAGCGATCTGATATCCAGCATCGTTATAATTGCCCCAAGGATCCTTCCAGGCAACAACTCTTCGTTTGACATGGTCAAACAGATGATAAGCAACAACAGAAGCACCGGCTCCTGCCGCAAGGCCCATAAGCGGCCACATGGCTCTACGTGTTGCCACGTAAAGCATCACAATATACGTAACAAAGAAAATAACTGCCGCACCAAGGTCTTTCTCAACAACAAGCATCAGCACATGCACTCCCGCCAGAGCGGAGGTGAGCATGATCTGCTTCAGACTGGTGTTTTTATACAGCATAGCTGCTACAAAAAACACAAAAATAATCTTTGCTAATTCTGAAGGCTGAAAACCAATACCCGCAATGCTGATCCAGTTGGTCGCACCATAAACCTTTGTACCAAAAATAAATACGGAACCAACAACTCCGAGACCGATAATGCCGTAAACAATACCGAGCCTGCTCAAAAAACCGACTTTCTCCACAATCACCGGCACTGTCAGGCTGAAGGCAACAGATGCAACAGCAATTAAAAATTGCTTCACTGCAAGTGTCATGTCCAGTCTTGTCAGCATTACAAAACCGATCATCATCAGAAAAAACATATTGTTGATCAAAAGCTTTGACGCATTCCTGTAAATATTGTTGTACATAAACAACGCAACAATAAAGAAACACAGCTGTGCACCGTAAAAGACAAGTACATACATGGATTTCTCATTCAGAAAAATAATCGTATAAAGCATGAGATGAATCCAGAGCATCAGAAAATTCTGGCTTCTGTAAATCCTTCGCTTTTTCTTTTCTTTTTTGACACTGAAAACCGTAAAACAGCGAATCGTATAAATCGCCATGATCAATGCAACCATGTACTTAAATAACTGCGTAATAACATTAACCATCCTGTCCCTATTCTACTCCTCTTTTATAATGTCCTTTCGTGAAATCTCCGGCAGCTGTCACCCGTTCTCCCTGAAGGGCACGGATGCATGCTTCTGCCATTGCTCTGACAGTATCGCCTGTCTCATTGACAAATTGAAGGCGTACACCGCCAATACCACTTTCCGTTGCCTCATCCAATACATCCATTAAGTATAACGGCACTGAATTGTAAATAAGATTATAGCAGAAAGCGCAGACATTATGCACCAGAAACTTCTTATGTCTGCGATCTTCCAGTTCATAATACCCGGGTTCTTTGGTGCATTTGCCGGTTGTCTTCATAAGGCATTGTGCTGACACCATAAGCGGCTGATATCCGTAGACAATCATCTCGCTGTTCACCGCAGATTGAAGTCCTGCAATCTCCCTTCGATTCAGTTCCACAGATAAGGTCATCTGATCCATCATCTGCTCATATACACGGCCGGCTCTGTCATTCATACAATACATATTATAATCCGATATACACGGTTGGTCAAATCCTGCCTTTCTCAGCATCAGCAGCGTCTCCATATTTCTCACCAGGAAACCGTCTGTCGTTGACTTCAGCTTCTGAATTTTAGACAGACACTGCTTCTTTGTATCATTTCTTAAAATAAAAGGCATTGCCAGATAGAATTCTTTGCCCGCACCATGTGTCATAGCAGCTGCTTCAACTGCAAGATTGTCATTGCCTTCGTAATTAAAATAAATGCGGCTGATACCATCCACCTTTGATGCTGCAAGCACCTGTGCTCTCGAAGATGCCAGAACACTGATGGATACAGGTCTCTTTTCTCGCTTTCTGCTATCATTCGACGACTGTAAAATCGACGGCTGCTGTCTTCTGAATGGTGTCAGTACGGCTCTTTCCACAGTATCAAGCGCCTCACGCCTAAACTGGTTCAATTCCTGGACCGTCATATAGCAGTCCTCTTCAAGGAAAATCTCCAACTGATCGAATTCAAAAGGTGTCCCCCCCGTCTTCATCAGGCGCCTGCGAATCTCCTCTTCTGTAAGCGGCCGCTTCTGGGCTGACTGGACAATCGCTCCCTCACTGCAGACATGCATATCTCTATAATATACATCTATTCTAGCAGGTAAATCTTTCGAAATACTTACATATCCATAAAGCTTCTCTTTCAGGTCACTGTTTTTGACGTACTGCTCAGCAACCGTCTGGATCAGCGATTGATTTCGTGTTCTCATAACGGAACATGTCTGCTTAAATGGTTTGCCTGTATACTTCACCTTCAGCTGTCCACCCACCGAAACAGCTTTGTCCAGTTTGACTGACTGTCCATCCGGCAATTCCAGAACATCACCCGCTCCCAGGTCCTTCATAGGCTGTATCTCCATTTCACCCCTGCGGTTTATTCTTCCTTGTCCGATATTCAAGCCCGAATGGTTCGGACGTTTAACCGACATCATCTCCTGCCCATTGTGCCTGTAAAAATAGCCGTCCGTGAAACCGCCTCTGTTATACAGATCCATTAACTGCTCCAGATCTGTCTGATCCACATGATAATGTTCACGCCCGCCTGTCAGATATAGATCTGTATACTTGCGATATAAATAAGCTGTCAGTGCTGCGTATTCCGGCTTTTTCATGCGGCCTTCTATCTTCAGAGAATCCACACCTGCATTAATCAGATCCGGCAGCAGCTGCAGGCTGCACAAATCCTTCGGACTGAGAAGATAGCCGCTCTTCTCCCTGCTGTCCGAATGAAAGGTCCATGGAAGGCGGCATGGCTGTGCACATCTGCCGCGATTACCGCTTCTTCCTCCGATCATACTGCTCATCAGGCACTGTCCCGAATAGCAGTAACAAAGTGCTCCATGCACAAATGTCTCAATCTCCACCCCTGTCTGCTGTTTCATATCCGCAATTTCTGATAAATCCAGCTCACGGGGTGTAACAATTCTTGATGCACCATGATCTCTGAGCCATTTGCCGTAATCCGTTCCACAGACTGTCATCTGTGTACTGGCATGTATCGCCATATCCGGAAAAAGTGTATGGATCATTTCCATAACGCCCAAATCCTGTACAATGACCGCGTCCAGTCCCTGTTCATAAAAAGGCCGGATATAATCTTCCAGCTGCCCTTCTATTTCTGTGTTTTTCAAAAGTGTATTCACCGTCATATAAAGCTTCCGCCCATGAAGATGCGCATAGTCAATCGCTGACAGCATCTGCCCTGCATCCGCATTATCTGCATAGGCTCTTGCACCGAACATCGGTCCGCCCATATACACAGCATCCGCGCCTGCCTTATAGGCCGCCTTCATCGTATCAAAAGAGCCTGCCGGTGCCAGTACCTCTATTTCTCTCATTCTCTATCTCCTGTCCTGCCGTGAAAAAAGAAAGGGCGCCGCAACTTATCACTACTGAATCCGTACAGCAACCCTTTTTACATCGTCAAGAAAGCCGATTAATCATTCTGGCGTTCGGCCTTCGCCTCAAGCTTTACAATCTGTTTCTGAAGTTCATTAATCTCGTCTTTCAGCTGATCAATCTTCTTCGTGGATTCATCCAACTGAATCTGTGCTGAGATCAATTCGTGCTTTAGATCATACTCAGCCTTATCCTTATCTTCCAGATCTGCTTCAAGCTCGCTGATTCGTTTTCTTGCTTTATAATAATCATCTGCCATGTTCAGCTCCAGCAAAGTCTTCTGCATATCGCTGCCCATCCGCTTATATCCCGGCATCTGATTAAGCTCTGTCATCTTATTGTTGATATATAATGCAATCTTCTGAAGATATTCCTCGCTCTCATAGCCGCTCAGTGTATAGACCTTTCCACCGAGCAAAACCTGAACATCTGTCTTTGATGCCATTCCATATCCTCCTTTTATCTTCAGTCCTTACAAGGTTCATTGTCACCCAATCCCGTCTGTTACCATTATAAACGAATTAACCGGAATTACAAGTCTTAATTCACGTCCTTCAAGCAGGCATTGTCTCCTGTTATAACGCATCAGCCGGAATTCCGCAGTGAGCTCTGGCAAGTTCTGTTACAACTCTTCCCCGCGGTGTTCTCTGTATAAATCCATTCTTGATCAGATATGGTTCATACACCTCTTCCAATGTTCCGGAATCCTCTCCAAGAGCTGCCGCCAGTGTATCAAGACCAACCGGTCCGCCTCTGAACTTATTCATCATGGTGAGCAAAATGTTTCTATCTGACTGGTCCAGACCATACTTATCCACATCCAGAAGATCCAGTGCTTCATTGGCAACCTGCAGCGTGATCACACCATCATGACAAACCTGGGCATAATCGCGCACACGCTTTAGCAGCCGATTAGCCAGACGCGGGGTTCCTCTGGAACGTCTGGCAAGCTCCTCCGCTCCCCGCTCATCGATCTTCACATGTAAAACTTCTGCTGACCGCCTGATAATCGTCATTAAATCCTGGGTTGAATAAAATTCCAGACGACTGACAACACCAAAACGATCTCTGAGTGGCGCCGTCAACAGTCCGGCTCTTGTCGTTGCCCCCACCAGTGTAAACTTCGGAAGATCCAGACGGATGGATCTTGCAGCTGCGCCTTTGCCAATCACAATATCAATTGCAAAATCTTCCATCGCCGGATAAAGGACCTCTTCTACCTGTCTGTTCAAGCGATGAATTTCATCAATGAAGAGAACATCCCCCTCCGACAGATTATTCAATATAGCAGCAATCTCACCCGGTTTCTCAATGGCCGGTCCCGATGTCACTTTCATCTTCACGCCCATTTCATTGGCAATAATTCCCGCCAACGTCGTCTTTCCTAATCCCGGAGGCCCATAGAACAGGACATGATCAAGTGGTTCTTCTCTCTGTCTGGCTGCCTCAATATAAATAGAAAGTGTTTCCTTCACTTTCTGCTGTCCGATATAATCCTTCAGAAGCTGAGGCCTGAGATGATTCTCGATCTTGACATCTTCCTCTGCAAACTCGGTTGTAATAATTCGTTTTGCCATTGTCTCTCACCTAAAATATCATAATTTTCTTCAAAGCCTGTTTCAAAAGCGTCTCACTGTCCATCTCATCTGCCCCTGAAACAGCACGCACCGCACGAACAGCTTCCGTATTACCATAGCCCAGTGCTGTCAATGCCATAATGACTTCATCCCGAACATTCGCAGCCGCATCGCCAGGGTCCGAAAGACTCATCTCTGCATCGCCATGACCTTCGATCATGGATTCAAGATTCAGCTTGTCCTTCAATTCAATAATCATTCGCTTCGCCGTCTTCGGTCCGATCCCCGGAGCCTTGGCAATTGCCTTGGCATCTTCCGCTAATATTGCAAAACGGAGCTCGTCAGCTGTCATCGCTGACAAAATTGCCAATGCCGCTTTCGGTCCGACACCATTGACAGTGATCAGCAGCTTGAAGATCTTCAGATCATCTTTCGTCAAAAAGCCAAATAATCCCAATGCATCTTCTCTCACATAAGTATACGTATATATCTTAACAACATTCCCTGGATCCGGCAGTACCTGAGCTACCGACACGGGTATCTGTATTTCATAGCCAATACCATGACAGGCAACAACAATCGTATCCTGGCCGGCATCACATAATTCTCCCTGAATAAACGCTATCACTCATTTCACCTCTTCGAAAATCATCATACCACAAAACAACTGTTCAGTCCAGTCCAAACACAAAACAACTGTTCAGTCGATAAAGGCTGTTCAACTATGTCTCTTTATGATAAGATAGCGTCAGGAGGATCTATTATGCTTACATTTGATACATTTTATCCATCAGACATACATATTACTGATCAGACGCTGCTTCTGAACATCGAGACAACCGGTCTTTCCCCCAGGAACGCTTTTGTGTTTATGATCGGACTGGGATGGCAGGAAGAAAAAGGATGGCATTTTCAATGTCTGCTGGCCGAAAAGAAAATGGATGAGCGTGAACTGATGCAGTCTTTCCAACAGATACTTGAGAATTTCAGCCAGGTACTCACCTATGGCGGTCACAGTTTTACTTACCGCTTTCTCAACAACCGCTGGCGCAATTACAGCGACGCCGACTGTTTTTCCAGCGAAGATACTGCTGATCTGACACTCTTTCAAAGCGTCCGACAGCTGGATATTCAAAAAGATATCTCTCCTTTCAGGCATCTGCTTTCTCTGGAAAACACCCGAAAAGCCACCGCTGAAGCCTTTATTCGCTATACCCGTCCTGAGCATCTTGACCCTGAAGCATTGGTTAAATGCTATACATCATGGGAGCTTTCCAAAGAAGATACGCTGCTTTTACATCTGAAGTCCCATCATGAAGCGGATATGATCGGACTACTCCACCTCCATTCACTCTCTGCCTATACACAATTTTTCAGAGGAAGGTTCGCCAAAGTACATCTTTGCAGGTTAGAAGAGAATTTCTGTCACCTTGCTCTCATATTAGAGACACCGGTCCCCCAAAGGGTCCAACTGTCGAATGCTCTGCTTTCTCTCTCTTTAGAGAAAGATACGGCACATCTTGTCATTCCGGTTTTATCCGGTGAATTGAAATATTTTCTCCCAGGCCCCGTCAAAGACTATTATTATCTTCCCAAAGAAGACCGTGCCATCCATCGCTCTATTGCCTGTTACGTCGATAAAGCATACCGTCAAAAAGCAACCGCAGCCACCTGTTACATCCGCCAGGAGGGGATTTTCCTCCCATCTTTTGACACTTCACTGCAGCCTACTTTCAGGAAAAGCTTCGATGACAAGCAGCTGTATATCCTGTGTGATACAGAAAAATTGACATCTGACCCGGCATTTCTCAGGTCTTATATATCCTCTCTCATCAAAGAAGTTGCTTCTGTGTAACACCGTTTTTCCGTATGATTTAAAAAGAAAAAATAAAAGGGCTCTGTGCCCTTTTATTTTTTCTTCGATTCTGCATCTTTTTTATTTTTGCCGAGGACGGAGTGAAAATCCAGCTTCTTTCTGGCATCATTGACCATCTGACCCACCTTGGGCCGCTCCTCCGGGGACACATCCTTCATGCCTCTCCATAAACATTCCCGGTGCTGCTAATTCTCTTCTCAATCTGATTCAGAAAATTCCTTCTGCTGTTTTTAGACATCGTGCGATCAAGAAAAGTATCACGACTGACTGCATAAATCCACGGATGTGTCTGACAAATCTTCTCCTTTGCCTGGTGTCCGGCCTCTGATTGCTTCGCATCCAATACAATGGTATGGCACTTAAAATCCCGGTCATAAATATACAGTGTATATTCTGAAGGCTTTGCAACAGTTCCATAAACAGGATCTTCAAAACAGGCAATAACATTCTCCAGCCGTATCACCTTACACATATTAAAAATATGCTTGGAAAAGAGTAGCATAAACTGATCCGTTACAATCAGATTGCCTGCACTGACCACTGACTTGTCCTGCATATCTTTCTTCAACAGATCATAACTTCGCTGACTTCGTCCAAAAACGAATCTTTCAAAATGAAAAGCCTGATAAATCAGCACAATTCCCAACGCAACCATCAATGCGCAGATCAGCAGTCCTAATATATATGCAAGTCTGCTGTTGGCATCATAACTGTTCATGACTTCCTGCAAAATAGAGACGACAATCCCTGCTGAAATCAACAACAGTGAGCATCCCATCATCAAGCGTAATACAAAGCATTTTAACTTTATCGCATAGTAAGGCTGCATATAAAACCTCCTTTTGAAAAAAGAGGCCTTACCTGCCAACAGCAGGCAAAGCCTCTCCTGAAATCATAAATGATAATTTATTCTTCAGTTTCTTCCTTTGCATCAAGTGCTTTCATGCTCAGGCTGATCTTCTGAGATTCTTCATTGAAATCTACAACCTTTGCTGTGATTGTCTGACCATATGAAAGAACATCAGATGGTTTGTCAACATGATCTCTGGAAATCTGAGATACATGAAGAAGTGCATCTACGCCTGGTTCAAGTTCAACGAATGCACCAAAGTCTGTCATTCTTGCAACTTTACCTTCAACAACATTGCCTACCGCATACTTATCAGCAGCTGTAAGCCATGGATTTGTTTCAGGGAATTTCAGGCTTAATGCAATCTTTTCGCCCTGAATATCTTTGATCAGGACTTTAAGTGTATCACCGACTTTAAGAACCTTCTTTGGATTCTCAACTCTGCCCCATGACATTTCAGAAATGTGAAGCAGACCATCTGCACCGCCAAGATCGATGAATGCACCAAAATCTGTTACATTCTTTACACGGCCTTCAACTGTATCACCGATATTGATCTTTTCAAATAATTCTTTCTGTTTCTGAGCTTTCTCAGCAAGGATCAGCTGCTTTCTGTCACCGATGATTCTTCTCTTGCGTGGATTAAACTCTGTGATTACAAAAGAGATCTCCTGATCCTGGTACTTGGACAGGTTCTTCTCATAAGTATCGGAAACAAGGCTTGCAGGAATAAATACTCTTGCTTCTTCTACAACAACGCTTAAGCCACCGTCAAGAACGTTAGCAACTTTTGCTGTAAGGACTTCCTTGTTGTTATAAGCTTCTTCAATTCTCTTGTTGCCTCTTTCAGCCAGCAGTCTCTTATATGTTAAGAGAACCTGACCTTCGCCATCATTTACTTTCAGAACTTTAGCCTGCATTGTATCGCCAACATTGACAACTGTTCTAAGGTCGAGATTAGATGTATTGGAATACTCATTTCTCGTGATGATTCCGTCTGCCTTGTAGCCTATATTAAGAATGATCTCGTCTTCTTTGACATCGATGACGGTACCTTCAACGACTTCTCCTGTTCTGATAGTTTTTAATGATGCTTCCAGCATCTGTTCAAAACTCTGTTCATTACCCATTTCTGACATATTGGTGTGAACCTCCTCGATAATATTATTTGGGGTCGATGCCCCTGCTGTAATACCTACATTACCTATAGATTCAAATGTCTTCAAATCCAAGTCAACAAGTGTCTGTATATAGTAAGTATTTTTACATTCGTTTTTGCAAATATCATATAATTTCTGCGTATTGGAACTCTGTCTTCCGCCAATGACAATCATTGCATCAACGCGTCCGGCTATCTCCCGGGCTTCTGACTGGCGTTCCTCAGTCGCATTGCATATAGTATTTAGACATCTTATATCATAACCCTTTTTTGAAATAATTTCAACTAATAATTGAAATTTATTGTAATTAAATGTCGTTTGTGATACAAGACACAATTTTTTATCCGGATCAGTCTTAAATTCCCGGGCTTCTTCCTCAGATTCGATAATCACCGGCGGTTCCTTGCACCACCCGCTGATTGCCTGCACCTCCGGATGATCCGCACTGCCTATAATAATAATGCCATATCCCTGTTCGCTGTATTTCTCGACAATGTGATGGATTTTCTTAACAAAAGGACATGTGGCATCCACAATATCAAATCCCATCTGTTTCAGAAGATCAATCTCCTCTTTGGATACTCCGTGTGACCGAATGATCATCGTCCCGCCTGCAAGGGCAGCTGCTTCTTCGATAGAATGAACCACCTTTACCCCTTTGGCCTCAAGGTCCTCAACAACCGTTTCATTATGTATGATCGGGCCATACGTGTAGACCTTGTCTCTGCCGGCAATGCCATAAGCCATATCAACCGCCCGACGGACACCGAAACAAAATCCTGCAGTCTTTGCCAAAATAACATTCTTCATTCTATTCACCTTCTAAATGCGGTCAAGGATCAGCTGTCTAAGGCAATTAACGACTTCATCAATATTCATCTGTGATGTATCCACTCTGACCGCATCCTCCGTGAGAACAATGAAAAGATGCGGCAGGAGTTTACTGCCAATGTCAGCCATGAGCTGAAGACCCCGCTGACCAGTATTTCCGGCTATGCGGAGCTGATCGAGACCGGCATTGCAAAGCCTGAGGATGTGCCGGGCTTTGCCCAGAAGATCCATGTGGAGGCCAGCCG
>OLRE01003263.1_pt1 | contig 11719 bp, 9 predicted proteins | sample 1672461 | NCBI WGS metagenome assembly OLRE01 (sample SAMEA3136688, study PRJEB25190) | human gut metagenome | biome: human gut; feature: human-associated habitat; material: faeces | place: Austria | collected 2013
GCAGCGTGGTGTTCTACCGCCCCTTCTGCAAGTGGCTGTGCCCGCTGGGCGCGTTCTATGCGCTGCTGAACAAGGTCTCGCTGTTCCAGATGCGCGTAGACACCCACAAATGCGTCTCTTGCGGAGCCTGTGCAAAGGCTTGCAAGATGGACGTAGACATTACCAAGACCCTCAACCACGCCGAATGTATCCGCTGCGGGATGTGCATGAAAGCCTGCCCCACGGACGCCATTCAGTACAAGTTCGGGCTGGGGGACCAATCAAATACCGAAACAACAAAGGAGTAAAACCATGAAGCTCAACCGTGTAACCGCACTTTCGCTCAGCCTTGTGCTGGCTTTCAGCCTTGCCGCCTGCGGGCAGGGCGCATCCTCTGCATCTTCTGCATCCTCTTCTGCCGCTTCCTCTGCGGCAGCAGAAAGCAAGACCGAGGAGCAGCTGCTGGCCGAGGAAAACGAGATCCTTTCCGCAAACGATGCCCTGTGGGAGAAGGTATTCGCCTCTATGGACAAAAACGTGACCGAAACCACGATCAGCGCCAACTACGGCGATTTTCTGCTCAGCGCTGTGGAAAAGGCAAAAGACCAGTTCTCGGACGAGGAGTACAAGACCCTGACTGCAGATGCCGAAAAGATTCGTGCCATCGAACAGCAGATCGCCGCTCTTGCCCCCGCAGAGGATGCCGCTTCCAGTGCCGCCGCACAGGGCACCGCCTTCCCCAAGTTTGAGGGCAGCGATCTAGAGGGCAACCCGGTGGACAACAGCCTGTTTGCGGGCAACGCCTTTACGGTGGTAAACTTCTGGTTCAATGGCTGCAAGCCCTGCGTGGAGGAGTTGGACGACCTGAACGCCCTGAACGAGAAGGTCAAGGCACAGGGCGGCGAGGTCATCGGCATCAACACCGAGACGCTGGACGGCAACCAGCAGGGCATTGATGCCGCCAAAAAACTGCTGGAGACAACGGGCGCAAGCTACCGCAACATCTACTTTGCCTCCGGCAGTGAGGCCGGCAAGTTTGCACTGAACATCATGGCCTTCCCCACCACTTACGTTTTTGACCGGGACGGCAACGTTGTGGGGCAGCCCCTGCTTGGCGGCATCGACAAGGAAGAAAACCTTGCCGCTCTGCAAAAAAATATCGACGCCGCCCTTGCCAAGGACAGCGCCAAATAAACCTTTCTCCCCTGCCGCCTTCGGGCGGCTTTTTTATTTGCGGTGTGCATTGCCATGCACGCCCGGGTGCCGGACGGAATACGCTGGGGCAGAAGCATACTTTTACCAGCAAAGGAGCGTATCTCCATGAAAAACACCGGAACTCTCCGCATCCAGACCTTTGCGGCCCGCCAGTCTGCCCCCATGGAGGGGGTGACCGTTGCGGTGCAGGGGGACGGCTTTACCCTGCACTGCATCACCGATGCGACCGGCAGCGCCGCCGATATCCCCGTTGAAGCCCCCGCCTGCACCCTCTCGCTGGACGAGGACAACACCATCCGCCCTTACGCCGTTGTCAGCCTGACCGCCGCAAAATCCGGCTACCGCACCGTGCGCATTGAGGGCATCCAGATCTTTGCCGGGCAGATAACGCTGGCACAGCCTGCGATGATTCCGGTCACGGAGGAAGGCAAAGACATCCCGGACGCGCCCATCGTCATCCCGCCGCACCCTTTGTTTGCGGGCAGCGGCGGCAGCGGTGCACAGCCGGTGGAAAACTGCACGCCCCGGGTGCTGGACAAGGTGATCATCCCCAAAAACATCACGGTGCATCTGGGCAAACCGGCCGCCTCAGCCCGCAACGTGACCGTGTCCTTCCGGGATTATATCGCCAATGTCGCCTCCAGCGAGGTATACCCCACCTGGCCGGAGCAGGCCCTGCGGGCCAACATCCACTGCCAGATCTCGCTGGCGCTGAACCGCATCTACACCGAATGGTACCCCAGCAAGGGCTACACCTTCAACATCACCAACTCCACCAGCTACGACCAGTATTACGTCCACGGCCGCACCGTGTTCGATGTGATGGTGCGCATCACCGATGACATTTTCAACACCTATCTGCGCAAGCGCGGCACCGTGAACCCCTATTACTCCGAATACTGCGACGGCAAATCGGTCACCTGCCCGGGGCTCAAGCAGTGGGGCACGGTGACGCTGGCCAACAACGGGCGCAGCGCTTTACAGATCCTGCGCTACTACTACGGCAGCGATATCGAGATCGTGCGTACCAGCAACATCCAGTCCATCCCCCAGAGCTACCCCGGTTCGCCCCTCCGGCAGGGAGACAGCGGCACGGCAGTGTTCACCCTGCAGCGGCAGCTGAACCGCATCACCAAGGACTACCCCTTCCTTGGCAAACTGACTGTGGACGGCGTATTCGGCAGCCGGATGGCCGCCACGGTACGGGCGTTCCAGAAGCAGTTCAATCTGACCGCCGACGGCGTGGTGGGCCGCCAGACCTGGTATAAGATCAGCTATATCTATGTGTCGGTCAAGGATCTGGCCGAGCTGACCAGCGAGGGCGAGACTTTCAGCGGCACCCTCTCGGACGGCACCTGGGGCGGCACGGTCCTGCGCACCGGCTCCACCGGCAGCGCCGTGGAGCAGCTGCAATTCTGGCTGAACACCCTGGCCCAGTACGATTCCGCCATCCCCTCGGTGACAGTGGATGGCGTGTTCGGCAGCGGCACCGCCGCAGCGGTGCGGGCCTTCCAGCGCAAATACGGCCTGACCGTGGACGGCGTGGTGGGCCGCACCACCTGGACCGAGGTATACGACCAGTTCCGCAGCATCCAGTCCGACAATGGAACCCCCAACGCCTACCCCGGCACCGCCCTGCGGGAGGGTTCCAGCGGCCAGAACGTGCGGCTGGTACAGTTCTGGCTCAAGATTGCCCGCACCGTGTACACCAGCCTTGCCAACGTGACGGTGGACGGGAAATTCGGCGCTGGCACGGCAGCGGCTGTGCAGCGGTTCCAGCGGTACTTCGGGCTGACGGCAGACGGGGTAGTGGGGCGCACCACATGGCAAAAGCTGTACGAGGTGTACAACGATATCGCCAACCGGCTGCTTTCCCCTTCCCTGCGCCCCGGCGAGTACCCGGGTGTGCTGCGCACCGGCTCTTCCGGCACAGCGGTGCGGGAGCTGCAATTTTACCTCTACCTCATGAGCGCCTACGAGAGCAGCATCCCGCCGGTAAGCATTGACGGCAAATTTGGCGCGGATACTGAGCGCGCGGTGCGGGCGTACCAGCGGTTTGCGGGGCTTACCGTGGACGGCGTGGTAGGGCGCACCACATGGAATTCCCTCTATGGCCGCGCCAGCCAGCTGCGCAGTTCCGGGCCGGTGGTCACGCTGAAGCGTCTGCCCTACCCCGGCACCCCGCTCACGGTCGGCAGCAGCGGCAGTGCCGTGCTGTACTACACTCTCCTGCTGCAGCGCATCGCCTATTATTTTTCCAGTGTAGAGGCTCCGCCCCTCTCCGACCAGTACACCGACGAGACAGCCGCCGCCACCCGCAGCGCCCAGCAACTGCTTGGGCTGGAGCAGACCGGCATTGCCGATGCCGACACATGGACGGCGGTAGAAGCGCTGAGCCTGCAGCTGGCCGCCCATGCCCCGAACCCGGACCGAGACGTTCCACCCAGTACCTCCTACCCGGGCCGCGCCATCGCCGAGGGCAGCGCCGGGCAGGAGGTAGGACAGGTGGAGCGCTGGCTCAACCGCCGGGCGCAACTTTCCTGCGACGAGGACTATGTGGCCGACAATAACCGCTTTGGCGCGGCAGACGCCGCTGCCGTGCGGGCTGTCCAGCAGCAGGCGGGCCTGCTGGTGACCGGCATCGTGAACCGTGATACCTGGGCCGCCCTGCAGGCCCAGAGCTGCAATTGCGACAAGGAGGAGTGAGCCATGGCACGGCTTCTGATCTACGACGCCTACGAAAACAAGGTGTACACCTACGCCAACCTCAACGAGAACGACCCCATGCCCTACAGCACCGGCACCACACTGCGGGTACGAGAGTTCCGGGGCAAATCGGCCAGCCCCACCCTGTGGACCACCATTGCCGCCATGGAAGCCTGGAACCTGACCCGCCGCAAATACGGCAGCGGCATCCCGGTGGGGTATGCCTTCCGCCGGATCTGGGAAGGGGGCCACGGCACCCGGAGCCAGCACTACGCCGGGGTATCCTTTGACGTAGGGCAGACCCTTTCCCAGCGGCAGCGCACTGCCCTGTACCAGGACGCCCGGAACACCGGGGCCTGGGGCTATGTGGAGCCTTTGAGCCAGACCCCCACCTGGGTGCACATGGACCGCCGCTACGGCACCCCCGCCTGCAGCGGCACCACGGCAGGCTACCCCACCCTGCGGCGGGGCAGCCGGGGCTGCTATGTGATGATCCTGCAGGACGCTCTTTCCACCCTGGGCTACCAGACCGGCAGCCGCATCGACGGCGTATTCGGTGCCCGCACCGAGGAAGCTCTGCGCGGTTACCAGCGGCGCACCAGTCTCTCGGTGGACGGGGTGTGCGGCTGCAACAGCTGGAAAAAGATCAGCACCGCCGTGCTGGGCGTGGGTCGTACCAAGACCACCATCGACTGATTTTTTTGCGCAAAGAAGCCCGGAAGCATCAGACGCCTCCGGGCTTCTCATTTTTCGGGATAAAATTCAGCCGTTCACAATGTGCTCCCCGCTGCCCTCCAGCCAGGTGCGCAGGTTGCGGGTGGTGATGTCCATCAGCCGCTGCAGGGCCTCTTTGGTGGTCCAGGCGATGTGCGGCGTGAGGATGGCATTGGGCAGACTGCGCAGGCGGCTGTCCTGCGGGAGCGGCTCGGTGCCAAAGGCATCGGCCCCATAATAGGCCAGCTGCCCGCTCTGCAGGGCATCGGCCACGGCTTCCTCGTCCACCAGCGCACCGCGGGCGGTGTTCAGCAGGATCATGCCGGGCTTTGCCTTGGCCAGTGCCCCGGCATTGATGAGCCCCCGGGTAGCGGGCGTGGCCGGACAATGCAGGCTGAGCACATCGCTGCGGGCCAGCAGGGTGTCAACGTCCACAAACTCCACCCCGTCCTCTGCGTACTCCGGGCGCACGGTGCGGGTGCACACCAGCACCTTCATGCCAAAGGCGCGGGCGATGCGGGCAGTCTGGCGGCCGATGCTGCCGTAGCCATACACGCCAAAGGTTTTGTCCAGCAGCTCCATCTGAGGCAGCAGGCCATATTCCGCCGGGATGTCCAACTGCCAATGACCCGCTTTCATGGCGCGGTTGTAGCGCTCGGCGCACTGGCAGATGGCCAGCAGCAGACTGAAGGTCATCTGCGCCACACTGTAGGTGGAGTAGCCCGGCACGTTGGCCACGGCCACGCCATGGCGGCGGCAGGCTTCCAGGTCCAGATTGTCGGTGCCTGTGGCGATAATGCCCACCCATTTCAGGTTGGGGCACTGGGCCAGAATGTTTTCGTCGATGCGGCACTTGTTCAACAGCACCAGATCGGCGTCCCCGATGCGGGGCGCGATCTCCTCATAGGCGGTGCGCACATAGCTCACGGTGTCGGGCACCAGCGCCTTCACACCGGACCAGTCCAGGTCGCCCGGCTCCATCACATAGCTTTCCAGAATGACTGCTTTCATGGTTCTTCCTCTCTTTTTCACACTCTAGTTGTTATGCCGGGTACATAGCCAGCAAGGTCTCCTGCCCGGCGGTCTGTCGGCTGTCCAGTGCCGCATACCCGCTTGCCAGCAGACGGGCCAGCCGGGCACGGTCCTGCAGCGGCACCCACACCGGCACCGGGTCCCGGGCCGCGCACCCGGCGGCCAGCACAAAGCAGGGTGCCAGACTGTTCAGCGGGCGCAGGGCCCGCAGCGCCAGCCCCTGCCGGATGTACAACGGCAGCAGAGCGTCGGACTGCGCGGTACATTCCAGCACCGCCAGCACCCGCCCGCCCCGGGCAAGGCGCTCCGCCCGGGCAAAGGCCGCCCGGAGCAGCGGTTCTGCAGCATCGGGCTGATGCAGCACCGGCGGCGTGAGGAACTGCCCGCCCTCCACACCGCGCCAGCCTGCCCAGGCCCGCAGGGCCGCGGCAAGGGCCGTGTCAGCATTCAGCGGTTGGAGCAGTACGGCTCCGGCCGGAGCCCCGGCGGCATCGCACACGCCGCACACCTCGCCTACGGTAAGCATCCGCAGCACTTCGCTGCGGGGGCGGTAAAGACTGCCTGCCTCGCCCTGGAGCAGAAAACAGAATTCCTCGGCGGAAAACCGCCGCACCGGCCGCACCCGCGGCGGCTCACAAACCTGGATCATTTTGGGTCCCCCATTCTTTTCTGGAATGCTCTCAGCATACCGAAAAGCGGGTGCGAACCGGCTCGAAACCGCGCTGCCTTATTCCAGCACGACGTCCTCACTCAGGACCTGCCCGATGGGCTTGGCAATGCACAGATCTGCCTGGGCGTCGGCCCCGGTGGGCTGCATGTTGATCACCACCAGATGGTCGCCCCGGAAATACCGGATGAGCCCGGCCGCCGGGTACACCACCAGGCTGGTGCCGCCGATGATGAGGGTGTCCGCGTGGCGGATGGCGTTCACCGCGCCGGACAGCACTTCCTCGTCCAAACCTTCCTCATACAGCACCACATCCGGCTTGACGATGCCGCCGCATTTTTCGCAGCGGGGCACCCCGGTGCTGTTGGCGATGTAGTCCACATCATAAAAGGCCCCGCAGCGGGTGCAGTAGTTGCGCAGGGTGCTGCCGTGCAGCTCGTACACGGTCTTGCTGCCGGCGGCCTGATGCAGCCCGTCAATGTTCTGGGTGACCACGGCCTTCAGCTTGCCCTGCTTTTCCAGCTTTGCCAGACGCAGGTGTGCGGCGTTGGGCTTGGCTCCCTTTACAATGAGTTTATCGCGGTAAAACCGGTAGAACTCTTCCGGGTTCTGTTCCCAGAAGGTATGGCTGAGAATGGTCTCCGGCGGGTAGTCGTATTTCTGGTGATACAACCCATCCACACTGCGGAAATCCGGGATGCCGCTCTCGGTGGACACTCCCGCCCCGCCAAAAAAGACGATGCGGCTGCTCTTTGCCAGAATCTCTTCCAATGCCTGTACCATAAACGCAAACGCCCCTTTCCTCATGGCTGATTTTGTGTTAAGATACCATCAGTATAGCACATTCTGGCCAGAAAGGAAGCGTTGGTTTTTTGAACGTCTGGTACATCAACAGCATGCTGGGCACCCTGCGGCTGGAGGAAGAGGACGACGCCCTGTGCGGGGTACAGCTGTGTCCGGACGGCGTGCCAGACCTGGAGCCGCTGCCCCGCAAGGTCTGCGAGACGCCCCTGCTGCAGGAAACCGAAGAGCAGCTCAACGAATACTTTGCCGGGGCACGGCGGGAGTTCGACCTGCCGCTGGCCCCCAAAGGCACCGCCTTCCAGAAAGCGGTCTGGGCCGAGATGAACAAGATTCCCTACGGCGAGGTGCGCACCTACGGTCAGCTGGCCGCGGCCCTCGGCAAACCAAAGGCCGCCCGCGCCGTGGGCGGGGCCTGCCACTGCAACCCCATTGCCATCATCCAGCCCTGCCACCGGGTAGTGGGTGCCAACGGCTCCCTCACCGGCTACGCCTACGGGCTGGAGGTAAAAGAGTATCTGCTGGAGCTGGAGCAGGATTAAGTGCACAAAAGCCTCCCCACCACAGTGGGGAGGCTCTTTTATCGCTGATGTTCCGCAAACATCCTGCCAAGTTCCGGCAGGATGTCATGGGGCAGCATACCGTATTCGCCGTGGACGGCGGCGGCACGGTCGGCGGCGGCACCATGCAGGTACACCGCACAGGCGGCAGCCTCATAGGCGGGCAGGCGGCAGGCCAGCAGGGCGGCGGTCATACCCGCCAGCACGTCCCCGCTGCCGCCACGGGAAAGGCCGGGGTTGCCGGTGGGGTTCACGCACACCCGGCCGTCCGGGGCCGCTACCACCGTGCGGGCACCTTTGAGCACCACCACGGCGTTCCACGCCTGCGCATACCGCAGGGCCGTGCCCTCCCGGTCCGCGTTGATCTGCGATGCAGACAGGCCGGTGAGCCGGGCCATCTCGCCGGGGTGGGGCGTGACGATCAGCTCCCCCGCCGGGTGTGGGAAGGCTGCCTTTTCTGCCAGCAGCCGGGCTGCGGCGTTCAGGCCGTCGGCGTCCAGCACGGCACTGCCCGCAAAACCGGGCAAAAGCTGCTGCACAAGGGCCTGTGTCTCGGCGGCGCGGGCCGCACTCTGGGCGGTGCCGCCAAGGCCGGGGCCAAGCAGCAGAACAGTTGCTTTCTGCCGCCGGAGCAGCGGCACGTTTTCCGGGGAAATACCGCCCTCGGCCCCTGCCCTGCAGGGGCACAGGCAGCACTCCGGCAGGCGGGCTGCGGCGGCGCTCACCACCGGTTCCACACTGGCAAGGGTCACGATGCCCGCCCCGGTGCGCAATGCGCCCTCTGCGGCCAGCAGTGCAGCGCCCCGGTAGAATGCGCTGCCCGCCACGGCCAGCACACTGCCAAAGGTGCCCTTATGGCTGTCCCGCGGGCGGCGGGGGATATTCTGCCAGACAAATTCTTCGGTAATTTCAACAGCCATCATTCCACCTCCGGCCGGACGATTTGAAATGCCCTCCGTTTCACTCTGGGCATTCTCAGCGGAAAAATTATTTTTTATCGCAACGAGGGCAGCCTGCGGGCTGCTCTCATTGCTTTTTCACGGGTGGGTCGTAACGGAAAATTGCAGCATCACGCTTCCCCTTGCACCAGGGCACGGATCTGCTTTTCCACATTCTGCACTTCTTCGTGGAACATGCGGGCGGAAACGCGCAGGGCACCGTGGCCCAGGATGATGATCTGCTCCATGCCGTCGGAGGTGGCCACCCGGACACGGCGGTTCCGGCCGATCTCATGGGTGACCCGCTCGATGAACATATCGGCGGTCTCGGCCTCCTTGGTGTAGACCACATGGATATTGTGGTACTGCTCAATGCTGCCGGGGCTGCCAGGCACCCGGTAGGCGTCGAACACCAGGATGAGCACGCACTTCTGGAAGCCCTGATAGTTGCACAGGATGTCCATCAGCTTGTGGCGGGCGGCGTCCAGGCTCTCTTTGGAAAGGGCGTTCAGCTCGTCCCACGCAAAGATGATGTTGTAACCGTCCACCAGCAGGTATTCCGGCGCGATCTCCCACTGCTCGGCGGCAAAGTCGGGGCGCTCCCGCTTCTGCACCGGGCGGAAGGCTGCCAGCGGGTCCCGCTTGATGGGGCCGTAGGTGCGCTCGAAAATTTGGAGCAGCTCGGCGTCCTCTTCCAGCGTGGCACGGTAGGCCATGGCCCGGCGCTGAGGCACAGCCGCCTCCTGCTCCGGACGGGTGCTTTTGCCCCAGCCGCTGTCCACATGCATGTGGCTGCGTACCTGATCCCAGGGCACCACAAAACCGGCCCCGTGGGCGCAGAACACGGAATCTGCCGGGTTGTCGAGGTCATGCTCCGGCTCATAGCCGATGGCCGCGATCACCTCCTGCGCGTTGTGGCAGGGGCGGTAGCCGTCCAGTGTCAGGCTCAGATGACCCCGGCCGCGGGTATAGCTCACCACCTCCATGGGGTAGCTGCGCATGGTGGACACCGGCGCAAACCCGGTAAGCACCGCCGTCTCCTCCCCGCTTTCCGGCGGGTCAAAGGTACCCTCCATGCGCTGGATATCGCTCATGGCGCGGCCGATGTTCTCGGCGGGCACCTCCAGCCGAAAAGCATACCACGGCTCCAGCAGCTGGCTTTTGGCCAGCATCAGGCCCTGCCGTACTGCGCGGTAGGTGGCCTGCCGGAAGTCGCCGCCCTCGGTGTGCTTGAGGTGGGCCCGGCCCGCAATGAGGGTGATCTTCACATCGGTGAGGGGCGCCCCGGTCAGCACGCCAAGGTGCTGTTTTTCTTCCAGATGGGTCAGCACCAGCCGCTGCCAGTTTTTGTCCAGCACCTCTTCCCGGCAGTCGGCGGCAAACTGCATGCCGCTGCCGCGGGGCAGGGGTTCCAGTTTCAGGTGCACTTCCGCGTAATGGCGCAGCGGCTCATAGTGGCCCACCCCCTCCATGGGCTCGGTGATGGTCTCCTTGTACAGGATGCCGCCGGGGCCGAACTCCACTTCCAGCCCGAACCGCTCGGCCAGCAGGCTGCGCAGCACCTCCAGCTGGATCTCGCCCATCAGCTGGACATGGATCTCACCCAGCGTCTCGTTCCATACCACATGGAGCTGGGGCTCCTCTTCTTCCAGCCGGTGCAGCTTGCCCAGTGCCGCATGCACGTCGGCCCCCTCCGGCAGCAGCACCTGATAGCTCAGCACCGGTTCCAGCACCGGCAGGTCACTGTCCCGCTCCGCGCCCAGTCCCTCGCCGGGGCGGGCCTTGGTCAGGCCGGTCACGGCACACACCTGCCCGGGACCGATGGCCTCTGTCAGTGTGTATTTGGCACCGGAATACAGCCGCAGCTGGTTGGCTTTTTCGGCCCAGGGCTCGCCGTCCGCTTCGCCGGTAAGCTGGGCTTTCACCTTCAGTTCCCCGCCGGTGACCCGCAGCCAGGCCAGGCGCGCGCCCTGCTCGTCCTGCGACACCTTGAACACCTTGGCTCCAAAGGCTTCCAGCGCCGGAGCCGGGCGGGTGTAACGGTCCAGCCCGTCCAGCAGGGCATCCACACCCTCCAGCTTGAGGGCCGCCCCGAACCAGCACGGGAACACATGCCGCCGCGCAATGGCAGGGATGAGGTCGGCGTCCTGCAGCTGTCCGGCATCCAGCATCCGGTCCATCAGGTTTTCGTCGCACAGGGCCAGCGCCTCGTCCCGGTCGGCCTGTTCTGCCCCGAAATCCACAAAGCCCTCGCCCAGGCGCCGGTTCAGCTGGGCAAGAAGCTCCTGCCGCTCCATGCCGGGCAGGTCCATCTTGTTCACGAACACAAAAGTGGGCACATGGTAGCGCCGCAGCAGCCGCCAGAGCGTCTCGGTATGGCTCTGCACGCCATCGGTGCCGCTGACCACCAGCACCGCGTAATCCAGCACCTGCAGGGTGCGCTCCGTCTCGGTGGAAAAATCCACATGGCCCGGTGTGTCCAGCAGGGTGATGTCGGTATCACCCGCCGTGAGCAGGGCCTGTTTGGAAAAGATGGTGATTCCACGCGCTTTTTCCAGCGCGTCGGTGTCCAGAAAGGCGTCCTTGTGGTCCACCCGGCCCAGGCGGCGGGTCACACCGGCGCGGTAGAGCATGGCTTCTGACAGGGTGGTCTTGCCGGAGTCCACATGGGCCAGAATGCCCAGTACGATTTGTTTGCGCGTTGATTCCATCCGCTCAGTCTCCCTCAATGCATATTCCTATTTATTGTATCACGGGCGGGGCAAAAAGAAAAGCGGGCTGTGCCCGCTCCCTTTTTAGTCTAAGAATTCTTCCCGCAGGGTGACGCCAAAATCCTTGGCGATGGCCCGCAGGGCGTCATCCTCGATGGTTTGGAGAATGCGCCCCTGGCCCGCGGAAAGGGCCAGGATGTAAATCTGCGCCGCCTTCTCGATGGTGTGCATGAGACCGAACGCGGAATCGAAATCGGCACCCGAGCAGAACAGACCGTGCTGTGCCCAGATGACCGCATCGTAGGTCCCCATAAGCTTTGCTGTCGCCATCGCGATCTCAGATCCTCCCGGCACCATCCACGGAACTACGCCAACGCCTTTCGGGAAAGCGATGAT
>OLRE01003275.1_pt1 | contig 11660 bp, 12 predicted proteins | sample 1672461 | NCBI WGS metagenome assembly OLRE01 (sample SAMEA3136688, study PRJEB25190) | human gut metagenome | biome: human gut; feature: human-associated habitat; material: faeces | place: Austria | collected 2013
CGGTGGTTTCCCATCGCTCTTACACAGCAGAAAAGCCGCAAACCTCACATGAGGCTTACGGCTTGCTGCATCAGGCTATTCTGTTGTAGATCCGATGTCAAACCGGGATTTGACGATAAAACGTCGAGCAGCGCGGTGATGCTCTGGGCAAACGGCGGGAACAGACGTTCCGGATTCTGAGTGGACAGCTCGGCCACCTTTTCGGCGGTGATGAACCCCGGAGAGGTCATCTCGCCATCAGCGCACCGGATGCTGCCGTCAAAATCCGTGCAGAGAAACACATGGGACGGGCAGTACGGCGGTTTCAGGTCACTCAGGAAGGCTACCGGCATGAGGTCTTTCGGCGTGATGCCGAACTCCTCCTGTGTTTCGCGGATGGCTGCATCTTCCGGGGACTCCCCCGCCTCGATATGCCCACCCGGTCCACCAACAGAGCCGCCCTTCAGGCGAGTGCCGCAGAGAAACCGGCCATCCTGCACAACAAGAACGCCGACACCATAGTCAGTGTCGGTGGCATCGACATTGGTGGTCGGCGGAGTGGCCGTAGGTGCTACGGTAGCGCTCTGTTCCTCGCCGCCCGGAGCCTGCCCCTGCTCAATGTTCTTCTGGGCGGCTTCCACGTCGCTCATGGTGCTCGGCTCAGTACCCAGCAACGACTGCAACAGATCATCCTCGTCATCCTCGGAGATGATGTCTTCGACATCAAACTCCTCATCGGACGCAAGGCGGCGGCGCACCTCGGTGGGGTCGAGCGCCTGCATATCGACGTATGCCTGCGCAGTCTGGGCCTTGACCAGAGCGGTCTGAGCCTTGGTCTGGTCAACTGCGGCCTGCTCTGTGTCGCTCAGGCTCCACAGGGGCTTGAACTCCAGTTTGTAGTCGGGTTCCTCGGCCACATCGCCTGAAGCGATGCCCGCCCGGAACACAACGTCCAGCAGTGTGCGGAGGTTACGCTTCAGCATCAAGCGCTGAATCTTCTCCACAAAATTGTAATAGCTCTCGAAGTCACTGTCGCCGGTGGCGTTCATGCCGGCCGGTGAACGGCCAAACAGAATCGTCTGGGGGATGTTCGTCAGCGCGGACAGCATATTGCAGGTCGCGTCGATGACATCCTTGACACCGGAAAACTGGAACGTCTTGAAGTCGTACTGCTCTCCCTCGGAGTCAATGGCGATGCTGTTCAGCAGACCACGGGAAGTGTCTACAAGCTGTAGGCGCTTCAGCACTTGGTTCTCGCCGTCATCCGTGGTCAGCAGAGAGGCAAGGCCCTTCATGCTGTAGATAGCCTGCACGCTCCGCTCCAGCAGCTTCACGCTGTCGGTGTGGGCTGTTACGGTTTCCCGCAACGCCCGGCGAATGCGGACGTATTCAGGCATACCCCAGAACAGGTAGGTTGCATTGGAGGTCTGCTCCGGCAGAACGCCGTTGCGGAACACCAGACATCGGCTCTCATGGACCTTGAAGGAACCGTAGATGCTGGAAACATAGTAATATTCCGGCTGTCCGAACTTGGACACCCGGTTCCCAACGCCCTTCCCGCCGTAGTCCTGCTGGTACAGGCTGGCGTAGTCAGGCTGCACGATGGAGCGCTCATAGACGCGCAGCTCATCAATGCTACGGATATGTTCCCAGTCAACAGGCTCCTCCAGCCCGCGCCCATCGTCGATCAGCATGACGATAAGAGCACCACCGTAGAGCCGCGCCCACTTGATTGCGGTGGCGGCTCTCTCTTCCCATTCGAGATCATCCAGAGCGTCTTCCACAAAGGCGTTCAGCTCATCGCTTTTCAGGTTCAGGTCGAAACCATGTTTCAGCGCTTCCTCGGCAGGCGTATCAATGATTTTGGAGAACAGGCCGTTGCCCTCATACAGCCCGGTGAGCTGCATATCAGGGATGACCGGCTCCCGTTCAAACTTGTACGCCTCGGAGTTGTCCTGCTTGGTTCCGTACTTGTTCAGGAGGTTCACATAGCCATCCTCACGATGCGGACGCACAGCGCCGTTCTTCCGCCGGAGGATTTCACGGCCACGCTCATTCAAGCGCCGACGCTCGGCCTCATCTTCAGGTATGTGCATTGCGCTTCCTCCTTCCTGTTAAAATTCGATGCGCCCATCCGACTCATTCCAGATGCCGGCGGACACCACAACATCCGTCAGGGTGTTGAAGGTGACGTAGTACGGGTTGCCGGTAACATCAGCACTGAGAATCAGCTCTAGCAGCTTCACGCGGGCCAGCAGGTCGTTGATGCTGGACTCATGGCCATTAAGCAGGCTTTTCAGCAGCGTCCAGAACAGCAGTAGGTTCCCGCTGCCCAGATACTTCTCGCTGCTTGCGGTCATGTTGTTGTAGATGCCCTTGATGAGGTTGTCATCCGCCTTTGCCACGCTTTCCTGCGTAGCGTAGCCGGTGAGGTCTACCTCCGCAGAGCCGACGATCTCAAAGACGCCGTGGATGAGCTTGTACGCTCTGCACTGCTTCCCAGCTTCACTGTTGTTCTTACGAAGGAAATAAATGGTGTCAGCGTTGGCCTCACTGGGCGCAGGGAGAGCATCGACAGGGACGGCTTTCAGATGCCCGGCCCCGTTGACCTTTTCCTCAACATCTTCCGTCGTGGCATAGCCGGAGTCGTTCTCCAGCGCAGAGGTCTTGATCGGGACCTCGATGTTCACGACTTTGTTGTCGGGAGGAATAGCCTGCCCGTTCCGCTGGATGCTGACAATGACATTTTCTTCCGCATTGGCAGGAGCATGAGCCGACTGTACATGATCTTCGCAGGTCTTCAGGGAATCGTTGATGTCCTTGATGATGTCTTCCATCGCAGAAGACAACTCTGCAATCTGTTCTGCCGTGTAACCCTTTGCCTTCAGAGAAGCAAGCCTAAGCGCTTCAAGCGTGTTGAGTTTGTCGCTCATGTTCGCTTTCCTTTCCAAAAATAGCGGCGGCAGGAGTCCATTCCCCTGCCGCTGCATTCTTACTTATGGGTTATCAGGCGGTTGCGCCAAAGACCTCGGTCAGCATCTCAGTGACCTCAGCGTCGGTGGCGATGGTAACGACCGCGGTCTCCACGCCATTGATCTTAATATTGCCTTCGGTGGTGCCGGCCTCGACCTTGGTAGCGCCCTCAGCAATGCCTTCAACCTTGGCGGAGGTGGCGTCCCACTTTGCCTTATCGCCGGTAGCGATCTTGTCCAGTTCATCCCACGAGCTGTCAAATTTGAACGCGGCCTGCACAATGTCTACGCTGCCTGCGACGAGCTGGCCTTTCAGGTCATGGGTGATTTTCTGGTCATTGACCGAGAAAATAATCAGCATTGCATTCACCTCTTTTCTTACGTTATCAGCGAACGAATATCAAACGTGTTGTCGTTGTAGTAGGCGTTCGCCTGCGAATAGCAGTCAACTTGGTCATCGTGCGCACCGCTTGGAAACGCGGCCATTTCTTCCACAAAGTCCATCACCCACGGGCAGGCAGATGCCGCTGGGATGTAGACGTTCCCAGCTTCAGCCACAGCGGTGGTCGCATGGGCGCGGACCACCTTGCCGCCAAACGGCTCCACCGGGATGATTCCGGGGATTTCTTTCTTCAGAACGTCGATGACCGCCGTGCCGTTGGCCTTGTCCTCGACCAGCTTTCTGGTGGTCTGGGGCCACTTGGAGGAAAGCCCGCGCATGGCATCCAGCGTTTCCGTGAAGCTCATGCGGCCACGCACCTGATCGAGCAGATAGCGGTCTGCGCCTTTCCTTGCCCAGACCTGCCCGACAACGAAGTCCGAGCCGTCCTTGTCCTTGAAGGTGCAGTCCCACGACTGGATGAAGTCATGCAGGCCGGACGGCAGCGCCGCCCAGCGTTTCCACCACTCTCTCTTGAACATACCGCCGGAGCTTGGTGTGGGGGTCTGCATATACAGAGAAGACCATGCATATGTACCGACGGTCTCTTTCTGTTGTGCAGCCCATGCTTCGTCGTAGCCGCCCGCAGGCCACAGCGCCTCGCCTAGCTCACGGCCCAGAGGGTCGGTAGCCGGGTCTTCGCAAACGGCCGGGAGCGAGATAATGTCCCAGTCCTCAACCTTGCCGTACTCCGGGTTCAGGAGCCGGGCGGCAAGGTCATCTTCGTGCCAGCGGGTAAGGATGATGATAACAGCGCCGCCTGCGTGCAGTCGGGTACTCACCGTGGACTGGTACTCGTCCCACAGCTTATCGCGGTAGGTGGCAGATTCAGCCTCGGCGCGGTTCTTGATGGGGTCATCGACGATAAGCAGGTCTGCGCCATAGCCGGTGATGGAGCCACCGATACCAACGGAAATCATGCCGCCCATGCCGTTGTCGAGGTTCCAGTTCGTTTTGGTGGCCTGCACTTGGGAGATGGTATGACCAAACAGCGCAGGACCGAACTCCTCGACCTTATCGCGGTTCCGCTTGCCAAATTGCTGGGCAAGGTCGCCGCTGTAGCTGATCTCGATGACCCGCTTTTCAGGGTTCTTGCCCAGATAGAACGAGGGGAAGGTTTCGGTCACGGTCATGGACTTGCCGTGGCGCGGCGGCATGAATATCATCAGCCGCTTGGTCTTCCCCTCTATGATGCTTTCCAGCTTCTCGCACACAAGGTCGAGGTGTCTGGCTCTTTTCCACCTGCCCATGTGAACGTACTGGACATAATCGGCATAGTACCGTCTCGCCAATTCATTACGAAGCTCCTCACGGGACGCGGCTTTTTGAGCTTTAGAATAGGACCGTTTATTCGGAGTCTTCTTCATCGCTCATGCAGGCCAGAGCCTCCCTCAGCTCCTCCTCGCTCAGGTTCTCATAAGGTCTGGCCTGAACAGAACCATCAAGCGTGACCTTCTGAGTCTGAGAGAACTCCTCTCTACAACGATTGTTGAGCCAGTACATTTGAGCCATTGTATCGGGAACGGCTTTCTTCGTGAGCGTTCTGACCCGGACCGGCTTCTGCTCACCAGTCCGAGGGTCTACGTCAATGACGCTTTCCTTTTCCTGATATTCAAAGCCTACAGCGCGTTCAAACAGAGATTTTTTTACTTTTGCGTCGGCGACTTCTTTTCCGCTCTGACAGGCCGTATTGAACGACGGGTACGTCTGTCGCCAGCGAATGATGGTCCTACGCGAAACGTGGAAGGCATCGGCAATGTCCTGATCTGTTGCGCCCTTGATAGCAAGTGACCATGCCCAGTCATCGTGGTACGCCGGATTGTACTTTAGAGGCGTAGGCATTTGCTATCACCTACTTCCCTGCCAGATAATCCGCAGCCCAGTATTCAAGGGCCTGCCACTTGTTCTTCGGGCCGATCTCGCCCTCCTTGACCATCTTGTCGAGCGCCTGCGTGATGGTATCAGCAGCCTCTTTGGGGATGGCCGGAGAGCCGAACAGATTGGGCAACTGCACCCACTCCTGACTTTCATCGAAGTGCAGGTCATCGAACAGGGACTCGGTGGCCTTAATCATGGCGTGGATGGCAGCGCCGGTGTTCTTGACGTTGGCAAACTGCTGGTACTTCGTGATGGTTTCGATGAACTCCTCGTGCTGGTCAATATCTGCAACGCCCAGCATATCGGGGCTGAGGGAACCCAGAACCTTCACAAGCTGGTCCAAATCACGGAGCTGATGCGGCAGGAAAGTGAACGTGACGTTCTTCCAGTCGAACTCCACCTTCGGGGACAGCAGCTTCTCAAGCTCGGCCATAGGCTCGCCGATGATGTCCTTGCCAATGTAGCTTTCCAGCATATCGTCCACATCGTCGATCATCTTGGCGATTTCCTTCAGGGTGGACTGGTCATCAAAGCCGCTGATGGCGTTGTGCGCCAACTGCTTTGCGGCCACCTGAGAGCGCCGCAGGCCGGTGGTGTCCAGAATGACAAAAAGCTCCGTCAGCACACCGCTGTCCTTTGCAGAACGGATGCGGTGGTGGCCGGAGATAATCTCGATCTTACCGTCGATGAGTGCGCAGAACGGGAGGCTTTCAAGCTGGCCCCGCTTTTTGATGTTGTCGGTAAGCTGCTTCTGCATCTCGGTCTTCATAATGCGAGCGTTGATGTCCTGCTCGCGGAAGTCGGTCAGCTTTACTTTGGCAATGGCCAGACCGGAACCCATATCGGCGACCGTTTCATACTTTACGGCTGCGCTGCTGACTTGGTTTTCTCGCGCTGTTTCTGCCATCGTTCTTCCCTCCCTAACCATTCATTCAATGCCTGTTTGGCGTTTCTATCGTACAAGGGCGACTCGTATGTGAGCCGGTAGCCCATCTTCTTATCCGGGACTTTCTTGGTCAGCTCCATCAGCCCCCGCATTTCCTTGGCCTCCGGGTACTTGGTCATCTGCACCGTCTTGAGGGACTTGGCCTTTTCCTTCTCCAAATCCGTGCAGATATTCATAATCAGCGGCCTGTTCTGTGCAAGCATGGTCAGCAGCCGCCCCAGCCGGTAGGTCTTATGGGGAACGGTCATGCCGTACATGAGGAACACGGCATCGGAAACCTGCGTGCCGAAGGCTCCCATCGTGAGCGCCGACTTGTCCAGCCCGAACACGCCAGCCAGTTTGCCGTCGATGAGGACGGCCATGTTGATAGGCGCAGACGAGCCGACGAAGTTATGCGTCCAGAGCTTTCTGTAATACTGGGCGGCGGTGCGCTCGATCTGAGTAATCTGAATCTTGCTCTTGCGGGTGATTTCATAATCACGCGGCAGGATGCTGCAATCCAGCGGCTCCAGCTTGCCCTCGTTCGGGCGGGTAATCATTTTACCCTCGGCAAGCATGGTCGCCTCATCCGGGCGGTTGGTAGTCAGGTACACGTTGATGCCGTCACGCACACCATACCGGGCAAAGACAGGATGCCCGGCAGTGAGGCCCGGGGCGTTCTCCTCGTAGCACATCAGAAGGCACTTGGCATCGTTCATCTTGTCGTACAGCTCAGTCAGCCCGGTCTTCGGGTCAAAGATGCCGTACTCAGGTTCTTTCCACGTCATGCGCCCGCCGGTGTCATACCACTTCTCGAAGCCAGCGGCATAGGTGGGCGGGTTTGCGACCACAAGACAGTGGGGGTCATCATAGCACGTTTCAAGGTGCTTCCACATATCCAGTGGGCGGTAGCTCATCCCATGCAAGGACTGCTTGGCCCTGTCGAGCTGTGCACGGATTTCCGCCAGATGTTCCTCCTTGCGGTATTCCAGATCGCGCATGATGCCGTAGAAGTATTCCTTCCCGGCGTTCTTCACAGTCCGCAGGTACAACTGCGCATAGAGCGCAACCGCAGGGTCAAGCAGCTCCTCATTCGTGAAGCCGTCCGCTCTGATTTCCAGCTCCTCAAGGGACTTGCCCGTGATGGCATATCCCATGATGGATGTGAACATCGAAACGTCGCTGGCCTCGATCTCGCTGGGCTTGTACCCACACTGCGCCGCGATGTGCGACATGGCGAAAGCGCCGGCGCACGGCTCAACGAACCGGGTGTACCCCTGCTTGCGGGCGTTTTCAATCAGCGGCTTCAGGAACTTCTGCTCCTGAGCAACCAGAGTTCCGAGGAAGAACGCTCCGGGGTTCTGGAACTTTGCCATTCATATCACCGACCTTTCTTTCAAAATTGCCCCTCTGGTTTCGACTGGAGCAGTTGCTTTCCAGAGGGTGGGTTGTTTCCAAAGACGTGAACATCTGGAAAGCCCTTGTTCGTAGGCATAAAAAATGGGAGCCATGCTGTTTCCAACATGACTCCCTATGGTTGGTCCGCCGAGCAGGGATTGAACCGTGCGACCCCCTGATTAAGAGTCAGGTGCTCTACTTTCTGAGCTATCGGCGGGTATTACCACATTTTCATCTGGACTGCATCAGGCTCAACCGCTTTCTGCGGTTCAGGCTGTTTCGCCCACTTGTTTGGTGACGGGTCAGGCAGCTCCTCGATCATTTCTCCTGTTCTTTGGAGCCACCATTCTGCGAACACCAGTCTATGACACCACTCTCCGGGCTTTCGGACATCTTCGTAGCAACAAAGCACCACGGGCTTGCCCATGTCCTCATAATGCTGGAGAATCTGAGCAATCCGCGCCGTCCCCACTCTGTCCATGTGCTGGAAGTAGGGCGGCGTGAACCGCTCCCGGTTGTATTCGTTGAACAGATAACCCGGCGGCGCGATCTCCATGATGTTGCCTGCAAGCGTATACCGAAGGGGGAACTTAGGCGCTCCCCGTGTTATCCCAACGACTGTGTAGTTCCCGGTCTTGAGTTCCGGGTTACTGTACCGGCTGGTGTAAATCATGTGCCTCGCTCCTTCCGTACAAGCCCACCAGAATCTTCACGCCCTCAGCTATCTTCTCATCGAGATCATAGCCGAGTTGCTTGTAGAATCTTCCGTGGACCATGCACTCATACGCTCTTGTCATCGTGGAGGACTGCTCCTTCGTGATGCCGAGCCTGAAGTCCTTTGCAATCCGCAAAGCCCCTTTGAAGTCGCCGTCTGCAACCAGACGTCTAACTTTATCGGATTTTCGTTCCATCTGTCGTACCTCCTGACCTTTTCGGTAAGATTTTGGGCTTATCTTCATTCTAACCCTTTACCCACCGGAGTCAATCGGTTTTGCATTCGGAGCGAAAATTTTGGCTTTACAGCTTGATACGAGGCCGGATGTGCCACTCGCGGTTTTTCCGGGGTGACACATCGGTTCACGCTTCGTATCTTACCACAGTGGTAATTGCACTGCAATAGCAACTTTTTTGCAACTTTGCCAAAATTTTAGTCCAACCATCCAAAAATCAGGGCGCTCAACTTGGAAATACCCGCCTTCTGGTCGCGGAACACGGTTGACAAATCGACGTGTTCTTCATCGGCGATCTGCTGCTGAGTCTTGGGTTCAGGGGCAATGTAGAGGTCGTAAATCGTCCGATACCGACGCATTTCCTCCGCACGCTTGGAATGCTCACAGCGGAACTTGTAGTATTCCAGCATACGGTCGATGTGCTGCACGATGATGCGGGTGTGGGCAGCACTCTCCTGAATGCTCCTCACCACCGGGACCCTCACCCTGCCGTCGCTCTGGCTCATCAGCTCCTCCATCAACTCCTCGAAGTCATCATCCTCGGAGAGCTGGCTGGCTTCATACACGGCACTCTTGCTATGCTCTACAAAGCAGTGGTAGTTCTGAAGCAGCAGCTTGGTGTTATGCAGGCGCTTATCCTTGACGGCCTTTCGGTTCCGCTCCGCTTCGTGCTGGAACTTTTCAATGGCTGTTTCCGATGCCACCCGTACGATCTCCTGCATCATTTCCGGGGGAATTGTGACGTTCTTGTCTTCCTGTGCCATGTCTAAACCTCCCATCATGGACTTCGCCCCCTTCCCCGCCCACGGGGAAAGAGGCTTGCCCTGTTTCTTACAGCGTGTTATACGTTCTGCGCAGGAGCCCCGCTTTGTGGGTGCTCTCCCATGTGAAATTGCCGCCCGTTACATTGCCGAAGTGGCCGTAGGCGGATGTCTGTTCATAGATAGGCAGGCGCAGGTTCAGGGCGTCAATGATTCCCAGCGGGGTCAGTTCAAAGCAGCGATCTACCGCATTGCAGAGCTTTTCCTCATCCACATTGGCTCCGAACGTGTCGATGCGCAGGGACACCGGGAGTGCCATGCCGATCGCATAGGCCAACTGAACCTGACACTTGTCGCACAGACCCGATGCCACGACGTTCTTTGCAATATGCCGGGCCATGTATGCTGCACTTCGGTCAACCTTTGTGGGGTCTTTGCCAGAGAATGCCCCGCCGCCGTGGGGAACATAACCGCCATAGGTGTCCACGATGATCTTCCGCCCGGTCAAGCCGGTGTCTGCCGCAGGGCCACCCTGCACAAAACGCCCGGTAGGATTGATGTACAGGTCGTAGGTGTCGATGTCGAGCCACGGGAGGTACTGACGGGCTTCCTTCAAAACAGGCGTGATGACATTTTCCACCAGCGGGTGCATCAGCATAGGGAGGCTTCCGTCCGTGTGCTGGGTGGAGATGACGATGGTGTCGATACGCTGGGGCTTCCCATCCCCCTCATATTCCACCGTTACCTGCGTTTTGCCATCCGGCAGGATAAAGGGGATGGTTCCATCCTTGCGGGTCTGGGAGAGCTTGTAGGCCATCTTGTGCGCAAGCATGATGGGCAGGGGCATCAGCTCCGGGGTTTCGTTGCAGGCATAGCCGAACATCATGCCCTGATCGCCTGCGCCACCGACCATGTCACTGGTTCCCATTGCAATATCAGGGGACTGCTTGTGGACGTACACCATGACTTTGCAGGTATCAGCATCAAAGCCAGATGCCCCGCCGGTGTAGCCGATGTCACGCAGGACCCGCCGGGCAATGCCCACAATATTCACATCGACCTTGCTCGTGATCTCGCCTGCGATGAACACCGTGTCGGTGGTGCAGCAGGTCTCACAGGCCACCCGGCCGTTCGGGTCAACAGCCAGCACTGCATCCAGCACCGCATCAGAGATACGGTCGCACACCTTGTCGGGATGGCCCTCGGTCACAGACTCAGACGTAAACAGCTTTCTCATGCCTTTTCCTCCTCAGCATTCTTCTTGTCTTCCTGCTCGTGGTGACATACAGCAGCAGCCGCCTGCAAGAGTCTCATCAACTCATCCAGACGGACGCTCACCATAACGGGCTTTTCCCCGTGGACAGAGAACGAGACCGTTCCCCGCGTATAGCTGGCAAGCATATTGCATTCTGCCGTACCCATGCTTTCGATGCCAGCCGGTTTGCCATCGACCGCCGCAAAGGTGGTCACGGCTGCGTTCACCGTCATCTGCACCCCGTCAGGGATGCCGGACACCTGTGCAGGGACCTTTACGACATGGCCCATAAGGGGATTCTTATTTTCTTCCATGTGTTCTCCTTTCTCAGAACGGGATGTCATCATCATCGGGCAGCGGGCGGAAATCATCGTTCGTGGGTTCCGGCGCTGCCTGCGGGGTGGAGCCGCTATCTTTCTTGGACTCGCCGAAGAAGACCTGATCGCAGCGAACCTCCGTCCGCTTGCGCTTCACCCCGTTTTTCTCGTAGGTGCGTGTGGTAAGAACACCGCTTGCCTCGATACGCTTTCCCTGCTTGAAATACCGGGCGACAAACTCAGCTTTCTTTTCCCACGCCACGCAGTCGATAAAGTCCGTCTGGTCCTTAACGCCGGGCCGGTCAACCGCAACCGTGAACTCCACAACGGGCTTTCCGTTGGGAGTGGTGCGCAGTTCGGGGTCGCGTGTCAAGCGGCCGCTGATGGCAATAATGTTCATAGGGTAGCTCCTTTCATCATCGTAGTAGTCGAGTTCCAGATAGTTCTTCCCGAATGCCGCCCGGAAGTCTGCGACGCTGGCTTTGTTGGCCATCATGTACTTGATCTGCCAGAACTGCTTCAGGGCATCGGAGGTTTCCCTGCACTGGTGCGCCGCATACCGACCGTTCCGATGGCAGCTCTCGCCGCACAGGCCCACCTTCAGGCCATACTTTTCGGACTTATCCCGAAACGGCCCCGGGTAAACGTGGTGCTCCTCCAGCCAACCGGTCTTTCCGCACAGAAAACAGGTTCCGTACCTCATTCGGAATCACCCTTCCGGGCGTTGGGGTTCTCCACCTCCAGCAGGATGCCGCCGCATTCCAGACATTCTACCACGATCTTTTC
>OLRE01003279.1_pt1 | contig 11640 bp, 10 predicted proteins | sample 1672461 | NCBI WGS metagenome assembly OLRE01 (sample SAMEA3136688, study PRJEB25190) | human gut metagenome | biome: human gut; feature: human-associated habitat; material: faeces | place: Austria | collected 2013
CTTCGATTGGTGTTTTTTATCAACATTGATGTATTAATTTTCTAATGTATTATAAAATGTTTATTGTTGAAATATTGAACTTAATATCTTGATAATATTTTATATAATACTTATAATTTTTGTTAAATAACCGTTTGAATACATATTGATATTTGTATTTGAGCTTATTTTATTATCATAATATGTTAATTATATTATTGATTTTTTTACTTTATAGGTTAAATCAGATAAAAATGAATCTGATGAGTTGAGAACTTATCTATAAACTGTTAGCAATTGATACGTTTTGCCTTAAGCTTGTTTATATGATAAAATCATTTAGTAAAAAACATACATGTTTTGTGTTGTCGTTAATTTCAGAATTAACAATTTACATTGAAGGCTCATAAGCGATTACGATATAAAGTTAAAATATTAGATATAAAGTTAAAATATTAATATTGCGCATATATATAAACAATTTAGATATTTTATATTGAGTAATTTATGACAGATTATAGTTGGTTAAATCTGGCACTTCTTTTTTGAAAATATAGGAAGGTATTATATGGGGTATTTGGCGGAATATAATAATTGGATCAATGATAATTTTTTTGATGAGGATACAAGAGAAGAATTGGGATGTATAACTTCTAAGAAGGAAATAGAAGATCGATTTTATAAAGAATTAGAATTTGGTACTGGTGGACTTCGAGAAATTATGGGTGCTGGTACAAATCGTTTAAATAAATATACAGTTGGCAAAGTAACTTTAGGTTTAGGACATTATTTAATGGATAGCTATGGTAAAGATGAATGTATTGAACGAGGGGTCGTTATAGGTTTTGATACAAGAAATAATAGTAAAGAATATGCTAGAGTGGTAGCTGATGTTTTAACGGGATTAGGGATAAGAGTATATCTTATAAAGGATGCCAGACCAACTCCACAGTTGAGTTTTTCTGTGCCTTATTATAAAGCTTTAGCCGGGGTTGTTTTAACAGCTAGTCATAATCCTAAGGAATATAATGGATATAAGGTTTATGATGAGTATGGATGTCAATTGGTTCCTAGTCAGGCTGATCGAGTAATTCAATATGTGAATGAAGTGAAGGATTATCATTCAATAGATTTTGAAGGAAATGATACATTACTTACTTTTATTGATAATACAGAGGAGTTTGTTTCAGAAGTATATAAACAACAGCGTATTAAAAATGAAATAATAAAGAATAATTTAAATGTTGTATATACTCCATTACACGGTTCTGGTAGAATACCTGTTTCTATGATTTTAAAAAGAGATGGATTTAATTGTGTTGAATTAGTTAAAGAACAAGCAAATGACGATGGTGATTTTTCTACGGTAAAATCACCAAATCCTGAAGATAAGGAAGCTTTAACTTTAGGGATAGAATTAGCTAAAGAGTTAAATGCAGATATAGTATTAGGTACAGATCCAGATTGTGATCGTGTCGGTATTGCGGTTAAAGATGCAAACAATGAATATAAATTATTGACAGGAAATCAAATTGGTTCATTGTTAATGGATTTTATTATTCGGCATACTGATTTAAGTGAACTGGAGAAACCTGCCATTATTAAAACAATAGTGACTTCTGAACTAGGGGCAAAGATTGCAGAGAAAAATGATATTGAAGTTTTTTCGACATTAACTGGATTTAAGTTTATTGGTGAGAAGATTACTCAGTTTGAAAAAGCAAAAGATCAAGATGATTTATCAAGAAACTTTGATTATTTGTTTGGATATGAAGAATCTTATGGGTATCTTTGTGGGACTCATGCTAGGGATAAAGATGCCGTTGTTTCAAGTATGTTGATTTGTGAGATGGCTGCAGAAGCTAAGAGCCAAAATAAAACATTGATCGATCTATTACATGATGTTTATAATGAATATGGTTATTATAAAGATGTTCTAGAGAGTTTCACATTAAAAGGAAAAGATGGTGTTGAAAAAATTAATGAGATGATGAATACTCTACGAAATGAATGTCCATTTGCGGATGTTGAGAAAATATCGGATTTTAATAAAACAACATTTGAAGAGCATGGTTTTGGAACATATCCAATTTCAAATGTATTGAAATATGAATTAAAAGACGGTTCTTGGGTAGCTGTTAGACCTTCGGGAACTGAACCTAAAATTAAAATTTATTATAGTATTAGAGGAAATGATGAATCGGATGCAAATGTTCGATTTGAGATGATTCAGAATTTAATTAAAACAAGAATGGGATTATAGAAAACCAGGGGGTATATTATGCATATTATTTTACTTTCAGGAGGTAGTGGTAAACGTTTATGGCCATTATCTAATGATGTTCTTAGTAAACAATTTATAAAATTATTTAAGAATGAAAATGGAAAGTATGAATCTATGGTACAAAGAGTGTATCGTCAAATTCATACTGTGAATTCGGATATGGAAGTTACAATTGCGACAAGTAAGTCACAAGTGAGTGCGATTCGTAATCAACTAGGAAACAAGGTTTCCATTTGTTTAGAGCCTTGTAGAAGAGATACATTTCCAGCAATTGCTTTAGCGGCTGCTTATCTAAAAGATGTACAGGGATTAAGTGAAGAAGATTGCGTCGCCGTTTGTCCAGTGGATCCTTATGTAGATAATACTTATTATCAGACTGTACAGAAATTAGAGGAAGTTGTAAATGAAGGACAATCAAATTTAGTTTTGATGGGAATAGAACCAACTGTTCCTAGTGAAAAGTATGGATATATTATTCCTGTGGAAAAGAATGAAATCAGTCGTGTAGCTAAATTTACTGAAAAGCCAGATACAGAAACAGCTAAAGAATATATTAAACAAGGTGCATTATGGAATGCAGGTGTATTTGCGTTTAAATTGGGATATTTATTAAATAAAGCACATGAATTAATTGATTTTGTGGATTATGCAGATTTATTTAAGAAATATGATACATTGACAAAAATTAGTTTTGACTACGCAGTTGTTGAAAACGAACCTAATATCCAAGTGCTTAGATATGCTGGGCAATGGAAAGATGTTGGTACTTGGAATATGATGGCTGAGGTTATGGCCGATAAGACAAAAGGTGACGTAATCTTAGATGATACTTGTAAAGATACAAATGTCGCAAATGAATTAAATATTCCAATTCTTTGCATGGGATGTGAAGACATGGTTGTTGCGGCTAGTGAAGATGGTATTTTAGTTTCTACTAAAGAAAGAAGTGGCTATATGAAGCCATATGTCGAAAAAATAGACAATCCGAGTATGTTTGCAGAGAAATCTTGGGGAACGTTTACAGTGATTGATAACCAAGAAAATTCAAAAACAATTAAGATTGAAATGATGCCAAATGCTGAAATGAGTTATCATTCACATTCGTATAGAAGCGAGATATGGAATATCATTTCTGGAACTGGAAAAGTATGCATAAATGGTGAATCTAAAACTGTTAAAGCAGGGGATGTAGTACAGATTCCAGTAGATGCTAGACACAGTATTAAGGCAAACGAAAAGATGGAAATTATTGAGATTCAGTTGGGTGTATTTAATACACATGATAAGTGTAAGTATTAGAGGTGGTTGAGTATGGCAAGAATTAAATTTATGAATACATGTATAGATAATCTAACAATGTCGGAAACATTAAATGAAATCGATAAATTGATTCAGAAAAAAATTTGTTCATATGTTGTAACACCTAATGTGGATCATATTGTTCGTCTTGAAAAGGATGAAGAACTTCAAAAGGTTTATAAAAATGCTTCTTTGATTTTAACAGATGGAAAACCTTTGATTTGGATTTCAAAATGGTATAAAACTCCAATTAAAGAAAAAATATCCGGATCCGATTTATTCCCTAAAGTGTGTGAATTAGCGGCTAATAAAAATTATACAATGTATCTTTTAGGGGCTGCAGAAGGTGTTGCAGATACAGCAGCAAAAAATTTAATGAAAAAATATACAGGATTAAACGTTGTTGGAACATATTCTCCTCCATTTGGATTTGAAAAAAATGAACAAGAAATGAATAAAATTAAAACACAAATTCAAGAGGTTCATCCAGATATATTGATTGTTGGTTTAGGTTGTCCTAAACAAGAAAAATTCATGTATTACCATTGTAAAGAATTAGGTGTGCCTATTTCATTTGGTTTAGGTGCAAGTATTGATTTTGAAGCTGGTAATATCAAACGAGCTCCAAAATGGATGAGTAACCATGGATTGGAATGGTTATATAGATTTTCAAAAGAACCAAAAAGATTATTTAAAAGATACTTTGTGGATGACTTAAAAATAATCCAAGTGGCAAGGAAGTATAGATAAGATGCGGGATTTAAGTAAACAAAACATTTTATTTTTTACTAGAACTATGGAATTGGGTGGTACTGAAAATGTAATACTACAATTGTGTGAGACATTTAAGCCGCTCGTCAATAAGATTGTTGTGTGTTCTTGTGGTGGTGTAAATGAAAAAAAATTAAAAGAATTAAATATTAAGCATTACACCATTCCTGATATTGAGAATAAAAATCCATCTTGTATTCTTACTGTTAGCAAGATGCTAAAAAAGATTATAAAAAATGAAAATATTACAGTTGTCCATACGCATCATCGTATGGCAGCTTTCTATGTTGCTTTTTTAAAAATATATAAGAAGTGCTTGTTTATCAATACAAGTCATAATACTTTTGATAATAAAGTGAAATTTACTAGATATGCCTATAAACATGCAAATTTAGTGGCTTGTGGTGAGATGGTAAAAAAGAATTTAGTAGAAACTTTTGGGTTACCAGAAAAGCAAGTAACAGTTATTCATAATGCTGTTAAACCTTTTGTTGATCAAATAAAAGTGGATTCATTTATTAAACAATTACATGAAAAAGGTTGTTTTGTAGTAGGGAATATTGGTAGACTTTCTGAACAAAAAGGGATGGAATATTTTATTAATGCGATTCCTACCGTTAAACTTTGCATGAGCAACGTGAAGTTTGTAATTGTTGGAACTGGTGAAGATGAAAAGAAACTAAAGGATTTAGTTAGAGAATTAGATTTGAAGGATGATTGTTACTTTCTAGGATATCGATCAGATGTTCAAAACCTAATGTCACAATTGGATTTAGTTGTATTAAGTTCTTTGTGGGAAGGTTTGCCATTAACGCCAATTGAGGCCTTTTCAGTTGGAAGAACGGTTGTTGCGACAGCTGTTGATGGAACTGTAGAAATTATAAATGATAAAGTAAATGGACTTTTAATTTCACCAAAGAATTCTAATGCAATTTCTGAAGGTGTTATTTCATTGTTAAGTAATGATTTTGAACGACAGGATTATGAAATTGCAGCAAAAAGAACTTATGAAAAAGAATTTTCTTTTAGTTCTTTTGCATATAAATATCGTGACTTTTACAAGGAGAAAATTCATGAGTTTAAATAATGTTATATATAAAGTGTTTTTGTTGATTAAAAGTTTATTTGTATATATTATCAATAAAATTAGATATAAAGATAGGATTTCCATTACTTTAATAAATTCAATAAAAGGAAAATTAAAAATTGAATTGGAAGATAAGGCTATATTAAAAATAGGTGATTTTATAATGACAGCTGGTCCATGTTATATAAAATGTACTAAAAATTCTAAATGTATTATAGGTGACAGAGTTTTTTTTAACCATAATGTCTCATTGACTTGTCTAGATGAAATAACCATCGGTGATTTTTGTAATATAGCCAATAATGTGGTAGTTGTAGATCACAATCATAAATATAATAATACAGGAGTGATTGAAGGATATGAATTATCTCCAATTCATATCGGAAATAGAGTGTGGATTGGGGCAAATGTGACAATATTAAAAGGGGTTACTATTGGCGAAGGAGCAATTATTTCAGCTGGTGCAGTTGTTAATAAGGATGTTCCACCTTATGAAATTTGGGGAGGAGTTCCTGCAAGAAAGATTAAAAGTTTAAGAATGGAGGACGATGTATGATACCTAAAGTGATACATTATTGTTGGTTCGGAAACAATCCTTTACCATTTGAGGTGAAAAAATGTATAAACTCGTGGAAGAAGATATGTCCGGATTATGAAATAAGAAGATGGGATGAAACTAACTTTGATGTTTATCAAAATGACTTTATTAAAAGTGCTTATGGATCGAAAGCATGGGCATTTGTATCTGATTATGCTAGATTAAAAATTGTATATGATGAAGGCGGTATATATTTAGACACGGATGTAGAGTTAAAAAAGAGTTTAGATGAATTAAGAAAGAATGAGGGCTTTTTTGCTATTCAGCAAGAGGGACATTATTGTAATACTGGTTTGGGATTTGGTGCAAAAAAGGAAAATGAAATTGTTAAAACTATGCTAGATTTGTATGATGATTTAATTTATAGTGAAGAAAATAAATTTTCGATTGCATGCCCATACCTAAATACTAAAGCATTGGAAAAATATGGTTATAGTTACTCAGATGATGTAATAGTAATTCATAACAATTTAGTTTTACCTCCTAGGTTTATGGATCCTATTGCACCAGGGAAGAATAAAGAGAATTTATTGTGTAATGATACTGTTTCTATACATCATTATAGTGCATCTTGGATGGATGATAAAACAGTTAGAAGACGTAAAATTATTAGAATTATTGGGGAAAAAAGAATTTATAAAATAAAAAAAATTCTAGAGGGTGCAAACAATGAATAAAAAGAATTATCTTTATTTAATTGCATATTTTATTATGATTTCCTTTTTGCATCCAAGAGGTTTTGAAGAGGTATTACCGGTATATAAAACTGTTTTTACTGTATGTACATGGACTTCATGTGCAATGATTTTGATTATGGTCATTCATGCATTTTTGAAACAGTATCATATATACAAATTTGATTTGTTAGTTGCATTTACTTTTTTATTAATATTTTTAATTACACTTATTGATCAAAAGGGAATAGGAGCGGGTAAGCAACAATTGTTTGCGTTCCCTTTTATTTCTTTTTATACTATATACGAAGTAAGAAGAAAACCTATAAATTTCTGTAGTATTATCAATAACATTTTAATTATTATACTTAGTCTTAATTTGATTATAAACTTCTTATATCCTTTTGAAGAACATATAACTTTTCTAGGACATGTGCAAGTTGTAGCTCAATATGGAATCTTATCGGTATTTACAAGTGTCTTAATATTAATATTAGGCCATAAACAATATAAAAAAACAATTTTTCAAATCGTATTGACAATGATCAATTTAGTACTAACAGATGCATCGTCAGCTCTTCTAACTTTTATGCTTTTTGTATTGTTTTTACTCATTTATGTATTTAGAGAGAAACAAAAAAAGTTATGGGATCTATTATTAAAGAATTCAACAATATTTTATTGTTCATTATTAGTTTTAAATTTTGTATTCATGATAATAGCATGTAATATATCAATCTTCCGTGGTTTTATTAATGGTCGTGATTTAATTTGGCAAGAAGCTTTCACAAAAATCCAAAAGCATTGGCTTTTAGGGTATGGAATTCAAGGTGTTCTTATTAAACCGTTTTGGTTGAGTTGGACTACTAGTAATGGGTTTAACTATGGTCACAATCAAATTATTCAGTTCTTTTTAGATGGTGGCTTGATATGGTTTGCATATGTTATTTTAATTCTTTATTTATTATTGAAAAAAGTTAAAATTTCAAATCAAAATTATCTTTATTTATTAAATACAACTTTAATTGCTTTTATGGTATATATGATTTTTGATGCACCATCAATTTATAGTTATGTATACATATATTTTTCTTTTATATATGGATTAGGATTCAAATTTAAAAAAACTGATATTTTATATTTAGATATAAAACTCTTAAGAGAAAAAATATCGAATATTTTTAGTTCAGAAGGTACAAAATAGTATATTAAATATAAGTGGTAACTTAAATAAAAAATTATTTTTGCGTGATTATAGAATCAATAAATTGCATCATAACTAGTAATTTTTCTATTCGGTATTATATCAAATTTATTGATTAAATAATTATTTTGTAAATCGAAATTAATGCATTATATGCAGCTATTGTAATTATTCATAAATGGTTAATCAGAAGTTTTAATGTATGAATAATGATAAATATATTTATGTGGGAGGAAATGTTTTGAAGTCAATATCTAATCTGATAAAAAAATATAAGAATATATCAGCACCTGTAAGAGCAAGTTTATGGTATACAGTGGGTAGTGTAATCAATAAAGGTATTGCCTTATTTTTAACTCCAATATTTACCAGAATTTTAACAACAGCGCAATATGGTGCGTTTTCAATATTTCAATCATGGGTAAGTATTTTGATTATATTTACTTCACTTAATATCTTTTTAGGTGGATATCAAAAAGGATTGCTTTTGTATAAAGAAGATCGTGACAGATTTACATCATCTCAATTGGGATTAACAACTTTTATAACAGTTTGTTTTTTTATTATATATTTAATGAAAGTTGATCTTTTTACCAAATTTTTTGATTTATCACCTATTTTAATGATAGCTATGTTTTTAGAATTATTATTTATGCCAGCTTTAGAATTTTGGGCTGCAAGACAGAGATTTGATTATAAGTATAAGAAATATGTTTTGATTACTGTATTCATGAGTGTTTTAAGCCTTGTCTTAGGTGTCATTTCTGTCATCAGCACAAAATATAAATTGGAAGCAAGAGTTTATTCAGATGTTATATCTAAATTGATATTCATGGTTCCATTATTTATTCTACTTTTTTCACAAGGAAAGAAATTTTTTGTGAAAGAATATTGGAAATATGCTTTGGTTTTTAACTTGCCGTTAATTCCACACTATTTATCAAACTATGTATTGAATCAATCCGATCGATTGATGATTGGAAATATGGTTGGAAAAAGTGAAGCTGCATTTTATAGTGTTGCATATACTATTTCAACTATGATGATGTTGATTGTAACATCTGTTAATAATTCGTTAACTCCATTTATTTATAAATCCATAGAGAGTGGAGAAGTTAAAAATTTAAAGAAAGTAACAGCACCAATTATACTTTTAATGGCTTTATTATGTTTGTTGACTGTAATATTTGCCCCTGAAGTTATTTATATTTTTGCAGGAAAGAAATACATGGATGCTATTTATGTGATTCCACCGGTGGCTATTTCTGTTTTCTTTGTATTTTTATATTCATTGTATAGTACTATAGAATACTATTATCAACAAACAGGTTATATTGCTCTTGCTACAACTTTAAGTGCAGTTTTAAATTTAGTTTTGAACTTTATATTTATTAAAAAATTTGGTTACTATGCAGCCGGATATACGACTTTAATATGTTATGCCTTTTTATCATTTGCTCATTATTATTTTTACAAGAAGATTGTTAGAGATAAATTACATAAGAATTCAGTGTTTAATGATCACTTGATTTTAGCTGTTTCATTATGCATCACATTAATAATGATGGGTCTGACTTTGACATATAGCAATTTAATCGTTAGATATTTATTTGCGATTTTAATATTTGTGTGCGTATTCATAAAAAGAAAAGACATTATTAAAATATTTAAAACATTACGTTAAGGGGAGTTGAGTGTTATGAATGTTGCAAAATATATCCAAGAAAAAGGGGTAAAACACGCTATACAAGTTATTTACCAATATAAAATTGATATTGTACTTCAAAAAATAATGGGTGTTTTCTTAAGAAATAAACCACTAAAAGATATTATCATGATTGAAAGTCATAATGATTTTGATTCAAATGGAGGCGCTTTTTATAATTATTTGATTCAAAATGAATATAATAAAAAGTATAAAATCATTTGGCTAATTAAACACAAAGAATCTCTTAATGTGCAATTACCAAAAAATGTAGACTATGTTATGCAATATAAGCCTAGCTTTAAGAAAAATTATTATAAATGGTTGGCAAAATGGTTAACTGCTGATAATGATTGTTCTGACAAATTAAGAGATGATCAAATTTCTATATACTTTGGACATGGTGGATTTGGTCTTAAGAATTGTAAAGGATATATAGATGTACCTGATAAGGTAGATTATGTTTGTATGCCATCTCATTTTTTGAAGGATATATTTGCGGACCAATTTAACTTGACAGGGAATGATCCAAGATTGTGTTTTATTGGCTTTCCATATGTAGATAATTTTTATTCAAATGATTGTGGAGATTTAAATAAAATAACAAATCAAAAATATAATAAAGCAATCTTGTGGATGCCTACTTTCAGAAAGGGTGGAGGATATGGAAGACAGGATAGCACGCAAATAGGTGATTTGGGTATTCCTTTAATTAAAAATAAGGCTGAATATCAGGAATTAAATGATTATCTAAAAAAACTTAATATTCTACTGATTTTAAAGCTTCATCCTAAACAAGATTTAAGTGATTTACAAGTTGAAGAAATGACAAATATTCGAATTTTGACGGGTACGACTGTTAAAGAATTAGGTGTCGATAATTATCGTTTTATGAAAGATTGTGATGCTTTAATAAGTGATTATTCATCGGCTGCTTATGATTTTTTACAGTGTAATAAACCAATTGCGTATGATTTTAGTGATGTGGAAGATTATAAATTAGGACTCGTTGTTGAAGATCCAAAAGATTATTTGGCTGGACACTTTATAAAAGAATTAAAAGATTTATTTGTTTTTATTGATGATATATCTATTGAAAGTGATCCATACTATAATGAAAGACAAATATTGCGTAAAAAGATCTTTGATTTCTATGATGGAGATAATTGTAAACGAGCTGTTGAATTGTTGCATATCACGAATAATTGATGAAATGAAAAGTATAATATAATATCCGCGTAACTTTATACGAGGAAGATGGAGATAGGTATGAAAATTATTAATGTTGGGTTGAGCGTATTAATTTCTGTGGGATTGGCTATTTCACCAATTCATGCTAATGAGTTTGATGTTGCGGATGAATCAAATGAACAAAATGTTGTTAATAATGATGATACTAGTTCTAATGAGGAAGTTGATTCAAATTCTGAAACTGTACAAGTACAATCTATAAGTGTAAGTACAGAGGATAACACAACGGAGTATTCTTTAGATGAGAATGAGGTAAAAAATATTAAACTTGTTGTAACAAAGATATTTACGGATGGTCATACTGAACCGACTACAGATTATCAATATGATATTTATGGTACTTCTAGTAATCTGTATCTTTCAAATGCGAGTGGATCACTTCAAAATAATGTAACGTATAAAGGTAGTGATAATGAAATAAGTGTTACTAAAACCTCGAAAGGAATGGGGTCTTTTAGTGTTGAAGTTCATGTGGATGAATTGTCTAATACTTGTACTTTACAATTTGATGGAACGAATTCTGTAAATGTAACGTTAGATGCTAATAATGGTCAATTTGAAGATGGTACAACCACATATACCTATAAGTGTGATATTGGTGGTGAATATATTAGCCCAGCTGTTATTGCTTCAAAAGGATATAGTTTTGTAGGATGGTATGATGAAAATGATGTAGAAATGCATGATCATGAGTTAACGTCGGATACTACATTTTATGCAAAATATAAAAAAATAGGCTTAACAGATACATTGGTGACTAGTTAATATATTCGACATTAATGGTGTCT
>OLRE01003282.1_pt1 | contig 11636 bp, 9 predicted proteins | sample 1672461 | NCBI WGS metagenome assembly OLRE01 (sample SAMEA3136688, study PRJEB25190) | human gut metagenome | biome: human gut; feature: human-associated habitat; material: faeces | place: Austria | collected 2013
ACAAGGGGATTTTATGGGCAGGGATTGAAAGAAGCAATCATCTGCAAAGATTGTTCAGCACGCTGGAAAAATCTCTGGAGCAGCAGGGCTTTGCGAGGGAGAGAAAGGGACTCAGCCCGCATATCACCCTCGGCAGAGAGGTGGAGCCACAGCGGAATTTTACTGACGTGCAGAGGGGCGTTCGGGTGGAGCCGATGCGTGTTTCTGTGAGAAGCATTTCGCTGATGGAAAGTGTCAGAAGGGGGGCAAGGTTGATGTATGTGCCTGTTTTCAGACAGAATTTAATCGGAAAATGAGACAGAAAAATCTCATTTTGCAGGATGCAATAAAAAAAATACCAGTCTTTTCGTGGGATTGGTATTTTTTATTTGTGCAAAGTGTGGGAGAGAGAGGGGAATCCTTCGTATAGAAGTAATTTAAAAAAATTAAACATAAGGTTTAATTTTGTGAAATTAGCAACAAAAATGAACAAATTTTCAGCAAAAAAAGGAAGAAAAAGGCATATTTTCTTGTTCATTGTTCCGAAGATGATTTGTTGTTTGCGAAATTGATTGAAAAATAAAGGGTTTTTTCATATACTTTATTTGTATAACAACGGAATGTATTTCCGCTGTGTACAAAGAGGAGCCTGCTTGACAGGTATGAAAAGTTTTTGTTCAAAATAATGAGGAAGTTTTTGAGAATTTAAATTTTTTAGGAGGAATGTAATTATGGCAAACAATACTGTATTTTTCCCCGGCTATTCCGCAGGTGAAAATGCTTACAAGGAAATCGACAAGGTATGCTCTCCCTATGGTACAAAGGCTGTTGTTATCAGTGATGAAATTTCTATCAATGCAACAAAGAAATATCTGGATGAAGCAACACAGGACGGTATTGTAAAGATTGATTATATCCTATTCCCCGGTGAAGCATCCTTCGAGGCTGTAGATGAACTGGAACAGAATGAAATCGTGAAAAATGCAGATATGATTTTCTGTCTGGGCGGCGGCAAGGCAATCGATACAGGCAAGCTGCTGGCACACAGAATGAATAAGCCTTACTTCACATTCCCCACCATTGCATCTACATGCGCTTGTAACTCCGCGCTGGGGATTTACTACTACCCCAACCATGAGTTCCGCACCTTCTTCCGCGTGGACAGACCCCCCGTACATATCTTCATCTCTACAAAGGTTATCGCAGAAGCACCCGCTGCATTCCTGTGGGCAGGCATCGGCGATGGCATGAGTAAGGAAACAGAGGTAAGATTCTCCGCAAGAGGCAGAGATCATGAGCTGACACTGGAGGAACAGGCAGGCGTTGCACTGGCAGCATGCTGCACAGAGCCTCTGCTGAAATATGGCGTACAGGCAATGGAGGACTGCAGAAACAACCGTGCATCCAAGGCAATCGAAGAGGTTGCACTGAACATCTTCATCAACACAGGTATGGTTTCCAACATGGTTGACTCTGCAAAATACAACACATCCTTGGCACACGCTTTCTTCAACGCAAGCACAACACTGCCTCAGATTGAAGCAAGACACAAACACGGCGAGGTTGTTTCCTACGGCACACTGCTGCTGCTGACACTGGATAAGCAGTATGACAAGCTGGAAAGATTCTTCGACTTCTACAAAGGCATGGAGCTGCCTACAAAGCTGGCTGACCTGGAAATCGAGGTTGACGAGCTGGATCCCGTACTGGAGCTGGCAGTACAGAGATATGACCTGGATGTGGTTCCTTACGAAATCACACCTGCTATGATTAAGGATGCAATTCTGGAATTAGAAGAATATAACAAAAAAAGAGCATAATTAGGGGAATTCAGGGGGGTCTTTATTGTCAATTTTGTTGATATGCAGAGCCCCCTGAAAATTGTTTGGTTTTTTTAAAAAAACACTCTGGTAAAACAGAAAAAAGTACATTATACTAGGATAGTGTGAAAAAATCGAAAAAATCGAGGATTTCATCTATATAAAGCGTGAGCCTTGTCTCACAACGAAAAAGACAATCTATGTCTAAAGACACAAGCAAATGTTTAAAGGAGGAAACAAATTTATGGAATTCGGATATTCTAAGGAGCAGGTACTGCTGAGAGAAATGTACAAGAAATTCGCTGAAACGGAAATCAAACCTCTGGCAGAAGAACTTGACGAAGAAGAAAGATTCCCCGTAGAAAGCATTCCCAAACTTGCTAGATACGGTTTTATGGGCATTCCCTTCCCTAAGGAATACGGCGGCGCAGGCGGCAACTATCTGACATACGCAATGGCAGTTGAAGAACTGGGTAAGGTATGCGCAACTACAGCAGTTATCGTTTCCGCTCACACATCTCTGTGTGCAGGTCCTATCTATTACTTCGGTACAGAAGAACAGAAACAGAAATATCTGGTACCCCTGGCAAAGGGCGAAAAAATCGGTGCATTCGGTCTGACAGAGCCCAGTGCGGGTACAGACTCCTCCATGCAGCAGACAACAGCTGTTCTGGATGGTGACGAATATGTTCTGAACGGTACAAAGATGTTCACAACAAACTCCGGTTTCGCTGATACATTCATCGTATTCGCTCTGACAGATAAATCCAAAGGCCCTAAAGGTATGTCTGCTTTCATCGTAGAAAGAGAATTTGAAGGTCTGTCCGTTGGTCCCAACATCGAACGTATGGGTATCAGAGCAGCATCCAACTGCGAAGTTATTTATGAAAACGTTAAGGTTCCCGCTGAAAACCTGCTGGGCAAAGAAGGCCAGGGCTACAAGATCGCTATGACAGCACTGGGCGGCGGTCGTATCGGTATCGGTGCTCAGTCCGTAGGTATCGCTCAGGGCGCTATTGACGAAACACTGAAATATGTTAAGGAAAGAAAACAGGGTGGCAAACCCATCGGCAAATACCAGAACACACAGTTCAAACTGGCTGAAATGCAGACAAAGACAGATGCTGCTAGACTGATGGTATGGAGAGCAGCTACAGAAAAGGATCTGCATGGCAACTACGCTCCTTACGCTGCAATGTGCAAAATGTTTGCTTCCGAAACTGCAAACGAAGTAACAAGAATGGCTGTACAGCTGTTCGGTGGCTACGGTTACTGCCGTGAGTACCCCGTAGAAAGAGCTATGAGAGACGCTAAGATTACAGAAATCTACGAAGGTACAAACGAAGCTATGAGAATGATCGTTGCTGGCTCCATGAAGGTTTGATTTGAGAGTTAAGAGTTCATTTTGAAAAAGCTTATTACTAAAATTTGGAAGGAGAACAAACTATAATGAAAATCGTTGTATGTATTAAACAGGTACCCGATACAGTAGAAGTTAAAATCGATCCTAAGACAGGCACACTGATCCGTGATGGTGTTCCTTCTATTATCAACCACGATGACAAAACAGGTATCGAAGCAGCTCTGCAGCTGAAAGAACAGCTGGGCGGCACAGTAACAGTTGTTTCCATGGGCCCCCCTCAGGCAGACGTTGCACTGAGAGAAGCACTGGCTATGGGTTGTGATGATGCTTACCTGGTATCCGCAAGAGAATTCGGTGGTTCCGATACTTATGCTACATCCGGCATCATTGCAGCAGCGCTGAAGCACATCGGCTATGATCTGATCATCACAGGTCGTCAGGCTATCGACGGTGACACAGCTCAGGTTGGTCCCCAGATTGCTGAGAAGCTGCACCTGGCTCAGGTTTCCTATGTAGAAGAAGTTGTAGAAGCAGCAGAAGATCATGTTGTTGTAAAGAGACAGTTTGAAGATGGTTACCACATCGTAAAGGTAAAAACACCCTGCCTGCTGACAGCTATCGCTGAGCTGGCAGAACCCAGATATATGTCCATCGGCGGCGTTTTCGATGCATACCAGAAAGAAATCAAGGTTCTGGGCTTTGAAGACCTGAAGGACGACCTGGAACTGGATATGATTGGTCTGAAGGGTTCCCCTACAAACGTATTCAAATCCTTCACAAAAGAAGTGAAGGGCGCAGGTACCATTCTGAATGGTTTGACACCCGAAGAAGCGGTTGATGCAATCGTGAAGAAGCTGGAAGAAAAATTCATTATCTGATTTTGAAATAGATTTAGGAGGCAAACCCAATGAGCAAAGGTATTTTTGTAGTAATGGAACAGAGATACGGCAAGGTTCAGAACGTAGGTCTGGAACTTGTTGGTGAAGCTACAAGACTGAAAGAAGATCTGAAGGATGACGTAGTAGCAGTACTGCTGGGTCATGATATCAAAGGCGAAGTTGACAAAATCTTCCACTATGGTGCTGACAAGGTTGTCCTGGTTGACGATCCCATGCTGAAGGACTATGTAACAGAACCTTACACAAAGGCTGTTTGCGAAGTTATCAAAGCATTTGATCCCGAAATCATGCTGTTCGGTGCTTCTTCCATCGGTCGTGACGTTGCTCCCCGTGTAGCATCTCGTGTAAAAACAGGTCTGGTTGCAGATACAACAGGTCTGAGAATGGCTAAGACACAGGAAGAACTGGACAAGGAAGCAGCAATGGGTAACGCAACACCCGAAAGAGCTCTGCTGATGACTCGTCCCGCATTCGGTGGTAACATCATGGCAACACTGATGTGCCCCAGAACAAAACCTCAGATGGCAACTGTACGTCCCGGCGTTATGAAAATGATCGCAAAGGACGAAACAAGAAAAGGCGAACTGGTTGAATTCAAGGTAGATTTCACAGCAGCAGACATGAACGTTGAAATCGTTGAAGCTGTTAAATCCGACAAGAAATCCGTTGACCTGACAGAAGCAAAACTGATTGTTTCCGGTGGTCGTGGTGTTGGTTCCGCAGAAGGCTTCGATGTAATCAGAGATATGGCTGATGCACTGGGCGCAGAAGTTGGTTCTTCCAGAGCATGTGTAGACGCTGGCTGGATTGAAAAAGACAGACAGGTTGGTCAGACAGGTAAGACAGTACGTCCCGACCTGTACATGGCATGCGGTATTTCCGGTGCTATCCAGCACGTTGCAGGTATGGAAAACTCTGAACTGATCATCGCTATCAACAAGAACGAATCCGCTCCTATTTTTGAAGTAGCTGACCTGGGTATCGTTGGCGATCTGAAGCAGATCCTGCCTAAACTGGCTGACGCTGTAAGAAAATACAAAGCAGCAAAAGCAAACAGCTAATGAAAACCGATTGGTTTTGAAATAAGCGAATGAAGACTCTCCCTTATGGGAGAGTCTTTTTTTGTCAGAAAACAGCAAAAATAGACAAGAATAGTCGGATATGCTATACTTAACATAATGAAAAAGGAGGCGGAAAGATGGAATTAAATAAAGTGATTGACTTGGAGGCGCTGACTGCATCAGGGTTTCCTGAAGGATTGATTGAACAGGCAAGCGGATTTATGGAATTGATGATGCAATACAGATGTGCATTGATGGAAGTGGAGACGAAGCTGAATGTGTTGAATGCTGAATTTACCATGAAAAATAACCGCAATCCTTTTGAATCGATTAAGAGCAGAATCAAAACACCGAAAAGTATTCTTGAAAAGCTGCAAAGAAAGGGCTTTGAAATCAGCGTGAAGGGGATTGAGGAAAACCTTGCGGATGTGGCAGGGATTCGTGTGATTTGCTCCTTTCCGGATGATATTTATGCGACAGCGAAGATGCTGACGGATCAGGATGATATTCGCGTGATTCAGGTGAAGGATTATATCATAAACCCGAAGCCGAACGGCTACAGAAGTCTGCATCTGATTTTGGAGGTTCCGATTTTCTTATCGAACGAAAAGAAGAATATGAAGGTAGAGGTGCAGTTTCGCACGATTGCGATGGATTTCTGGGCAAGTCTGGAGCATAAGCTGAAATATAAGAAAAATATCGAAAATGCAGAGGAAATTTCCAAGGAATTGCAGAGATGTGCGGAGGCGAGCAGTCAGCTTGACTTGCGGATGCAGGCATTGAGAGATCGAATTGAGGCGGAACGCGAATGAGCAAGGATGGAAAAAAGCCATTAGGCGATAGCAGTGTTTTTCAGAAAGGGCGCAAGGGCGCGATGCGTGTGATTTACGGACGAACGGCGATTATTGCGGTTTCGTTTCTGGCGCAGATTATTCTAATAGGCGGCGTAGTGAATTTCTTCCGTCCGTATATACCGATGTTTTTCGGCGGCTATATGGTGCTTGGACTCGGCATTGTGCTTTTGATTCTGAATAAGGAAACGACACCGGAAACAAAGCTGATGTGGACGGTCATCACGATGCTGCTGCCTCTGGTTGGCGCGGCGTTATATGTATATGTGGAAACGCAGCCGGGGTATCGGCTGTTGGCGAAACGCTTGAATGATATTTATAAGCAGACGGAAGCATTTGTGCAGCAGGATGAGGCGGTTCTGGATGCCTTGGAGCAGAAAGACATCGGGACGGCGCAGCTGGCGAGATATGTGCATAAAAACGGTAATTTTGCAACCTATCAGAATACAGAGGTGACATTTTTTCCGCTTGGTGAGGACAAATTTGCGGCAATGCTGACGGAGCTGGAGCAGGCGGAGCAGTTCATTTTTATGGAATATTTCATCCTGAAGGAAGGCTATATGTGGGAAAAAATTCTGGAGATTCTGGAACGGAAGGTGCAGGCAGGTGTTGAGGTACGGGTGATGTATGACGGAACCTGTGCGATGTTTGATTTGCCGTTTCGTTACCCAGAGCTACTCAAGGCGAAGGGCATCCAATGCAAGATGTTTGCGCCGATTCGCCCGATTCTTTCCACGCATTACAACAACCGCGACCACAGAAAGATTCTTGTGATTGACGGGAAGGTCGGCTTTACGGGCGGCGTGAATATCGGGGATGAATATATCAACCGTGTGGAGAAACACGGGCATTGGAAGGACACTGCGGTGATGCTCAAGGGCGATGCGGTGCAGGGGCTGACGATGATGTTTTTGCAGATGTGGAACGTAACGGAGAAGGAGCCGGAATACGGAAAATATTTGCAGAAGGCGGAGAAAGCCTCACAGGCAAAGGGCTTTGTATTGCCTTATGGGGACAGTCCATTTGATGATGAACCGGTTGGCGAAACGGTTTATATGGATATTCTAAACCGTGCGAAAAAATATGTGCATATCATGACACCATATCTGATTATCGACCAGAGCATGATTACGGCACTGACCTTTGCGGCGAAGCGTGGCGTAGATGTGAAGCTGATTTTACCGCATATTCCGGATAAGAAATTTGTATTCGCATTGGCAAAGAGCCATTATAAGGAGCTGCTCAAGGCGGGGGTGCGGATTTATGAATATACACCCGGCTTTGTGCATGCAAAGATATTCACAAGCGATGATGAAAAGGCGGTTGTGGGGACAATCAATCTGGATTATCGCAGCCTGTATCTGCATTTTGAATGTGCGGCGTTTTTATATCAGGTGGAGGAAATCACGGAGATTGAGAAGGATTTTCAAAGGACATTGGAAAAATGTCAGGAGGTTACCCTGGAAAACCGCAAAAAAGGCACTTTTTTCCTGCGGCTGGAGGGGTGGCTGCTGAAATGGCTGGCTCCGCTGATGTAAAAACGGGAAAAAGAAAAAGCAGATAGACCTTGCATTTTCTAAAAAAATGTGCTAAATTAAATACATTATTTTATGTACGAGGAAAAGTACATAGCATACAGAAGATAATTATTTTACAAAAGAGGAAATTTTTATGAGAGCAAAATTCGTATCTGAAAATCTGAACGTCCTTCTTGGCGGCGTGCTGCTTCTGGTTTTGGCAGTGACAGCGGTCTTTTGAGTGATGCTCGGATTTCAGCGAATCGGCAGGAATGGCGATATTTGCTTTGACAGAAATTAGAACGACCCGGCAGCGCTCACTGTCGGGTCTTTTTATTTGAACAAAAGAGGAATACAGAAGAAGCACAAAGGAGAGATGGTTATGGAGATGACAGGCGCGCAGATATTGATGGAAACGCTGCTGGAGCAGGGCACAGATGTAATTTTTGGCTACCCCGGAGGGACGGTATTGGATTTATATGAGCAGATTTACCGAAACGAGGGACGGATTCGTCATGTATTGCCCTCCCATGAGCAGGGAGGGATTCATGCGGCGGATGGATATGCCAGAGCAACAGGTAAAACGGGCGTGGTGCTGGCGACCTCCGGCCCGGGCGCAACGAACCTGGTAACGGGGATTGCGACAGCTTATCTGGATTCGATTCCGCTGGTTATCATTACGGGGAATGTGCCCACAACGCTGATTGGGCAGGATAATTTTCAGGAGGTGGATGTATTCAGCCTGACGTATGGGATTGTCAAGCACAGCTACCGTGTAGCGCGCGTGGAGGAGCTGGCGGAGGATATCCGAGAGGCGTATGCCATTGCGGCATCGGGCAGACCGGGGCCTGTTCTGATTGATATTCCGAAGGATGTCCAGCAGAAAAAGACAAGGTTTACGCCTAAGCCGCCTGTGGAAATTCCCAAAATTGCAGGGGAATATACCGAAAAGGAAATTGCACAGGCGGTGAAGCTGATGGAAAAGGCAAAACGTCCCTGCATTTATTGCGGCGGCGGTGTGATTATGGCGGATGCAGGGGAAGAAATTATGGAGCTTTCCCGCAGACTGGATGCGCCGATTTGTCATAGCCTGATGGGCGTGGATGCGGTGCCGACCGACTTCCCTGCAAGCCTCGGAATGTCTGGGATGCACGGACAATATGCATCAACAAAGGCGATTGCCGAGGCGGATCTGCTGATAGCTGTTGGGGCGAGGTTCAGTGACCGCGCGGTTGGAGATAAGCAGAAATATGCGGCGAAAGCGAAAATCATTCATATTGAAATTGATCCGGCAGAGGTGGATAAAAGCATAACGGTTGACCTGCCCTTGATTGGGGACGCAAAGGAGATTCTGGGGAAAATTCTGGCTGCGGTGGAAGGCGGCAAAAAGGAAAAATGGCAGGCGGAAATTGCTGAAATGCGCGCCTTTGGGCGGATGCACGCAACCGACTACAGCGGGAAATTAACACCCGATGCGATTATTGATGCGGTCAGCAGAGTCATGCCGAAGGATACGCCGATTGTAACGGACGTAGGGCAGCACCAGATGTGGGTGGCGCAGAGATATCCCTTTGCACAGCCGCGCACCTTCCTGACCAGCGGCGGCCTTGGCACGATGGGCTTTGGTATGGGGGCGGCAAACGGTGCCTGCATCGGGACAGGAAGGAAAACCGTACTCTTTACGGGGGACGGCAGCTTTGCGATGAACTTTAATGAGCTGGGGACAGCGGTGACGGAAGGACTGCCTGTCATTGTGGTGCTGATGGATAACGGTGTACTGGGGATGGTACGGCAGCTGCAGAGGTTTTTCAGCAACGGGCATTATTCTCAGACGACAACAAACAGAAAAACGGACTTCGTTGCATTTGCAAGGGCAATGGGGGCAGAGGGATACCGTGCGACAACAACGGAAGAAATGGCGGATGCCATGCAGAAGGCGAAGGCGGCAGAAGGACCTGTTGTGATTGCATGCGAGATTGACCGAGAGGATATGGTATACCCGATGGTGCCTTCAAACCAATCCATTGATGAAATGATTTTGCAGGGAGGTCGGTAAGTATGAAAAAATATATGATAGGGCTTTTGGTAACGAATAAATACGGCGTGCTGACAAGAATTGCATCGCTTTTTGCGCGCAGAGGATATAATATTGATACGCTGACGGTTGGGGAAACGGTGAATCCGCAGGTTTCTCGTATGACGATTATGATTACGGGGAATGACCATGACAGAGACCAGATGATCAAGCAGCTGAGAAAGCTGCACGATGTGCATTTTGTAAAGGAAATGGTGGCGGAAAAATCGGTTTGCAGAGAGCTGGGGCTGTTAAAGGCGGCAACAGACCGCAGTAACCGACAGGAAATCATTGATGCGGCGAATGTATTCCGCAATAAGATTATTGATTATTCCACCGATGCGATTACGATGGAGCTGACGGGGGAAACGAAAAAGCTGGATGCGTTTATCGAGTTAATGAAGGAATACGGGATTCTGGAGCTGGGGCGAACAGGCGTGGTTTCGCTGAAGCGAGGGGACGAATGTCTGGACGGAACAAACAGCAGGAGTCTGAAGAAGCCGAGAGTAAGAAAAAGAAAAACAGAAGAATAAGAGAAGGGCGGTCTGCAACAGACCGCTTTTTTGTGTGCGGAGGGCGAAAAAAGACGGATATTGCAGAGGAAAAAGGGGTATCACCGACAGCGTTTGACAGGATATGCAAAGAAGAAATGGTATCTTTGTAGACAGGAATGGAAAGATACGATTTTCAGTCTGGCAAAGAGAAAGTGCAAAGGAGGATGCAGGATGCAATATCAATTTGACGGTGAAAGGGAACGCAGGGCGGAATTTGCCATGCCGAAGCGGACGAAGCAGATGGGCGGCATTGAGCAGCGGCTCAGAATCTTTGTAGAGGATTATGTATATACATATCTTTATCAATATGGAAGAAGCGGCGGCGGAGCAGAAAAGCTGGCGGCTCTGGTCGGGAAATATTATGAGCTTGAGGGGCAGAGGGTGCTTTTGATTTCGGGCGCAATACAGGCGAAGGGAACGGTGCAGGAAGGCGGCACAGAGCGATTTGGCGACGAAACATGGGAATACATCGGCGGGCAGTTGCAGCAATACTTTAAGGGGATGACGGTGGTCGGCTGGGTGCATTGCCAACCGGGCTTCGGGGCATTTCTGACGGCGAAGGACGAGCAGTTCCATCGGGAATATTTCAAGGAGGACTGGCAGGTGCTTTTTGCGATGGACACAGTGGACAGGCTGGACAGCTTTTATCTCTATAATGAGGACGGGAGTGGACTGCGGCAGGCGAGAGGGTATTTTGTATACTATGACAGAAACCGGGAGATGCAGGAATATATGCTCGATAACAGCATGATTCGCCCAAGGGAGGAAACGGCAGAAATTGAGACTGTGGCGGAGCAGCCGAAGGAGGGCGCAAGACGGCGGAAGAAGCCCACGCAGGAGGAGCGGATGGATGCGGCAAAGGAGATTCGCAGGGTGCTGCAAAAGCGCGAAACGGTGGTGAAGCAGGCAAAAAGGGAGCATGATCTGATGCTGCTGGCGGTGAGCGGCGTGCTTTGTGTGGTGTGCGTGTGCATGGGAATGGCAATGATGCAGAGCCTTGGCAGGCTACAGCTTGTGGAGAAGGAATTGACGGCAATGCAGACCGCCTATCAGACGTTGGCGGAAAATCTGGAGGATGCGAGGGTGCAGAGCGTTTTTGCGGTGCAGAAGCAGCCGCAGACCGCAGAGGAGCAGCCGGAACAAAAGCGAAGCTATACCGTGGAAAGCGGCGACAGCTTAGGATTTATCAGCAGGAAATTTTACGGAGACAGCAGCGGGATTCGGAAAATCATGGAGGCAAACGGATTGGCAAATGCAGATATGATTTTCGAGGGGCAGACACTGCTGATTCCGTAAGGGAATACGTTAAAATTGGAGAAAGCCTATGGTTTTGAGAGAAGCCATGGGCTTTTTTTATTTTGGGAAAAGGGGGTTGACAGAAGGACAAGGAAAATGATACATATATGCAAGAACGAATGTTCTGTGCAGAAGGGAATGTAAGTTCTTGTTTTAGAGAGGGGGAGAAGGCTATCTGGAAGGCGTATGTGAGAAGGGGAATGAACAGCGAGAAGGGACAGA
>OLRE01003297.1_pt1 | contig 11565 bp, 8 predicted proteins | sample 1672461 | NCBI WGS metagenome assembly OLRE01 (sample SAMEA3136688, study PRJEB25190) | human gut metagenome | biome: human gut; feature: human-associated habitat; material: faeces | place: Austria | collected 2013
GCATCGTGCAGCTCAGCGATCTGCATGGCAAATACTTCGGCAAGGGCAACGAGCGCCTGTACAGTGCGGTCAAGGCCGCGCAGCCGGAGTATATCTTCGTGACGGGCGACCTGGTCGACCGCAAGACCGAGAACCCGACCATCTACGCCGGCGAGGTCGGCGCGGCGCTCTCGGCCATCGCACCGACGTATTACGTCACGGGCAACCACGAGTGGGGTCACGGCACAAAGGTCGTGGAGGAGATCAAGCGCACACTGCGGGAATCCGGCGTGACGGTGCTCTCGAACGAATTCGTACCGCTCACGCGAAACGGCGACAGTATCGTCCTCGCAGGCATCGACGATCCGAACGGCTACGCCGATCAGGAAACGCCGTACGAGCTTGCGCAGGAGGTCTACGCCGCCTGCGGCGACCCCTTCTGGCTGCTGCTCGCACACCGAAACGACCGCTTTGCGCGGGAATACAGTCTCCTCGGCGCAGACCTGACGCTCTCCGGTCACGGCCACGGCGGCATCTGGAGATTTCCGTTCGTGGGCGGGGTGTTCGGCACGCAGAGGAACCTCTTCCCCACGCACACGGCGGGCTTTTATTCAGACAACGGCGCGTCCGTCTTCGTCAGCCGCGGGCTCGGAAACTCGCCGCGCGTCATCCCGCGCATTCTGAACAGGCCGCAGGTGGCGGTCATCACACTGGAAAGGGGCTGAGGCTATGCGTGAATTTTCTGCCGGAAGCTACGATGTCGCCGTCATCGGCGCGGGACACGCGGGCATCGAGGCATCTCTTGCCTGTGCGCGCCTCGGCATGAAAACGGTGTGCTTTACCATCAACTTAGACGCGGTGGGCAACATGCCCTGCAACCCCGCCATTGGCGGCACGGGCAAGGGCCATCTCGTGCGCGAACTCGACGCCCTCGGCGGCGAGATGGCAAGGGCGGCTGACTTAGCCTGCATTCAATACCGCATGCTCAACCGGGGCAAGGGCCCCGCCGTCTGGTCGCTGCGCGCGCAGGCCGACCGGCGGCGCTACCAGAGCGTGATGAAGCACACGCTCGAAACGCAGGAAAATCTGCTGCTGCGGCAGGCAGAGATCGTCGACTTACGCGTCACCGACGGCCACGTGTCCGCCGTTGTGACCGAGACAGGCGGCGTTTACGCGGTCAGGGCTGTCATCCTCTGCTCGGGCACATTTTTGGATGGCCGCACCATCGTCGGCGAATGTGTGCGCGAGAGCGGCCCCGACGGGATGCACGCCTCGCTCACGCTGGCGGACGCGCTCAAAAAGCTCGGACTGCCGCTGCGCCGTTTCAAGACCGGCACGCCGCCGCGCGTGAACGCGCGCACGGTGGACTTCTCGCGCATGGAGCTGCAGCCGGGCGACGCGGAGATCGAGCCGTTCTCGTTTTCCACCACGCAGCCGGTCGAGAACAAGGCCGTGTGCTACCTGACCTATACCAATGAGCGCACGCACGCCATCATCCGCGCGAACCTCGACCGCAGCCCCATCTACTCCGGCGTGATCGAGGGCGTCGGCCCGCGCTACTGCCCATCCATCGAGACGAAGATCATGACCTTTCCCGACAAGCCGCGGCACCAGCTGTTCATCGAGCCGATGGGGCTGGACACGGAAGAGCTCTACATCCAGGGCTTCTCCTCCTCCCTGCCGGAGGACGTGCAGGTCGCAATGCTGCACACGCTGCCGGGACTCGAGCACGCGGAGATGACCCGCTGCGCCTACGCGATCGAATATGACTGCGTAGACCCGACGGAGCTGCTGCCGACGCTCGAGGTCAAGAAAGTGCCCGGCCTCTACGGCGCGGGGCAGTTCAACGGTTCGTCCGGCTACGAGGAGGCGGCCGTGCAGGGCTTCGTCGCGGGCGTGAACGCGGCGCTGAAGCTACTGGGGCGTGAGCCGATGATCCTCCGCCGCTCGGACGGGTACATCGGCACGCTCGTGGACGACCTTGTGACCAAGGGCACGAACGAACCGTACCGCATCATGACCTCCCGCTCGGAGTACCGCCTGCTGCACCGGCAGGACAACGCCGACGAGCGCCTGAGCGCCATCGGCCACCGGATCGGGCTGGTATCGGACGAGCGCTTTGCCGCCGTGCAGCAAAAATACCGGCTGGTGGACGCCGAGTGCACCCGGCTGGAGAAAACGCACCTCGCCCCGTCGGACGCCCTCGCCGCGATGCTCACCGCGCGCGGCACCGCGCCGACGAGCTCGGGCGTGAGCCTGGCCGACCTCCTGCGCCGGCCGCAGATCACATATGCCAACCTCGCACCGTTTGACCCCGCGCGGCCGGAGCTGCCGCGCGTCGTAACCGAGCAGGCGGAGATCCGGCTCAAGTACGCGGGCTACATCCAGCGCCAGCTGCGGCAGGTGGCGGAGTTCACCCGGCTCGAGGAGCGGCTGCTGCCGCCGGATCTCGACTACCAGCAGGTGTCCTGCCTGCGGCTCGAGGCGCGGCAGAAGCTCAGCGACATCCGCCCCGCGAGCCTCGGCCAGGCCAGCCGCATCTCCGGCGTCTCCCCCGCCGACATCGCGACGCTCATGGTCTATCTCGAGAGCCGCGAGGGGCAGAAATAAGATAAGTACCGTTCCCGGGCAGCACACAGTGCCCGGGAACTTTTTTATGCCGAAATGCATCTTACCCCTTGACAGATGCACCGGCGCATGGTAACTTAACTGTACCAACACGGTTAATACAGTTAATACGCTACAGAAAGTTGGTGTTGCACTACGATCTCGATCAATTACCGCGATTCCCGGCCGATCTACGAACAGGTGCGCGATGGGCTGCGCCGGCTGATCGTGTCCGGCACGCTGCCGCTGGGCGAAAAGCTGCCCTCGGTGCGCGAGCTGTCCACGCAGCTGACCATCAACCCGAACACGATCCAGCGCGCCTACCACGAGCTGGAGACGGAGGGCTACATCTGCTCCGTCGCCGGACGCGGCAGCTACGTCTGCGCCCAGATCCCGGACGATCCCGCGCGGCAGGTCGCTCTGCTGCAGCAGTTCGACGCGGCCGTGCAGGAGCTGCTGTACCTCGGCATGCGCAGTGAGGAGCTGCGCCGCCGCATTCCCGAAGGAGGAACGAACCATGATTGAAGTCAAAGACGTCGTCAAAACGTTTGACGGCTTCCGCGCGCTCGACGGCGTGACCATGACCGTGCCGCGCGGCGCGGTGTACGGCCTCGTCGGGCCGAACGGCGCGGGCAAGTCCACGCTCATCCGCCACCTGACGGGCATCTACCGCCCGGACAGCGGCGCGATCGACATCGACGGCCAACCCGTGTACGAAAACCCGGCCGTCAAGGCGCGCATCGCCTACATCCCGGACGACGTGTTCTATTTCCCGCAGGCGACGATCCCGGACATGATGCGCTACTACCGCGGCATCTACCCAAAGTTCGACGCCGAGCGCTATCAGAAGCTCGGCGACGTGTTTCAGCTCGACCCGAAGCGGCAGATCCGCCGCCTGTCCAAGGGCATGCAGAAGCAGGCCGCGTTCTGGCTGGCGATGAGCCTGCGGCCGGACGTGCTCATCCTCGACGAGCCGGTCGACGGGCTCGACCCCGTCATGCGCCGCCAGGTCTGGAACCTCGTGCTGGCCGACGTGGCCGAAAACGGCACGACCGTGCTCATCTCGTCGCACAATCTGCGCGAGCTCGAGGACGTGTGCGACCACGTGGGCATCATGAACGGCGGCAAGGTCCTGCTCGAGCACCCGCTCACGGAGCTGCAGGCCAACATCGTCAAGGTGCTCGTCGCCCTGCCGGACGAGGCGAAGCTGCCCGATGGGCTCGACATCCTGCACCAGAGCAGTCAGGGCCACCTGTACACGCTGATCGTGCACGGCGACGCCGCCGAGGTCACGAACCGCCTGTCCACCGCGCAGCCGCAGTACCTCGACGTGGTGCCGCTGACGCTCGAAGAGATCTTTATTTATGAACTGGGAGGTGCGGACTATGCCGTCAAAGACATCCTTCTGTAACGGAACGGAGTTTCGCAAGTGCCTGTCGCGCTGGTGGCCGCTGTGGGTCATCTACGGCGTGATCCTGTTTATCATGCTGCCGGGTGTGCTGCTCAACGCGCGCTCGACGATACCGTATGTGTCGACCGAGCAGATCAGCTATCTCTCGAACGTCATTCTCTCCGAGACGCAGATGCTGCTGCCGCTGACAGCGTTTTGCGCGGGCCTGCTCGCAGCCGCCGCCATGTTCGGCTATCTGTACACACCGCGCGGCGCGGGGCTGGCCGCCTCCCTGCCGATCCGGCGCGGGTGCATGTTCCGCACGCACCTGCTGGCGGGCCTTGTGATGCTGCTGTCAGCCGAGGCCGTGATCTTCGGCCTCGCCGTGCTCATTGAGGCCACGCGTTTCGGACTCGTCATCGAGCCGCTGCTCATCTGGCTGGGCATACTCGCGCTCGAGACGGTCGTGTTCTACGGCATCGCCGTGCTGTGCGCCATGTTCACCGGCCACGTGGTCATGCTGCCGTGCCTGTACCTGCTCGTGAACTTCATCGCCGTGGGCTTCCAGCTGCTCGTCGAGGCCGTGCTCTACATGTTCGTGTACGGCATGTCGGGCATGGTGGATCTGCCGGTCGACTGGCTCTCCCCGCTGGTGCTGTTCATGCGGCGCACAAGTGTCAGCAGAGACCACCTGCTGCGTCCGATCAGCGGCACGGAGGCAGAGGCCGCCGTCAGCAGCTTCTCCGGCTGGACCTATCCGCTCGTCTGGGCGGCGTTCGCGCTGCTGCTGCTCGTGTGCGCGGGTCAGCTCTACCGGCGCCGCCGCATGGAGAGCGCGGGCGACACCGTCGCCATCCCGGTGCTCAAGCCGGTGCTGAAGTATATCGTGGCGCTCTTCGCCGGGCTGGCGCTGCCGGTCGGCGTGTACGGCATGCTGCTCAACGTGCCGGCCTACCGGGCACATCTGGCGCCGTTCCTGCTGCTGACCGTTCTTGGCGCGGCACTCGGCTTTGTCATCAGCGAGATGGTCATCCGCAAGTCCCTGCGCATCCCGCGCACGGTCTGGCGCGGCTGCGCGGTCACAGCGGCCGTGTGCTGCCTCGTCGTAGTCGGCGCAAAGTGCGACCTCTCGGGCTACGCCCGCCGCATCCCGGATACCGCGCAGGTCAAAAGCGTGCGCATCATCTGCAACAGTTACAACGCCACGCTCACCGAGGCGGAGAACATTCAGGCCGTGGAGGACATCCACCGCGCCGTCGTGGCGGAGCGCGAAAAGATTACGGACGACACCAGCGTCACCAGTCTGCAGCTGACCTACAAGCTCTCGAACGGCAAGGTGCTGATGCGCGAATACACGCTCCCCAACACGAGCACGCATCTGGCGCAGATCGAGCAGGTGCTCAACTGCGACGAAGCGCGCACCACGCGCAACACGCCGGAGCTGGCCGTGACGCTCGAGCACCTCACCTACACAAACATCGGCTATGAGACCGAAAGCGGCGACTACCTCTACATGGAACTCACGGCCGAGCAGGCGCTCGACCTGTACGAAAACGCCATCGTGCCCGACTGCGCGGATGGCACCATGGGCCGCGCCTGGCTGACCGACAGCGGCACGCGGCAGAGCACGGCCTATGCTGTGACCATCAGTTATCAGCTCAGCCAGTACGACCCGGCAACAGGCGAAACGACCTACGCCGACGTCGACTACACCCCGCTGACCGATTCCACGCGCACGCTCGCGTGGCTGCGCGCGCACGGCATCGAGCCGCTGCTCGAGGGTGACTCGATCAAGTACGGCGGCGATGCCGACACGCAGCCGGCCATCAACACCTATGAAACGACCGACAGCAGCTTCGGCCGGTAACACCCGCAAAGCCCTACCGCCCGCACATCCGACGATGTGCGGGCGGTTTTTTGCCGCGCGTTCACAAATCGGACGCAGTGTTCACAAATGCTTTTGGGAATATTCGAAAAATCTTCGCCCTTTGTTCATGTCTCTGTTACAAATATCGGCTACGATATAGACACTTCAAAAAACCAATCAGCCGGGAGGCAGATAACATGAACGACGCTTCCAATTTCCCCGAAAACGAACAGCCGGAAGCTGAAAACACTTCCGCGCAGGCGGATGCCGAGAACACCGCCGCACCGGGCCGCGTGTGTCCGCAGTGCGGCGCGGCGCTCGAGCCGGGCGCGAGCTTCTGCACGAGCTGCGGCGCAAAGATCGACGACAGCGAGGACATGACGTACCACATCGTCCGCCCCGAGGCCGAGCACAGCTACGAGGACGCGAACTTCCACCCCAGCGACGACGCGGGCAGCACCCCGCCGCGCTACTACACACCGAACGACGACGCCTGGGCCGAGAAGCCCAAGCACAAGCACCACCCGAGAAAGCCCAAGACCGTGCGCACGCCGGAGCAAAAGCGGCTCATCACGCGCATTGCGTGCCTGTGTCTCGTGTGCGCGCTGCTCGGCGGCCTTGGCGGCGGCGCGATCGCGGGGCTCATCACCCGCTCCGGCAGGACCGGCGGCAGCACCGCCTCGAGCTCCAACGGCACGCTCGTGACGCAGCCGGTCAGCTCCGACCCGAGCTCCGCCTCGTCGATCTATGATCTGGCATGCAAGCAGGTCGTCGCCATCACGACGGAAGTGACCTACACCAACTACTTCGGCCAGACCAGCTCCCAGGCGAGCTGCGGCAGCGGCTTTTTCATCACGGATGACGGCTATGTGCTCACAAACTACCACGTCATCTCCACCGCGCACCAGTACGGCTACAGCGTGTCCGTGCTCACCTACGACGGCACGACCTATCAGGCGACCATCGTCGGCGTGGACGAGGACAACGACATTGCCCTGCTCAAGATCGACGCCAGCGGCGTGACGCCCGTCACCTTCGGCGACAGCGACAGCATGGCCGTCGGCGACACGGTGTACGCCGTGGGCAACCCGCTCGGTGAGCTGGAGTTCACCATGACGAGCGGCATGATCAGCGCGCTCGACCGCACCATTACCACCTCCGACGGCACCGACAGCGGCATCAACATGTTCCAGATCGACGCCGCCGTCAACGCCGGCAACTCCGGCGGCCCGGTGTACAACACCTCCGGTCAGGTCATCGGCATCGTGACCGCGAAATACAGCTCCTCCGGCGTGGAGGGTCTGGGCTTCGCCATCCCGGTCAATGACGCCGTGGCCATCGCAAACGACCTGATGAAAAACGGCACCGTGACTGACCGCGCTCAGCTTGGCATCACGCTGCAGGCCATCCCGTCGAGCGCCGCGCAGTACTACAACATGCCGGACGGCGCGTATGTCAATTCCGTCAACAGCGGCAGCTGCGCCGAGAAGGCCGGCCTGAAGGCGGGCGACATCATCACCGCCATCGACGACACGACCGTCTCCTCCGGCGACGCGCTGCGCAGTGCCCTGCGCGGCTACTCCGCCGGCGAGAGCGCCACGCTGACCGTCTCGCGCAACGGCGAGACGCTGACGCTGACCGTCACATTCGACCGCGCCAGCGACAGCACGAAGTAAGCGCATCCCCTCTCTATCGTCCATCGGCGGCGGGTAACCGCCCCGCCGCCGCAAACTTACCAATCCTCTTTTTTCTTTCTCCCATCTTTATTTTCCCCAGCGGAAGAGCGCCGCGCAGAGCCATCTGCACGGCGCTTTTTCCGTTCTTCCGCTGCGGCGGTCAGAACAAACGGCCGGAAGCGGCGGTTCCTCTTCCCCGCCCGGAGAAACAACGTAGCCATCCCTGCCACACGGCGGACAGCACAACAAAAACCGGCAGCCAAAAAGGCTGCCGGTTGCGGTTGTTTTGTTTCGTTGTACGAAAAGCTTCCGATGCTGCGATCAGTTGAACCAGCCCAGACCGAAGAACGTGCTGATCTGCACAAGCAGGATGAAGAACATGATCACGGGGCAGAGATACTTGATGCAGAAGGTGTAGAAGCCGTGGATGTGGCCGTTGTAGCCGCTGTCGATCTCGCCGTACAGGGATTTCGGCTTGATCTCCCAGCCGACCATGATGGACATGAGCATGGCGCCGAGCGGCATGGCAATGCCTTCGGAAATCATATCCATGAAGTCGAGCCAGTCAGCGCACCAGTCAGCCTTGGAGTTGATGTGGAACAGATCCTTCGGCGCGATGCCGTTGGAGCCGAGACCGTCAACCGCGACGAGGCAGGCCAGCAGGGTGATGGCGAGGCAGACGACGGCGAGCACCTTGTTGCGGTCACGCTCGTGACCCTTGGCGCTGGCGTGGTCGATGAAGGTGACGGAGACCGCCTCGATCAGGGAGATGGCGGAGGAGATGGCCGCGATCAGAACGAGGGCGTAGAAGATCAGGCCGAAGATACCGCCGATGGTGCCCATGTCATGGAACACGTCCTGCAGCGTGGCGAACAGGAGGTTCGGGCCGCCGAGCTTGATCTCGGAGACGGCCATGCCCTTGGCGATGCCGTTGGCGACGGCCGCCGGGATAACGGCGAGACCGGCCATGATGGCAACGAGGGTATCGGAGATAACGATGATGACGGAGTTTTTCGGGAGGTTCTCATTCTTGCCGAGGTAGGAGCCGTAGGTGATCATGGCGCCCATGGCAAGAGACAGGGAGAAGAACATCTGGCCGCCGGCCGTTGCGAGAACTTCCATAAAGCCGGGCGCCTTGTCAAAGAAGCCCGCCTTCAGAGCGTAGCCGGGGACGAACATATACTTGAGGCCGACGTCCGCATTCGGAAGCGTCCAGGCACGGATGATGACGATGACGAGCATGACGAACAGTGCGGGCATGCCGATCGTGTTGAACTTCTCAATGCCGCCGCCGACACCGCCGCGGTTGATGAGATAGCAGATGACCATGAACAGAACCATGCAGCCGATGCTGGCCCACGGGTTGGTGAGCAGAGCCGCGAAGGAGCTGCTGTCCGGCATGCCGCTGAACATGCCGACGACGTTGATGACCATGTAATAGATGCAGTAGCCGCCGAGGACCGAGTAGAAGGTCATGATCAGGAACGGGGCGATGATGGCCAGCCAGCCGATCCACTTGAACTTCTTCGAGACCTTCTTGTAGGCGTTGACCGGGCCGAAGCCGGTGCTGCGGCCGATCGCCAGCTCAGAGAGCATGATGGCAAAGCCGACAAATGCCGCCAGAGCCAGGTAAACGATCAGGAAAGTAAAGCCGCCGCATCTGCCCATCTTGTACGGGAAGCCCCAGATGTTGCCGAGGCCGACGGCAGAACCGATGGCAGAGAGCAGAAAGCCGATTGTGCTGCCAAATGAACCACGTTTGTTTTCGTCCATTGTTTTTCCTCCAATTTCAAATTCGCTTTTCCCGGAACTCCCCCCCAAATGACGCCGGACGATAACCGCTTCGTCCGCTGTCCATAACCGCAAGCGGGAAATTCACGATCAAGTTATTGCTAATTTACACTAAAATCGCAAAATTCGCAACTGTTTTTCGTCGATTTTGTTCACAAACTGTTCAATTTTAGCCAATGCAATGGATAAGGGCACAAAAAGGGAACCGCTTTTTAGATAATCTGACGGCGTTAGCAAAATGGCAGCTCCCATTATTTTGCTATTTTGTTTCCGAATGGATGCTATTACTGAAACATATGCGAAACACTCCCGCCGATATGACACGAGCGCCCCGGTATTTTCTACCGCCGGAAGCCTTGCATTTTTCCGGCAATCATGTATAATACTTTTGTTACTCTGTTTATTTTACTTAGGAGGAATTTCAAATGACATATGAGATGGATATCGCCGGGCTAAAGCGCGATCTGCCCCTGTGCAAGGTCACGGACGACCTGTACATCGGCGCGTTCGTCATGTTCGGCGACGTGGAGCTGACCGTGCACTGCGCAGCCGAGCTTCTCAAGCTGACGCCCGAATATGACTACCTGATCGCACCCGAAGCGAAAGCCATCCCGCTGGTGTACGAAATGGCCCGCCAGAGCGGCGCGGACAAATATTTCGTCGCCCGCAAAAAGGCCAAAGCCTACATGAGCAGCGTGTTCCAGGTACACGTCAAGTCCATCACGACGCAGGGCGTGCAGACGCTCGTGCTCGACCAGACGGACGCGGAGCTGATCCACGGCAAGCGCATCGTCATCGTCGATGATGTGATCTCGACCGGCGAGTCGCTGCGCGCGATGGAGGAGCTCGTCAACGAGGCCGGCGGCATCATCGTCGGCAAGATGGCCGTGCTCGCCGAAGGCGACGCCAATGACCGCCCCGACATCACCGTGCTCGGCAAGCTGCCGCTGTTCAACCCCGACGGCACGCCGAAAGCGTAATCCGGACGCACAGGACACGCGGGCACTGCGTTGGCAGCGCCCGCGTCTGTTTTTTTCAGGAGGGATCATCATGAACCTGCTCTTTGCGATCAATGGGGGCTACATCCCCACGTTTCTGGGCTGCATGCGCAGCGTGCTGCTGCACGGCGGCGCGAGCCACTACGAGGTGTTCATCCTGCACTCCGACCTCACGGACGGCGACGAGGCAGACATCCGCACAGCGCTGCCGGACGTGGATTTCCACTTTGTGTTCGTCGACCCCGCGATGTTCGATGGCTTTCCGGAATCGAAGCGCTACCCGCGCCAGATCTATTACCGCATCGCGGCGCCCCTGCTGCTGCCGGACACGCTCGAGCGCATCCTCTATCTCGACGCGGACACGGTCATCATCAACCCGCTGACGACGCTGTATGCCACGCCGTTCGGCGATGCGTACTTCATGGCCTGCACGCACACACGCAAGCTGCTCGAAAAGCTCAACGCCGCGCGTCTGGGCATGGACGAGGCTGCGCCGTACATCAACACCGGCGTGCTGCTGTATAACCTCCCCGCCCTGCGGGCCGATCTGGACATGGAGCGTGTGCGCGCCTTCGCCGACGAGAAGCAGGATGTGTTCCTGCTGCCGGATCAGGACATACTCACCGCGCTCTACGGCGACCGGGTGCACCTGCTCGACAGCATGGTCTATAATCTCAGCGACCGCATCCTCGCGCTGCACAACGCGGAGCTGCGAAACGCCCCAGTCGACCTCGACTGGGTGCGCGCGCACACGGTCATCATCCACTACTGCGGCCGGCTCAAGCCGTGGAAACCGCACTATGTCGGCGTGCTCGACGTGTTTTACCACGAGCTGATGGAAGAGATTCAGAAATAAAAAATATGCGTCCCGATCATTCGGGACGCTCTTTTTATGTTTCGCGCAGGCCGCTGAAGAACGCGCGCAGGACATCCGCGCAGTCATCTGCCAGCACGCCGCCGTAGATGGCGGGATGGTGGCCGTAGCGCTCCTCAAAGAGGTTGAGCACGCTGCCGCACGAGCCGAAGTTTGGCTCCCTCGCGCCGTAGACGACGACCGGCACGCGGGCGTTGATGATCGCCCCGGCGCACATGGGGCACGGCTCGAGCGTGACATAGAGCGTGCATGCGTCAAGCCGCCACGTGCCGCGCGCGCGGCATGCCTCGGCGATGGCCTCCATCTCGGCGTGGGCGTCGGCCCGGTGCGTCCGCTCCCGGCGGTTGCGGCCGCGGCCGATGATGCGGCCCGCGCCGTCGGCG
>OLRE01003305.1_pt1 | contig 11536 bp, 9 predicted proteins | sample 1672461 | NCBI WGS metagenome assembly OLRE01 (sample SAMEA3136688, study PRJEB25190) | human gut metagenome | biome: human gut; feature: human-associated habitat; material: faeces | place: Austria | collected 2013
CCAAGGCTCTGCTCCTGCGTGTGCTTTTCCTTGAGCAGCACGCCAAGGTAGATTTCCTTGTTGCGCAAAAACGGGAACGGGTGGCGGTTATCCACGATCTGCGGGCTGAGGATGGGGAACAGCTCGGACTGGAAGTATTTTTTCCAGAGATGCTCCTCTTCCTTGGTCAGGTGATCGAAATCCACCTTATGATAGCCGTTCTCTGCCAAATTTTCCAGCGCTTTTGCGTAGAATTTATCACATTCTTCCTGCAGCTGCGCCGTTTTGGGCATAATGGCGGCAAGCTGCTCGGCGGCGGTCATGTTGGTCTTGTTTTCCCGCTTTTCCTTTTTGGTCTTGCTCTGCTCAAGGTTTGCGCGCTCCTGCAAAGAGCCCACGCGCACCATGAAAAACTCGTCCAGATTGGAGCCGTAAATTGCCAGAAATTTGATCCGCTCGCCCAGCGGGACGTTCTTGTCCTTGCCCAGCGCCAGAACGCGGCGGTTGAAATCCAGCCAGCTCAGTTCGCGGTTGATAAAGATCGATTCGTCACTCATAACAATATATCTCCGTATTTCCTCTTTGACCAAGGCAGCAAGCGGGCTACACCCTAGCGGACATACGCCTGCCCTGCCCATGAATCCACCATTGCTTGGGTAATGCCCGGCACCTGTGCCGCATCTTCCACCTGTGCAAACGGGCCGTGCCGCGCCCGGTAGTCCAGAATGGCCTGTGCATTGTGGGGGCCGACACCGGGCAGGGTGCACAAAGCGTCTGCATCGGCTGTGTTCAGTTCCACCTGCGTATACGCTGCCAGTTCCTTTGTGTCCGGCAGCGTCTGCGGCTGCGGAACGCGGTAGGGCACGTCGCGTGCGGCAGACGCCTTCGGGCAGTGGGCCATCTTGAGAATTTTATCTTCCCGGCCCTTTACAACGACATCGACGGTGTAGATGATGCGCACGTCGTTTTTCTTGCGTGCGTCAACGGATTTTTTCTTCAGGTCCAGCTGCTTGATCTCGTTCGGAGAAATGCGCAGCTGCCGCGCGGCGGCCTGCACGAGCCGGGCCATATCGCCGTCCGGCGGCAAAGAGAGATCGCGGATGCGGATCATCGAAACTCCTCCTGATTCGGTGAAATTTTCATTATCATACCACAGAACCGGCAAAAACGGAAACCGAAAAAACAGCTGCGCCGGATTTTACAAAATGTTCACGCAAACGCAGGAAGCGGCAGTATAATATTCATTATATTGTATCGGAAGGGAGCGTGCTTCTCCTATGGCAAAAACAATCCTGATCGTCGAAGACGATCCGAATATCGCTGAACTTGTCCAGATGTATCTTGAAAAAGAGGGCTACAACACCCGGATCGCCTCCGATGGCGGACAGGGCATTGACCTGTTCCGGCAGCTTCGGCCCGATCTGGTGCTGCTCGATATCATGCTGCCCGTGATGGACGGCTGGAACGTCCTGCGCACCATCCGGCAGGACAGCAAGACCCCTGTGATCATGCTCACAGCAAAGGGCGAAACAAACGACAAGGTGCAGGGACTCAAGCAGGGCGCGGATGACTATCTCACCAAGCCCTTTGAAATGAAGGAATTGCTGGCGAGAGTTGAGGCTGTTCTGCGCCGCGCGGGCGGTGAGGACGACAAGACGAAGCCCAGACGCTTGGTCTTCGACAAGCTGATCATCGATCTTGACTCGTTTGAACTCATCGTTGACGGCAAGCGCATCGAAACGCCGCCCAAGGAGATGGAACTCCTTTACCATCTGGCCTCCAGCCCGAACCGCGTCTTCACGCGCAATCAACTGCTCGACGAGGTCTGGGGCTTTGATTATTTCGGCGACAGCCGCACCGTCGATGTCCATGTTAAGCGCCTGCGCGAAAAGCTTGAAGGCGTGTCGGACAAGTGGAGCCTCAAGACCGTCTGGGGCGTCGGCTATAAATTCGAGGTCCTGTAACCATGAAAACAACGTTCAGCCGGCAGTTTGCCCTCATTGCGGCGCTGCTGCTGGTCTGTATGATCTTTACGGGCGTCTCGTTCCGGTTCCTGATGCTGGGGTATCTGAAAAACGACAAAAAAGAGACGCTCAGCGCCGACGCGGCCGCCGTCGCCTCGCTGGCCGAGGCGTATGACTCGACGGGCGAGTTGGAGGAAAACTGGGATTTCCGGCTGAGCCTGTCCCTGTTCTCCGACGTTGGCGAGGCCGAGGCACTGGTCTGCGACGAAAACGGCTTCGTCGTGCTGTGCTCGTGCGACGAGTTTAACTGTGAACATATCGGCCAGCAGGTCGATGCGAATCTCATCACCGAAATTGACGCGAACGGCGAAACGTTCCGCGTCGGGGCGCTCAGCGGCATCCATGACGACCGGCGCTATATTGCGGGCAGGCCCATTGTCGCCAATGATACGGACGAGACGATCGGCTATGTCATTATTTCTTCCGACATGACGCAGATCGCGGATTTTATGCAGCGCAGTTCGTCCCTGTTTTTCTATGTGGCGATTGTTGTGCTGGTGCTGGCGCTGGCCGCGGCGACGTTTTTGTCGCACCAGCAGGCGCAGCCGCTGGCGAAGGTCGCGGATGCGGCCCGGCGCTTTGGCCGGGGGGAACTCGATACCCGCGTGACGGTGCCCGACAGCTGCGGCGAGGAAGTCGTCGATCTGGCAAATGCCTTCAATACCATGGCGGATTCTCTGGAAAAATCCGAACAGCGCAGGCAGGAGTTCGTTGCGAATGTCTCGCATGAACTCAAAACCCCTATGACCACCATCGGCGGCTACATTGACGGGATGCTCGACGGGACTATCCCGCCGGAAAAGCAGCAGCATTACATGCAGATCGTTTCCGGCGAAGTGCGCAGGCTCTCACGGCTGGTGCGCAATATGCTTGATATCGCAAAGCTTCAGGCCATGGGCGTGGAGGAGAGCCGGAAGACGCGCTTCGATCTCGGCGAGGAACTGAGTGATGTGTTGATTACCTTCGAGCAGAAAATCTACAACAAGCATCTCGATGTGCGTGTCGATCTGCCGGACAAGCCTGTCTGGACAAGGGCGGAGCGCGACAGCATCACGCAGGTCATTTATAATCTGATCGACAACGCCATTAAATTCTGCCCCGACGGCGGCAGACTTGCCCTGCGGCTGCAGCTGGATGGCGGCAAGGCGCGCGTGACCGTCGAAAATACCGGCCCGACCATTGACAAAGACGAATTGCCGCTGCTGTTCGACCGCTTCCACAAAGCCGATAAGTCCCGTTCGGCCGACCGCGAAGGCTGGGGCCTCGGCCTCTACATCGCAAAGACCATCGTCGGCGCGCACGGCGGCGATATCTGGGCCACAAGCGAAAACGGTGTAACGCAGTTCAATTTCACACTGCCCACGGTTCGGTAAAGCTGCATGGAAGATTTACAGATCGTTCAATGTCTGTTCAAATCCGCGGGATATACTAAAACCATGAACTCCAAGCAAGAGGGTGTCTGATATGAGCTTTGATAACAACAGCTTCTATGACGACAATTCCACAAAGAACTGGCAGCCGCAGCCGACGCCGATGGAAGACCGCCGGCGCAGGCACACCGGAAAATGGATCACGGCGATCGTGATCGTGGGCATGCTGGCACTGGCCGTGACCGGCACGGTGCATCTGGTACGCGATGTCGGCGTGACGCTTAACCGGTCGGACAACGGCTTTCTCCTGACCATTGGCACGCAGCCGGCGCAGCAGTCTTCTGCTCCTGCCGAGCAGATGCAGACGACGAAGGAAGAGGCCGTTCACGCTGAAGCGCCTGCGCAGACGCAGCAGGCAGCAGAGGATCTGCCGCAGCTGACGATCGTGCAGTCGCCCGCCGGAACCCCAACCGTTGCTTCGGATGAGGACGGCGCACTGAGTTTGCAGGAAATTTACCGCCGGTGCATCGGAAGCGTCGTTTCCATTGTGACCGTCACACCGTCCGGCAAAGCCAGCGGGACCGGCATCATCATGTCGGAGGACGGATATGTCATCACGAACCATCATGTGATCGAAAGCGCGCAGGCCGTGAGCGTCCTGACCTCTGACAGCCAGGAATATGCCGCATCTGTCGTCGGCAGCGACGAGACGAGCGATCTTGCCGTTTTGAAGGTTGAAGCGGAAGGGCTTCAGGCAGCTGAGTTCGGCGATTCGTCCGTTCTGCAGGTCGGAGACAGCGTTGCCGCTATCGGCGACCCGCTCGGCACTGCGCTGCGCGGGACCATGACAGACGGCATCATCTCCGCGATCAACCGTGATCTGACCGTCAACGACCGCACCATGAGCCTGATTCAGACGAATGCCGCACTCAATAACGGCAACTCCGGCGGGCCGCTCATCAACTGCTACGGACAGGTCATCGGCATCAATACAATGAAGATGAGCAACTTCTATTCCTTGTCCACGACCGTCGAGGGTATCGGCTTTGCCATCCCCATCGATACAGCCAAGCCCATCATCGACGAACTGATCGAAAAGGGCTATGTCTCCGGCCGCCCGGCCATCGGCATCGACGGCGAGACGCTCCCCGCGACGTACCGCATCTATTACCGTCTGCCGCAAGGCATTTATGTGACGCGCGTTTACCGCAACAGTGACGCTGCCGCCAAGGGCGTCAGCGAGGGCGATATCATCACCGCCATCAACGGCGTCTCCGTCACGACGATGGAGCAGCTCAACCGCGTCAAGAACCAGTTCACTGCCGGCCAGACCATCACGCTGACCATCTACCGCGGCGGCGTTTCTTCCGATGTGGAGATCATCCTGATGGACCGTGCGAATGCGTAATAGAAAGTAATAAAAAATGAAAGCCCGGCTCTGCACAGGAGCCGGGCTTTCAATCTGTTTTATGTCCGTGCGTCCACGGGGATGTACGGCTCTTTGATGAGCATGGCGCGGTAAGCCGGGCGCATGATGCGGTTGCCGGTGGCAAGTTCCTCGAGCCGGTGCGCGCACCAGCCGGCGATGCGGGCCGTGGCGAACAGCGGCGTGTACAGATCCTCCGGGATATCCAGCATGCTGTAGATGAGGCCGGAATAGAGGTCAACATTTGCACACATAGGGATTGTCTGGCGCTTGCGCGTCATGATCTTCTCAATGCCGCGTGCTTCGACACGCTCCATCAGTTCCAGATCGGGAAGCCTTCCCTTGGCGCTGGCAAGCGAAGCAGCGTATTTTTTGATCACGACAGCGCGCGGATCGGACATGGTATAGACCGCGTGGCCGAGTCCGTAGATCTTGCCGGAGCGGTCGCCCGCCTCGCCGTCGAGAATGCGGTCCAGATATGCGTCCAGCGCTGTGTCGTCCGGGGCTGTGCCGACATGCTCACGGATGTCGCGGAACATCTGCATGACCTTGGCGTTCGCACCGCCGTGGAGCGGGCCCTTCAGCGAGCCGACTGCGCCTGCGATGGCACTGTAGGTATCGGTGCCGGACGAGGTGATGGCACGGCAGACAAAGGTGGAGTTGTTGCTGGAATGCTCGGCGTGGAGAATGAGCATGAGGTCGAGCAGATGCGCTTCCTCCGGCGTGTAGGCCGCATCGGGGCGGATCATGCGCAGAATATTCTCAGCGACGGACAGTTCCGGTTCCGGGTTGTGCAGAATAAGCGATTCGCCGTCAAAATAATGCCGCTTGGCGGCGAAAGCGTTCGCCGCGATGAGCGGGAAGCGCGCAATGAGGCCGATGGACTGCCTCAGAACGTTATCCAGCGCAGTGTCGTCCGCGCGGTCATCATAGGAATAGAGGGCGAGAACACTGCGGGCCAGTTGGTTCATGATGTTGCGGCTGGGAGCCTTGAGAATCATATCCTCGGTAAACCCGGATGGCATGCTGCGCGCGCGGGCCATGACGTCGTTGAAGCGCTGCTGCTGTGCCTGCGTGGGCAGGGAGCCGAGCAGCAGCAGATACGCGACCTCCTCATAGCCGAACGTGCCGTTCCGCCGGTGGGCCGCGACGATATCTTCAACGCTGATGCCGCGGTAATACAGCTTGCCGGGCATGGGGACGCGCTCACCGTCCATCATATAATAGCCCTGCACACTGCCGACCTTGCTGACGCCGATGAGAACGCCCGTGCCGTCTGCGTTGCGCAGGCCGCGCTTGATGCTCTGGTCTTCAAAATACTGCGCAGGGATGGCGTACTGCTGTGCAATGTTTTCGCTCAGATGGGCAATATCGGTTTCAAGAAGCGTTGCCATGGATCGGAACCTCCTGCAATTTTATTTTCTGTATTGTACGAGATCCCAACACAAAATGCAAGAGAATAAATTTGATTATGCAGAATATTTTCCGTATTTCTTAAAATTTGCGGGCGGAACATGAATCTGTGCAAGCGGGGATTGGGCCTCATTCATAAATCAAACCCGCTTCATCTCCGGCATCCAGCGGAAGCACTTGTAATAGATTACGAACAGCACGGACGTGGTCAGCCACGTTGCGGGATAGCACAGCGCAATGGTCCAGTTGCTCAAGTGCGGGAATGTCACGAAAAACAGCAGCGCCAGCCGCAGCAGGCAGGTGCCGAACAGCGTCAGGACCGTCGGCATGACGCTCCGCCCGCAGCCGCGCATGGCGGAGGACAAGACCTCCACGCAGCAGAACGTCGGATAGAAAAACGCCAGCATGGTGATGATCCGGCTGCCCTCGGCCATGACGTTCCCGTCGTCGGTGAAGAAGCGCACGGTCAGTCCGCGCGTCAGGAACATCAAAACGCTGAACAGCGCAGAAAAGCCGGCGTGCATCCACAGCCCGGTGTGGATGACGGAGTAGATGCGGCCAAGCTGCCGCGCACCGAAGTTTTGTCCGGCGAAGGTCATGACCGTAATGCCGATGGCGTTGGAAATGGGCCAGTAAAACCCGTCGAGTTTCCAGTAGATCGACCAGGCCGCCGCCGTATCCGTGCCGAGCAGATTGATGGCCTTCTGAATGATGACGTTTGCAACGCTGTACATGATGGTGGCAAGGCCCGCGGGCAGGCCGATGGCCGTCATGCGGCGCAGAAGCGCGCCGTCAAACCGCAGTTCCGACAGGTGCAGACGGCAGTCGCCCGGAATGCGCAGCAGCACCCAGATCACCAGCCCGGCGCAAATCAGCTGCGACAGGCTGGTCGCCATGGCTGCGCCTGCCGTCCCGAGACCGAAAACAGCCACGAACAGAAGATCCAGTCCTGTGTTGGCAAGCGCGCAGACGATGAGGAAGTAGAGAGGGCGCTTGGAATCGCCCACTGCGCGCAGAATGCCAGCGCCCATGTTATAGACCATGGAGGGAATCATACCGGCAAAATACCATTGCAGATAGACAATGGAATCGGCCAGCGTGTCGGCGGGCGGGTCGAGCAGGACGAGTACAGGCCGGGCCATCCCAATGCCCAGCGCTGTCATAACGGCGCCGATCACGACGGAGAATAAAATCGCCGTATGGACGGATTTCCGGACCATATCGCGCTCACCTGCGCCGTAATGCTGCGAGACGACGACACAGGCGCCGGAGGACAGGCCGACAAAAAAGCCTACGACCAGATTGATGATGACCAGATCCGAGCCGCCGACGGCGGCCAGCGCCGTCTTTCCGACCAGACGGCCGAGCACGACGGCATCGACCATGGAATACAGCTGCTGGAGAAGAGAACCCAGCATGATCGGCAGGAAAAAGCGGGTCATATTTGAGAAAACAGGGCCGTGCAGCAGATCAGGCGCCCGGGAAGCGGTCTTTGTCATGCAAGAAAACCTCCTGAATGAAAGTCATCCATACTATATAATAACGGTTTCCCGGAAAAAAGCAAGAGGCCGCAGTTCTTAAATTTTTCTTGACGGCTTCGCGGTCAGACGCTATAATACGTTCAGACCACAGACAATCGAACACAGGGGCGCTGGGCGACCGGCTGAGATTGCGTTTTTGCATGTCCCTTAAACCTGATCCGGGTAATGCCGGCGTAGGAAGCTGCTTCGTATATGAGAGTTCTATCGATATGCTGCGTACTGCACGACACCAAAATCCGGTTGTGTGCGGTACTTTTTTATTTTCGGAGGGATTTTTATGAAAAAATCCAAGGTGTACGCGCTCTGCGAGGGCGCGATCATGGTTGCGCTGGCGACGGCGCTGAGTTATGTCAAGCTGATGGAACTGCCGCAGGGCGGAAGTGTCTGCATCGGCATGCTGCCGCTGTTCATCTATTTCTTCCGCTGGGACTGGAAGCACAGCTTCCTTGCCGCGTTTGCCTACGGTCTGCTCCAGCTGATCTTTGACGGCGCTTACGCATGGGGACCGACGTCGATGCTGCTCGACTATGTGCTGGCATTCACGGTGCTTGGCGTTGCGACGTTCTTCCGGAAGATGAAGGGCGGCCTGTACATCGGTGCAACGGTTGCGTGCGTCTGCCGCTTTCTCGTTCATTTCATCAGCGGCGTCACGATCTACCGCATCAACGAGCCGACCGAACTGTTCAACTCCATCTATACGAACCCGTGGCTCTATTCCGCTGTTTACAACGGCAGCTATGTGCTCATCGACCTGATTCTCTGCCTTGCAATCCTTGCGATTCTGTCCAAGCCCATGCGCAAGTATCTGCGCGGCGACGATATCAAAGCGCTGCGCGGCGAATAACAGCTTTTCTGCAAAACCCGGCCCTCGCGGCCGGGTTTTTATACAATATGGGCGTTAAGCTATGCCTTTTTTGATATGCTTGCGTATCGCAAATTAAGTATCATAGTTCTAATATGGCAAATATGACAATTCTGATATGGAAAATTCGTGCTTTTTTCCACGCCCGCGGCGCGCAGGAATGATTGACTTCCGGGGGCGTTCGTGGTAAACTTTTTGCGTAACCGATAAAACAATATCGATTACAGACATGGCGCCGGAACCTGCGCACGACTGGACACGCAGCGCCGAAAATACCAGGCAACGGGATAGTTAAGGCCCCGCGCCTGCAAGGAGGATACAATTATATGGCAATCGAATTCAAGGACGGCAAGTATGTAGACCCGAAGACCGGCCGCGTCACGCTCGACCCGACTGTGTACAAGGATTGGCAGATCGCAGAGGAAGCAGAAAAGAATCTGCCCTCCGTCGATTATTTCCGTGAGAAACTCGGCCTGCTGCCCGAGGAGATCATCCCCTACGGCAAGACCCCGAAGATCGACTTCATTAAGGTCATGAAGCGCCTGAAGGATAAGCCCGACGGCAAGTTCATCGAAGTCACCGCCATTACCCCGACTCCGTTCGGCGAAGGCAAGTCCACTGTTTCTCTGGGCCTGATCGAAGGCCTCGGCAAGCTGGGCCTGAACGTCGGCGGCGCACTGCGTCAGCCCTCCGGCGGCCCGACCATGAACGTCAAGGGCACTGCGGCCGGCGGCGGCAACGCCCTTCTGATGCCGATGACCGAGTTCTCTCTCGGCCTGACCGGCGATATCAACGATATCATGAACGCGCACAACCTGGCGATGGTTGCCCTGAACGCGCGTATGCAGCATGAGCGCAACAACAATGACGAGTGGCTGGCCAAGAAGGGCCTCAAGCGCCTCGACATTGACCCGAAGCGCGTCGAGATGGGCTGGGTCATGGACTTCTGCGCGCAGGGCCTGCGCAACATCATCATCGGCATCGGCGGCCGTCTGGACGGCTTCATGATGGAGTCCAAGTTCGGCATTGCCGTCGGCTCCGAGTTGATGGCGATTCTGGCTGTCGCCCGTGACCTCAAGGATCTGCGTGAGCGCATCGGCAAGATTGTCGTCGCGTACTCCCGCAGCGGCGAACCCGTCACCTGTGACGATCTCGAGGTTGCAGGCGCAATGACCGCGTGGATGCGCAACACCATCAACCCCACCATGTGCTACTCTGTCGAGCATCAGCCGGTTCTCGTTCACGCCGGCCCGTTCGCCAACATTGCCATCGGCCAGTCCTCCGTTATTGCTGACCGTCTGGCTCTCAAGCTGTTCGACTACCATGTCACCGAGTCCGGCTTCGCTGCCGACATCGGCTTCGAGAAGTTCTGGAACGTCAAGACCCGTCTGTCCGGCCTGACCCCGAACGTCTCCGTTCTGGTCGCAACTGTCCGTGCGCTTAAGATGCACGGCGGCGGCCCGAAGGTCACCCCGGGCGCACCTCTGCCGAAGGAATACACCGAGGAGAACCTCGAACTTCTGGAAAAGGGCACCTGCAACCTGTTCCATCATGTGAACACCATCAAGAAGTCCGGCATCAACCCGGTCGTCTGCATCAACCGCTTCTACACCGACACCGACGCGGAGATCGCTCTTCTCAAGAAGCTCTGCAAGGAACACGGCGTCCGCTGCGCGGAGTCCAACCACTGGCGTTATGGCGGCGAAGGTGCAATCGAACTGGCCAAGGCCGTCGTCGAAGCCTGCGAAGAGCCGGTCAACATCAAGTTCCTGTACGATCTTGAAATGCCGCTGCGTCAGCGCGTGGAACTGATTGCCAAGGAAGTCTACGGCGCCGACGGCGTTGACTGGGCACCTCTGGCTGTGCAGAAGGCCGAGCGCTTCGAGTCTGACCCGAAGTACAAGGATTACTGCACCATGATGGTCAAGACCCATCTGTCCCTGTCCGACGACCCGACCAAGAAGGGCGTTCCCACCGGCTGGCGGCTCGCCATCCGCGACATTCTGGAGTACGGCGGCGCGAAGTTCCTCTGCCCGATGGCAGGCACCATCTCCATGATGCCCGGTACTGCCGCAAACCCGGCCTACCGCCGCATCGACGTCGATACCGAGACGGGCAAGGTCTCCGGCCTGTTCTGATTCGGAAGTCAGACTTATAAACACCACGATACCCGGCAGGCGGCGGACATCCGCCGCCTGCCTTGCTGAAACTGAAGGAGTTATCATGGATTATACGACAAAATCCTGCCGTGAATTCGTCACGGTTCTGGCCTCGAGTGAGCCGGCTCCCGGCGGCGGCGGCGCGTCCGCGCTCGTGGCCGCGCTCGGCACGGCGCTCGGCAATATGGTCGGTTCGCTGACCGTCGGCAAGAAGAAATACGCCGACGTAGAAGCCGAAATTATTGCACTGAAGGAAAAATGCGACAAGCTGCAGACCGAACTTCTTGATCAGGTTCCTGCCGACGCGGAGGGCTTTATCCCCCTGTCCAAGGCCTACGGCATCCCCAAGGACGACCCCAGCCGCCCGGAGATCATGGAAAAGGCTACGATCACGGCCTGCCAGGTTCCGATGCACATCATGGAACTGTGCTGCGAATCCATTGAAGCAATCTCTGTTTTCGCCGCCAAAGGCTCCCGACTGGCTGTTTCCGACGCAGGCTGCGGCGCAGCGATTGTGAAGTCCGCGCTGCAGGCGGCGTCGCTCAACGTTTTTATCAATACCAAAACGCTCCAGAACCGTGCGCTGGCCGAAGAAATGAACGCCAAGTGCCTTGGTATGCTGGACAAATACGGCAAGATGGCCGACGAGATCTTCGAGACGGTCAAGGCCGGTTTCTTTAAATAAGAAGGAGAAAAGTATGGCAAAGTTACTGCTTGGCAAAGAAGTTACCGCTGCGATGAACGAAAAGCTTCAGGCGCGCG
>OLRE01003318.1_pt1 | contig 11491 bp, 7 predicted proteins | sample 1672461 | NCBI WGS metagenome assembly OLRE01 (sample SAMEA3136688, study PRJEB25190) | human gut metagenome | biome: human gut; feature: human-associated habitat; material: faeces | place: Austria | collected 2013
TTAGTGATAAACAACTACGGTCGTTCCTGATGGAATATTGTCATATATCCATTTTGCATTATTAATATCTAATCGTACACAACCATGCGACAATGGCATTCCCAGTCTACCATCTCTCAAAGTTCCGTTCTTGTTATACAATACAGAATGGAACAGATAATTACCTCTAAACTGTGTATACCAATAGCATCTTGATGCACCTGAATCAAAATAATATCCTCTGATTCCGACTGTAAATATTCCTTCTACTGTTGGTGTACTTGGCGCTCCGTCTGAGCAATCCCAGTAGAAAACATTCTGCCAGCTTCCCTGCCAGCCTCTAAACACACCGACTTTATGTGTGCTTCTGTTTACAAGGATTAGATATGGTGTTGAACTACTGTAAAAATTAGCTCTCGCCTGCATTTCATTTTCTGCACGAGGTGGTGCTTTTTTGAATACATTGGAAGTGCTTCCTGGAGCTGCTGTATTCTTAGGAACAAGTTTAATCTGCATTGCTTCTACCTGATATCCGTATCCACTTGTACCGGCATCTTGACCGTTTTTCGCCCAGCCAAGCCAGCCAAAATTAGCAACATGCATCCGATAATACACATCTACATATTTAGCTAAATCTCCTGTAAGTTTAATACGCATTGCTTCGATATGTTTTCCTTGTCCAGTTGTTCCAGCTATATTACCATTACCTGTTAAAGTCTGCCAGCCAATATCCTGTACATGAGCCTGATACTCAATTCCGCCTGTATATTGATTCTCATTTGATTTTACACTTAATGCAACGGCTTCTATTCCTTTATTCTGACCAGTTGTTCCCAAAAGTTGTTCTGCATTCTGCGCTTCTTTCCAACCATCACCCGACACATGAACCTGTCCTTCAATTTTAGGAATATCTTCTCTGGTCAAAGCACTTCGTCCTGTTTCTGGAACATCTGCGCTATTCTTAGGATAAAGCTTAATTTCTATTCCTTCTATAGCACAGCCATAGCCAGTACTTCCTGCTGTTTCTCCATTCTTTGTCCAAGACAGCCATCCATAATTTGCAATATGAGCTCTATAATAAATATCATATTTTTCATCTAAGGCTCCACTTAATCTGATTTTGACCGCCTCAATCTGCTTATTTTTTCCTTCTGTACCTGCAAGCTGATTATCTGATACTTCAGACTGCCATCCTACATTACTAACATGTGCCTGGTAAATTACAGAACCTTCTGTTATCGGATTTTCTCCAAATCCTTGATAACTGATTCTAAGCCCTTCCATCGCTAAGCCTTTTCCCACTGTTCCTGCTGTTTCACCATCTGCTACTTGTTTTTCCCATCCTATTTTCTGCACATGTGCTTGATATACAATATTTCCAAAGTTATCACTTGTAACTAATGCTCTAGAGCCTACCTCTGGATGTTCTTCCCCATCTTTTGCACATATTTTGATTTCTATTTCTCTAACCGCAAGATCTAATCCTGTACTTCCTGCATCTCCACCATTAACGGTCCAGTCCAACCAGCCCTTTCCTTCTACATTTACTCGATAATAAATATCATATGTTTGAGCAAGTTGTTCCGTCAATTTTACTCTGACTGCTTCTATCTGCTTATTTTTTCCTACCGTTCCTGCTATCTGTCCATCTTTCACTTCATCCTGCCAGCCAATATCTTCCACATGTGCCTGATAAATTACAGAACCGCTTATTTGTCCATACTCTTTTAAATCATCTGCAACTGTCACCCTTAACGCCTGCAAATCTTTACTTCCATCCGGTAGACCTGCTGAATCTCCATCTATAACATTGCCCATCCAGCCAACATCTTGCATATGTGCCTGATAGATAACTCTTCCCTGATTTGTTTCAGCTTTATAACTTTTCTGATCCTGTACCGGCTTATCTTCTGCGTCCTTCTTGCATATCCTAATTTCAACTGCTTCTACAGCCTTTGCATATCCAGTACTTCCTGCATATTCTCCATTTTTTGCCCAGCCTAACCAGCCAATATCTGATGAATGAACTCTGTAATATATATCATAGGTTTCCGCTATTTCTCCTGTCAGATTGATCTTAAGCGCCTCTATAAATTTTGCTTTTCCTGTTGTACCTGCTACTTCTCCATTTGTTACTGATTTCTGCCAGCCGATATCACTTACATGTGCAGCATATTCTATGCCTCCTTCAATATTATCCGGCATTTCTAAATCCATTTGCAATGCTTCTACTGATAATGCTCTTCCTGTTGTACCTGCTACTTCTCCATTTGTTACTGATTTCTGCCAACCAACACTGCTTACATGAGCTCGGTAAGAAAGTACTGGTTCCTGCACTTCCTCTTCAACAGCTTCATCTCCTAATAACTGTTGATTTTCATCATTACTATTTTGTTCTACTACTTCCGTTTGTTCCTCTTGTTGACTAAAATCTTCCTGAACCCCTTCTGCCTGATTATTTTCACTTTCTGCCAAGTCCTCTTCCATTTGATTTTTGTCATTTTGTTCTGGATATTCTTTTTCTTCCGTCTGGCTCTTTACATTTTCTTCTGCATACACATTTTGAGCATAAGTTCCTACTCCCGTAAATAGAACAAACTGCAACGCTAGCAGACCCGCCAGAATCCGTTTTTCCTTTCTTTTGTTTTTCATCTCTATCCTCCTTTTTCTTTTATAAAAAATATAATTATCATCACCCCTAATACTCCAAACAGGACACCTGCTGATAAAGAGTATGCATATCCAGCTCCCATAAGTCCCCATTTTTTTACCAACGAGTTAGATATTACAAATGCTGTTATACTTGCAACCACAAAACCAGCCAATAGAAATACTTGTTTTCGCATTACCGTTAAAATGACCTGTTCAATTACCGCAAATGCAAAAAATGCACCCCCTATTAATAAAACAATCAACACATTTCGATACTTTTGTAACGCCACTCCAAAAACAATGGAGAGAATTGGACAGCCCAACCAGCCACCTACTAAAACGATAAAAAATGCAATTGCAACTGCTACTGCAAAAATCAATGCACATAATTTCAAAAAATTGCTATACTGTTTTTTTACCCAATTTTCTGACAAACGCACCAATAAAGGTTGTAATGCAAACCCCACAAAAAGATTTGTTACAAAACAAGGCATAAATAGATATGTATAAAATGCCTGTTCCCGTGAGGTCATATATGTATCAATTGCATATTTCGGTGCGTTTCCCATATAAATTAACAAAAATGCACTTATACACAACGGTAAACATTCTTTCAATAATCCCACTATTTTTTTCCATTCTAAAATTGGTCTTTCTAAAACAAATACCGATTTTGCAGAGCCGACCAACATTATTAAACTAATCCCAGAAATTATTGTCGCTATACAACAACTTAATATCATATTATGGGTAATAACTAGTGATATGCAAAAAGCAATGACATACCCCGCAATTCTTATAGTCATCATCTTACCTGCAATATCTAATCTACCATTTTGTTGATAGTAACCGCCATATACATCGTCCATCGCATCTGTTACTTTCAAAAAACATAATAATATTGTAATACAAGCTTTTTCGAAATAATATCCCTCCGCCATTACAAAGATACCTACTGCACACATCATAACAACATTAGTTAAAATGCGAGAAGATAAATATATTCCCATGGTGTACTTATTTCGTATGTCAGTTGCCTGATAATTACGCATTCCATAATTTCCTATTGTCAGCATCATCTGAGATGTCGAAAAGGCTAATGAAAAAACTCCAGCATCCGAAACTCCATTTATTAAAGTTACTATCCATAACAAAAACATAGATACCACAGAATTAAGCCCACTGGACATCATATTCCAGAACACACTTTTCTTCTCTATATTTTCTTTTTCAGTATGCCATAGATTTTCAAGCATTATATTTTAATCCCTTCCAATTCTTTATCTTTTATAAAAGCAATTATCTGTACTTCCCGGCGCACTCTCTCCTTTTTTTACCAATTGAATTTGAATTGCCTCCACATGTTTAGCATATCCCTGACTTCCTGCATTTTCACCATTTTTTGCCCAACCAAGCCAGCCAAAGTCTTGCGCGTGCACACGATAATAAATATCGTAGTCTTTTGAAATCGTCCCTGTCAATTCAATACTTATTGCTTCTATTGGTTTGTTTTTTCCAACCGTTCCTGCTATCTTCCCGGCGCCGACATAATCTTGCCAGCCAATATCTTGTACATGTGCCCGATATCGAATACTACCATCAACTGATTGATTATCTAACGATATTTTTACAGCTTCCATCTGCTTATTCTTACCGGTTGTCCCCGATATACTTCCGTTTTCTACCGATTTCTGCCAACCAATATCCTGTACATGTGCACTATAAATAATATCAGCCCCTTTTGTTAAATACGCATTATCTGTACTTCCCGGCGCAGTATCACCTATTTTCACTAATTGAATCTGAATTGCCTCAATTTTTTTATTGTATCCATCATTTCCGGCAGGATCACCATTGGTCGCCCAATCTAGCCAGCCAATATCTGATAAATGTACTCGATAGTAAATATTATAATTCTCTTTCATTTGCCCCGTCAATTCTATCTTGACAGCTTCCAATCGCCTATTTTGCCCAACTGTTCCTGCTATTTCATCAGAATTTTTAGTTTCTTGCCAATCCTCTCCACCAATTTTCACAGAATACTCTATATCACCTGCATACTCCTGCCCTTTCAATCTAATTTTCAACGCTTCAACTTTCAGATTTTTTCCAACTGTCCCTGCTATTTCTCCATTTTTCACCTCTGTTTGCCAGCCAATATCCTGTACATGTGCACTGTATTGTACAACAGTAGGTGCCTGCAAAAACGCATCACTTCCATTATTTATTTCTGGAGTGCCTTGTGGTACAAGTAGAACCTGAAATGCTTCTATCTTTAAATCATAATTAATTGTTCCCGCTGTTTCCCCATTTTTTGCCCAACCAAGCCAACCTTTATCTTGTACATGAACTCGATAATACACATCATACTGATCTTTGTACAGGTCTGCTACTTCTATTTGAAGAGCTTCCAGTCTTAAATTTTTTCCAACTGTTCCTGCTATTTCTTCATTTTGTTTAAAATCCTGCCATCCTACATTCTGCACATAAGCCCGATATTTAACAACCTCTGATTTTACATTCAACGCTTCAACTTTTAAATTTTTGCCAACCGTTCCTGCTATTTCTCCATTTTTCACCTCTGTTTGCCATCCAATATCTTGTACATGTGCTTGATACTGCATTTTCACAGTACCAATTTTAAATGGTACAAGTGTTGATCCTGGTGCAGTACCTCCTTTTGGCAAAAGCACAATCTGTATAGCCTGAACAGCATATCCATACCCTTGAGTTCCTGACAACTCACCATTTTTCGCCCAATCTAACCAGCCAATTTCTGAAACATGACTTCGATAATAAATATCATAATTAGATGCATTATTTTCGGTTAATTTTATCTGTACTGCCTCTATCCAATTAGACTGACCTGCCGTACCAGACTGTTCACCGTTTTTCACAGTATCCTGCCATCCAATATCACTAATATGAGTTCGATATTCTATTCCTACCCCATCTAAATCATTAACATTTAATTTAATTGCGTTTAATGACAATTTTTTTCCGGTCGTTCCTATAATTTGACCATTTTTTGCAGAATCACTCCAGCCATTTTCCTGTACATATCCTTCATATTCCAGTACATCTTTTACAGAATCTGGAACACTTATTTCTTCACTGTTTCCGCCATTTCCATTCTTACCTTCAAGTACAATTTTTACATAGCTGTCACTAACATAAGCATACATATTGTCATAATTATAATTGCCTAAATCTGAAATTGCAGAACGCTCACTGTTTAGCGCCCCATCACTTTGCACTTTGTAAAATCCATTCTGATTTCCTAGAACAATAAATGATTGGTTCGAATACTTCTTTGTTGTATGTATCCTTGTCGAAGAAGTAGATGCTTCTTTCCTGACGTTTAGGTTAGTATGCTCCGTGCCAATAGTATCTTTCACAGCTAATGTATAATTCGCATATTCTGAGTTGGAATATGTCTTATCTATCATCCATGCAACATTTGCATTCTTTTCTCCCCAATATGGATCTGATGCGTATTTTACGTTCATGCCACTCGCTTTATTTCCCAAATAGCCTCCCGCATATACCCCGGCATTAGGATTTAAATATCTCTTTGACATGTAAGTTTCCATAAATGTCTTTACACATGAATCAACACTACTATATGTATTAGCACTCTGTCCCGGGGAAGTATCCACTGCATTCAGACCAAATAGATTGTTTTTATTTCTGGCAATATTACTTGTCCCCCACGCACTTTCATTTGCAGCAACGCCAATTGCAATCAGTGCATTTACTCCATACTGATTTTGATAATTCAAAAATGTACCAGCTATATTAGTCATTGTCGAAGTTCTTCCCGCTATTTTACTATTCAGAACATTGTTCAGTTGATCAGTTGTATAAACTGTCTTACTTCTTAATGGAAGATACTGAAAATAATTATAATATGGGTTAGCAGCATTAATGGCATTAGTTCTTGTTCTCCCGTTATAATCATCAATCATTTTACTAAAGTTCTCTCTAGTATAAAAATAATGACCATCATAACTATAATATGTTCCGCTTTCTTGTAAGTAATTTGGCGCCGGACCATTATCCAGTGAAGAAGCATATGAAGCTTTGGTTATATTAGTTGTAATTTTGTGAATCAAACGTCCATTACTAACTGTATAATAACTAAGAGAGCTTGCTTGATTTATATCAACCACCTGAACTTCTCCAGGATTTACAAGTCCTATAACTCCTGACAGCATGAACTTAACTTTTCCGTTTTCATACCCTAAATATGCTGCATCAGCACCGTACATACCGTTCGTATATCCACCATACCCTGTACCATATTCTTGGTATTCCGTTACAGCACTACCTTTAGTATTAAAGTTAACTATCTTTGCAGAGCTTTCTCCATCTAATAATGAAATTCCTTCATCTTCCAGAGTTCCGTTTTCACTTTCTATCTCTGTAATATTTCCATCTTCATCCATAGAAGTTATTATTTCATCTTTTCTGATTTCCAATGCCTCTTGCTGTTCGCTATCTTCTTGAGAAGTTTCCGTATCAAACACCTCTGTATTTTCTTCCTGATTATCTGGTTGCTCATTATCTATAGTTATATTTTCGTCTGCTACATCTTGCTCATCTTGTATAATCTCTTCACTTTTTTCTACTTCCGAATTTTCACCTTCTGCAAAGGTCTGTTGAACTCCCATTCCGAAAAGCAATATCATACATAAACAAATTGATATAAACTTTTTTACTTTTTTGTTTTTAATCATTCATACCCCTCCTTTGGCCTTTCTACCTCTGTTGCCTGATTTTATTTTTCTTCTTGATTCATTGTCCTCTCGCTGATTATATATCTAGGTCTATGCTTCACTTCCATATATATTTTTCCAATATACTCCCCAATCACTCCGGTGCAAATCAACTGTACTCCTCCGATAAAAGCAACAATACATACCATACTTGCCCATCCTGCAACTGTTCTTCCAAGCAATGCCATAACAATTGACCAAATAACTCCAGCAAAACTCAACATTGCTATAATAATTCCAAGTTCCGTTATCATTCGAATTGGTTTTACGCTAAGACTTGTAATTCCATCGAACGCCAATGCAAGCATTTTTCGAAGTGGATAATGGCTCTCTCCCGCGATACGTTCATGCCGCTCATAATACACAGAAGTGCTTTTAAATCCAACGAGAGGAAACATTCCTCGGAGGAACAAATTCACTTCTTTATAATTTGCAAATTCCTGTAGTACCCGGCTGGATACAAGGCGATAATCCGCATGATTATATACAACTTCAGCCCCCATCGCATTTAAGAACTTATAAAACCCCTGTGCAGTGCATCTTTTAAAAATTGTATCCTTCTCCCGGTTGCTTCGTACTCCATATACGATCTCGCATCCATCATAATACTCTTCAATCATCTGATCCATGGCATTAATGTCATCTTGTCCGTCGCAATCTATAGATATTGTAATATCACAACAATCTTTTGCTTCCATTAATCCCGCTAATACCGCATTTTGATGTCCTCGATTTCTACTCTGGCTGATTCCAATAAAGTGCTCATCTTTCTTTGCAAGTTCTAGGATAATTTCCCACGTTCGATCCTTACTCCCATCATTGACAAACATAATTCTGCTTTTTTCATCTATCTTTTTTGCCTGGATCAACTTTTGTACCTTTTCAAGAAACATTCCACTCGTAATTGGCAACACTTTTTCTTCATTATAGCATGGAACAACTATGTATAATATTGCCTTAGTCCCCATGAATTATCTTTCTCCTTTTTGCTTCTAAAATACTATATTATTTGTCAACTTACATATCTTTCACTATTTTCCCTATTTCCTCGCTAAACACATCCGACTGATCTTCATACATATGTCCTTCATAATCTGAAAATCCATTCAATGACCTGTCAAATCCTGAAATCTCCTGATAATTGTAATTATAATATTCTACCCCTTCTTTTTCCATAAGTGAGGTAAAGAATTTATTCGCATTTTCAAAATTATTATGATATTTTTCCAATGTCTCCTGTGGAACCGGAGTAGTTACCACGGTCAACTTAATATTATTCTCTTTACAAAGCTTCACAATCTTTTTAAACGATTTTACAGCATCTGACTTTAATTTTTTCTCATCCCATAAGATTAGATTAGCTTCGGTTTTAGGTGCATCGCTTCTGTGAATCCGAATCTGCCCCTGGCTTGTATAAGCCTGTGATGGTTCATTGTAAAAGCTATCATCATAATTTTTGTAAGCATGACTGAATTTTGATGTAAATCTTGCTCCAGCACCTTTGATTCCTTTTCGGTATAAATACCACGGAAAAAGAGTTGTTCGAAAATCTACACTCCATATTTTGTCCAGATAATATTCCGCTTTCACTTCAGACATCGGAAACTCATCATACACCGTCCGGTACTCTGGCCCAAGTGTTGCAGTAGATACCCAATATCCCGGATCCAATTCATAGATAATTTTTTTCGGTTTATTTACACGGCATGCTTCTTTTATAATATAATAACTGTCTTGAACCTCTTCTCCCCCCAGGCAAAGATTCAAACTTTTTTCCCCTGTAATCTTATCTACAATCTCCGGGTTGATTCCCGCTTTGCCATGAGAAGTGCCCACAAACAAATCATTGTATTGATTTGTTTCCAGCTTATGCATATCATTTCGAAAACTGGTATATGGTTTCAACGCCAGCACCAAAATCTCGTTGATGCATAAAATCACAGCAATAAACAAAACGGGATATATATTTTTTTTAAAATTGCGCATAGATAAACCCTCCCGCTGTATTTGCCGGTAAACTGATTGCTGAAATTGACAAAATCAATATCATATATACTGCCCATCTTACCATTCTTGGCTGCATTGCAATACTTTCTCGAATCTGCATTCCACACTCCTGTTTATAACTGACAATAAATTGCACCAGACAACCTATACACATAATTCCAATCGCCATTATTGTATAGGCTGGTCCGGAAGTTCCAATTCGAATATCCAAAATCTGCACTGGTTTCCATACGGTCACTGCATTTTTCATCATAGTAAATGCTTGCGGAATTGTATCTGCCCGGTCAAAGAACCAGCTGATATTAACCAGTATAAATGTCCTTACAATCTGGAATATATGCCAGCCATTGGATTTATCATTAATCTTTAATTTCTTTTTCCAGTCACGATAGTTCTTTGCCATCAGACCACTGAATCCGATAATAATACCATTATATAGACCATACACGATAAACTTCCAAGCGGCACCATGCCAGATACCGACTACAAGGAATACCACAACATTTGCCACACAGATTGGCAATGCCCGTCCATAAGTCTTTCCAAATGTCTTTTTCGCGAACTTACCAAATTTGCCCATTCCTTTTGAAAGAGACAAAGGATAGAACAGATAATCTTTCATCCATGTTCCAAGTGTAATGTGCCAGCGATGCCAGAAATCTGTAATAGATATTGAAAAATATGGACGCTTAAAGTTTTCGTCCATTTCTATTCCAAACATACTGGCAATTCCAATTACAACATCCATTCCACCGGAGAAATCTCCGTAAAGCTGTGCAGAATATGCAAGTACTCCGAAAATTGCCAGACCATTGTAAGCCTGGTACTGGTCAAATATTGCGTCTACGAACACTGCTGCAGTGTCTGCAATGACCATCTTCTTAAAAAATCCCCATAAAACTCTCTGAACACCACGTTCTATTCTCATAAAATCAAAACTATGTCCTTCATAAAACTGATGAGCCAGATTAGAATACCGTCCAATCGGCCCCTGAAGAATCTGCGGAAAGAATGATACAAAGAGTGCGAATTTAAATATATTTTTTTCTGGTTCATAACGTTTCCAATATACGTCTAAAATATAGCCTACTGACTGGAAGGTATAGAAGGAAATTCCAAGTGGTAGCAGGAATTTCACCATCCTAATATCTGCATGAAACAATGTGTTGATATTTGCGATTGCAAAATTCGTGTATTTCAACACTGCCAGCATGCCAAAATCCAAGATCAACGCTAACAACATAATACTTTTCTTGTAAGTTTTTATCTTTTCTTTCTGCTTAGCAAACTTTTGATCTGCTCCATATATCATTCTTGCTGTCCCGTAAGTCACAACCGTTGTATACAACAAAAACACCAGATACTTCATACCTGATGATGCATAATATATATAGCTGAATGCAAGCAGCCAGACCCACTGATACCTTTTCGGTATCAAGTAGTATCCGATAACTGCTACTGCAACAAACGTTAAAAATTCCATTGATATAAGTGACATATTTCCCCTTTCTCACTCACTGCTAATTTCCCATCGATTTTACTCTTTATTTAGCTTACATTATTTCATTTTCCTGATATTTAGCTTTTCATAGCTTCGTATTTATACTCAGACTCATCTTTTAAAAACTACCAGCCTCTGTCCCAAATAATTGAACACTACAAATGCTCCCATTCCGACCAACATCGATACATTATCACGAACAACTGTAGCTTGTCCTGCAAGTATCCAGTTGACAAACGGTTTTGCCAGACCATATGCCAGCAAATAGCAAATCGTAATATTAACTACAAATATTCCCACCTGTCTCCAGGATTTTTTCTTATCCTGAAAGGTAAAATATTTATTTAAAAAGTAACTCACAATACTGCCCACAACATAATTGGATGCTGACGATACCCAGTAATTCAGATGGCACAGATTATATGCTACGAACATTACTGTTGTCCCCACAAGTGTGTTTATAATTCCAACTAAAATAAATTTCCAAAAAGTCAAGTCTAAATACTGTTTTATATTTTCCATAATTTATTTTTAGTAAAGGACTGTATTATAAGTTGTAAAGTATTGATAAATA
>OLRE01003320.1_pt1 | contig 11489 bp, 9 predicted proteins | sample 1672461 | NCBI WGS metagenome assembly OLRE01 (sample SAMEA3136688, study PRJEB25190) | human gut metagenome | biome: human gut; feature: human-associated habitat; material: faeces | place: Austria | collected 2013
CCTTGACGGTCATTTTGACTTCCTTGCCATCCACAACGCCGCCGGGGCCCACAGCGATGACCTGAGCCACCTGGGGCTTCTCCTTAGCACTGCCGGTCAGGATCAGACCGCCCTTGGTGGTCTCCTCAACCTCAACAGTCTTGATAACAACGCGGTCTGCAAGAGGAATGATCTTCATAATTCTTGCCCTCCAATTATATTGAATTTATTTGAAACTTTGTTGCGTCCTGCGGGGGCTTCGTGCATACTCCGCAGTGGTTTAGCACTGCTGCACCCGACAGGGTTCGTGTTCACCGCGCCGGGCTGTTTAGCACTCCTTTTCTCTGAGTGCTAAGTGTATTGTACTCATCTTGTCATGAAAAATCAAGGGGTTTTGCAATTTTTCTTTGTTAAGAATTTATGACGCCCAAAAATCGCACCCTGTCACGCAAAAAAGGCGGTGTGTTCTTGACAGGACGCGCCGCCTTTTTTATACTTATAACGCATTACAAAAAACACGGCTGACGCGCTTTGCGGCAGAACGGAGGATACTTTGACAGACAAAAAGCTGATCTCATCTTTACAGGGGCTGCGGTCTGCCATGGCCTTTTCTCTGCAAAAAATACGCAAGCTGTATCTGCTGCACCTTATTATGATGGCTGCTGCCCTGTTATTGGTGCTGAAGGGGCTTCTGGCGCAGCCCTCTACCCGCGGGGTGCTCTCCTGTGCGGCGCAGCTTGTGGTGAGCATTTTCCTGCTGCAAACATGGATCCCCTCCAGCCGTTTCTGGTTCTGTCTGAACGGAGTGGCGTGGTATCTTTCGGTACAGGCTTTTCTATATGCCATCTTCCCCCCGCTTCTCGTCGTACTGAAAAAGGCCGATGCCCGCAGGCTGCGCTGCATTGCCGCCGTGATCTTCTGCGCACAGTGCCTTGCGTCCTTTGTTTTCTGGAAAGTCGGGCTCAGCGGAAAGGCTGCCTTTTCATCGCCGCCACGCAGATGGGGGTTCTGGGCGCGGTGGCCTTCCGGTACAATGTGCTGTTTACCCCCTCTGCGGTGCTGCTGGTCTGGCTGCTTGCCATGGGCAAGGGGGGCATTTCCCGGCTGCTTTCCACAAAGCCGTTTTTGTGGCTGGCGGGGCTGTCCCCTTACGGTTTTCTGATCCATCAGGTTCTGATCCGGTATATGGAGTGGGCAGCAGACAAGTTCAGCCTTACGGTACATCCTGTGGTCTGGACCCTGACCGTATATCTGCTCACGCTCTGCCTGAGCAGCTTTTACAAGGCGCTGGAGCGCCGGGTGCGGCAGCGCCATACCCAAACCGGCGCATAACAGTAAAACACAAGGCCGCTGCACGGAACAATGTGCAGCGGCCTTGTTTGGGTCTGATGGTTTATTTTTTACTTCACAGCCGCTTTTTTGGCGGTAAATCGCTGGTAGGCGGGCTGCGGCAGCAGTACGCGGCCGGCCAGCGGCTGCACCTCCACGCGCACCTGCTCGCAGGGGGCACATTCGCCGTCCGCTGTGGCAATGATGGGCCCACGGCTATCTGCTGCCCGCAGACTGACCGATTTTGCGCGGCGGTAGATAAAATAGGGCTTTGCCGCTTCCACCAGCTGCCCGTTCTGGAAATGGCGGCCGTTCTTGTACATGCTCAGCAGCTTTGCGATGGTCAAGCGCCCCACCTTGCGCACGATGAACACATCCAGCCAGCCATCATCCGGCTGCGCCTCCGGCCCGGCGCAGAAACCGCCGCCGTAGGTGCGGCCGTTGCAGATGGCACACATCAGACAGTCCACCGCAAAGGTCTCACCGTCGATGGTGTACTCCACCCGGCGGCCGATGTGCCCGCACAGCTGCTCCACAATGGACAGCAGATAGGACACCTCTCCGCCGCACAGCGGGATGCGCCGGAACTTGGGGATGCCGTAGGCCACCTGCGCGTCCAGCCCGGCAGCACAGATGGTGGCCGACAAGCCGAGGTTGGTCTGCATCAGGTCGATGGGCACCGCCCCGCCCGCCAGTTGGGCATCCAGGTCCAGAAACTCCTCCCGCGTCCCAAAGGTGCGCAGGAAGTCATTGCCGCTGCCATAGGGCAGGCAGCCCACGGCGGTGCCTGCAAAGCCATAGGCCCCGGTGAGGGCCTCGTTGAAGGTGCCGTCGCCGCCCGCCGTGAAAATGCGCAGCTGCTCCCCTGCCTGCTGTGCCCCGGCTGCGGCAGCGCGGGCCAGCTCCCGCGCATGTCCGGCGTGGGTGGTGATGCGGATGGTATATTCCTCCGGGGCAAGGCCTGCCCGGGCAGCTGCAGCGTTGATCTGCTGCGGCAGCTGCTGGGTGCAGTCGGTCTTGCCAGCGGTGGGGTTCAAAAGAAACAAGGTGTGCATGTGGTGCCTCCTGCGATTCTGTTGCTTCTATGATAGCAGAAATTCTGCAGGATGCAAGGCATTTTGGTCATTCCCTGCCCGGTATCAAAGGGTCGCCGTCTCGTCCTGCCGGAGGACAATGGTGCCCTCTGCCGTACAGTCCGCAGTCCAGTGCTGCCCGGTGCAGGCAGTCCCGGCAGCGATCTGATCGGCCAGCGCCTGTTCCACCGCTCGGTCCACCTGTCGGCGCAATTCCCGCGCTCCATAGGCCGAGCGGGCACGGGCCGCCAGCACGGCCCCCACCTGCGGGGTGTGCCGGAGCTGATAGCCGCTGCGCGCCGCCCGGACTTCCAGCCTGCAGAGCATTTTTTCCGCGATGGCAGACATGCTCTCGTCGCTGAGCGGGCGGAACACGATGAGCTCATCCAACCGCCCCACCAGCTCCGGACGGAACCACTTTTTGGCTTCCTCCACGGCCTGCGCCGCTTGCTTTTCAAACACGGCCTCCGACCCGGCCGCAAAGCCCAGCGGCGCGGACTGCCCGGCCAGAAAGCGCGCTCCCAAGTTGGAGGTGATGAGCACGATGGTGTTGCGGAAGTCCGCCTTGCGGCCCATGGCGTCGGTGAGCTGACCGTCCTCCAGGATCTGCAGCAGAATGTTCTGGATGTCCGGGTGTGCCTTTTCGATCTCGTCAAACAATACCACACTGTAGGGGCGGCGGCGCACGGCCTCGGTGAGCTGACCGCCTTCGTCATGACCCAGATAGCCCGGAGGTGCCCCCAGCAGGCGGGCAGTGGTGTGCTGTTCCTGATACTCCGACATATCGAACTTGAGCAGGGCCTTCTCGCTGCCAAACCAGCTCACGGCAAGTGCACGGGCCAACGCTGTTTTTCCTACCCCGGTGGGGCCGAGGAAGAGCATGGCCCCGATGGGCCGACCCGGCTCTCCCAGCCCGGTGCGGCTGCGCCGGATGGCCCCCGCCACCGCTGCTGCAGCCCGCTGCTGGCCCACGATTTCTTCATTGAGACGGGCTTCCAGTTTTTCAAGCCGCTCCCGCTCCTGTTCACTCACCTGTTCGGCAGGCACCCCGCTGGCCTGTGCTACCACCCGGGCAATGTCCTCCTGGGTGAGCACCGGCTGGGGCTTCTGCTCCTGCTCGGCCCGGATGCGGGCCGCCGCACAGGCTTCGTCCACCAGATCAATGGCCTTGTCCGGTAGGCAGCGCCCCGGCAGATACCGTACCGACAGCTCCACCGCCGCCTGCAGGGTCTGCGGCGGCAGGGTAACATGGTGGTAGCGCTCGTAGCGCGGGGCCAGCCCGTTGAGGATGTCCACCGCCTGTGCAGGAGTAGGCTCCTCCACCTGCACCCGGCCAAAGCGGCGCTCCAGCGCGGCATCCTTCTGGATGTGTGTGCGGAATTCCTGATTGGTGGTGGCACCGATGAGCTGGATCTCGCCGCGGGCCAGCACCGGCTTGAGGATGCTGGCCGCATCAATGGCACCCTCCGCCGCACCAGCCCCCACGATGGTGTGGAATTCGTCCACAAAGAGGATGGCGGTGCCGTCCCGCACCAGCTCCTCCAGCAGGTTCTTGAAGCGCTCTTCAAAATCGCCCCGGTACTTGGTGCCCGCTACCAGGCTGGCCATATCCAGCGCCAGCAGCCGCCTGCCCTGCAAGGCACGGGGCACCTGCCCCTTTGCGATGCGCTGGGCCAGTCCCTCGGCCAACGCAGTCTTGCCCACACCCGGCTCCCCCACCAGACAGGGGTTGTTCTTCTGGCGGCGGCACAGGATTTCCACCATGCGGTCCAGCTCGGCATCCCGGCAGAACACCGGGTCCAGTTCTCCGTCCAGCGCGCGGCGGGTCAGGTCGCGGCAATATTTATCGCTGGCACGGCCCGCCCGCGGCATGCTAGCCGACACCCGCGGCTGAGCGGGAAAGACAAACTGCCCGGACAACTGGCGGCACTCCCGCACGGCCTCAGTGAGGGGCACTCCCATGGAAGCCAGCAGCAGCCCCGCCGTGCAGCCATCATCCTCCAGCATGGCACAAAGCAGGTGTTCCGGCTCCGCCCGTGAGACATGGGCGTTCTGCGCCCCGATGAGGGCGTAATCCATGGTGCGGCGCAGGTCCGGTGCCATGGCGTGCCGATCCAGATGCTGCGCCGGGCCGCGACGGTTCTCGGCCAGCTGACGGCGCACAGCCTGCTCTGAGATATGTCGGCTGTTCAGGAATCGCGCCGCAGCTCCCTGCTCCTGCTGCAGCATGGCAAGCAGCAGATGCCCGGTGTCTGCCTGACTGCAGCCAAAACTACCGGCCAGCTCTACTGCTTGCTGCAGCAGCTGCTCCGCCTCCCGCGAGAACCCTCTGTATCCGCCAAAGCCCAGTTTTTCCCAAATGCTCATCTGCGTGCTCCTTGCTGTTCTGTCAAATCATATCGCAGTAGCAGTATAGCCCAGATGCACCGGAAAAAATCAGTGGTTTGTGTCGGGCCTGCCGGGTGCGGCGCGCAAAAAAGGAGGACGGCTCCGAAGAACCGCCCTCCAACAATTCAGGCTATTGTACTATTCGCAAAGAGATATACGGATCACTCCGCAGCCTTGGCTGCTTCGATCTGCTTGATCAGCTCAGGCACGACCTTGAACAGGTCGCCCACGATGCCGTAATCGGCCACGCCGAAGATGGGTGCGCTCTCGTTCTTGTTGACGGCGATGATGCACTCAGAATCCTGCATGCCGGCGGTGTGCTGAATGGCACCGGAAATGCCCAGAGCCACATAGATCTTGGGGTGCACGGTCTTGCCGGTCTGGCCGACCTGGTGGTCAGCGCTCATCCAGCCTGCGTCGGTCACGGCACGGGAAGCGCCCACGACGCCGCCGCCCAGAGCGGCAGCCAGCTGCTCAGCCAGCTCGATGCCCTTGTTGACATCCTTGCTGATGCCACGGCCCACAGAGACGATGACGTCAGCACCGATCAGATCGACCAGCTTCTCAGCGGCCTTCTCGACGCTCAGGACCTCGGTCTTGACGTCCTCAGCGGTCAGGCTGAAGGCAGGCTTCACGATCTGGCAGGCATCGGCCTTGGCCTGGTCGAAGGGAGCCTTCTTCATGACGCCGGGACGCACGGTGGACATCTGCGGACGGAAGCGGGGGCAGATGATGGTAGCCATCAGATGGCCGCCGAATGCAGGACGGGTCATCTTCAGGTTGCGGTCCTCATAATCAAACTTCTGCTTGGACAGGTCGATGGTAGAGCTTTCCTTCAGGAACTCGACATACTTTGCGGTGTCGATGTCCAGATGGGTCGCATCGGCAGTCAGGCCGGTGTGCAGACGGGCTGCGCAGCGGGGGCCCAGGTCGCGGCCGATGTTGGTAGCACCGATCAGCAGGACTTCGGGCTTGTACTCGTTGACCATGTCGCACACGACCTTAGCGTATGCATCGGTGGTGTAGGTCTCGAGCAGGTCGCTCTCGCAAACCAGAACCTTGTCAGCGCCGTAAGCGCCCAGTTCCTTTGCCATCTTCTCGCCTACGCCCTTGCCGCCAAGCAGCAGGCCGCAAACTTCAGTGCCCATGTCGTCTGCCAGCTTGCGTGCCTCAGAGATCAGCTCGAGTACGGTCGGCTGCAGCTCGCCCTGGCGCTGCTCACAGAATACCCATACGCCGGAAAAATCGGCGAGGTTCGTATTATTGAAATCAGCCATTGTTCAGTATTCTCCTTCCGATTAAATGATGTGCTTCTTCTGAAGCTCAGCAACCAGCTCATCGCAGGTAGCCTTGTCAGCGCCCTCAAGCATCTTGCCCTGACCCTTCTGGGGAGGAGTGAAGGACTTGAAGATGTTGGTGGGAGAACCCTTCAGACCAATGGTGGTGGGATCGATCAGCGGATCGTCCTTCAGGGTGTTGTAGTCATAAACTGCGATCGGCTTATCGTAGCAGCCCATGATGCCCTTGATGGACATGTAGCGGGGCTCGTTCAGCTCCTTGATGCAGGTCAGCAGGCACGGGGTCTGGGTCTCGATGGTCATGTAGCCATCCTCCAGAGCGCGCTTAACGGTAACGGTGGTGCCCTCGATCTTTACGTCAGCAGCGTAGGAGACCTGCGGGATGTCCAGCTTCTCAGCGATCTGAGAACCAACCTGAGCGGTATCACCGTCGATAGCCTGACGGCCGCAGAATACTACGTCATCAGCGTCAACGCCATACTTCTTGATAGCAGCAGCCAGGATCTGGGAGGTTGCGAAGGTATCAGAACCGCCGAACTCACGAGCGGAAACCAGAATGCCCTCGTCAGCGCCCATAGCCATCAGCTCACGCAGCATGCCCTGTGCCGGGGGAGGACCCATGGTGATAACAACGACCTTGCAGCCGGTAGCGTCCTTCAGCTTCAGAGCAGCCTCAACCGCGTTCTTGTCGTCCGGGTTGATGATGGTAGCCATGGATGCGCGGTTCAGAGTGCCATCGGGATTAACAGCAACCTTACCGGAGGTATCCGGAACCTGCTTTACACAAACAATTGCCTTCATAGTTCAGTTTTCCTCCTATTCTTACTTACCGAGAATGTTACCGGAGATAACAACGCGCTGAATCTCGCTGGTGCCCTCGTAGATCTCGGTGATCTTGGCATCACGCATCATGCGCTCAACCGGGTAATCCTTGGTGTAGCCGTAGCCGCCGTGTACCTGAACTGCCTTGGTGGTGATCTTCATAGCAGCCTCGGAAGCGAACAGCTTAGCGGTTGCAGCGTCCACAGTGAAGCGGCCACCCTCAGACTTAGCAACAGCAGCCTTGTAGGTCAGCAGGCGAGCAGCCTCGATTGCAACATGCATATCAGCAAAGAGGAACTGAGTGTTCTGGAACTTTGCGATCGGACGGCCGAACTGCTCACGGGTCTTAGCAAAGTTGATGGACTCTTCCATAGCGCCCTCTGCGATGCCCAGTGCCTGTGCAGCGATGCCGATACGGCCGCCGTCCAGGGTCTGCATAGCGATCTTGAAGCCCTTGCCTTCTGCGCCGAGGAGGTTCTCCTTCGGAACGATGCAGTCGGTGAATACGATCTCAGCCGTCGGGGAGCCGTGCAGGCCAAGCTTCTCCTCGTGCTTGCCAACAGAGAAGCCCGGGAAGGAGCTCTCTACGATAAATGCAGAAATGCCTCTGGTGCCCTTGGACTTGTCGGTCATAGCGAATACTACGAATACGTCAGCAACGTAGCCGTTGGTGATGAAGATCTTGGAGCCGTTCAGTACGTAGTGGTCACCCTGCAGCTCAGCAACGCAGGTGCCCTTTGCAGCGTCAGAACCAGCGTCCGGCTCGGTCAGTGCGAAAGCGCCTACCTTGTGGCCTTCGGTCAGCATGCGGAGGTACTTCTCCTTCTGTGCGGGAGTACCGTTTGCAATGATCGGGCCGCAGCACAGACCATTGTGGGTAGCGAGGATATCGCCAGTGGAAGCGCACTGCTTGGACAGCTCTTCGATAGCGATAGCGGAGGACAGGTCGTCAGCGCCTGCGCCGCCGAACTCCTCGGGCACGACCATGCCCATAACGCCCAGATCGAACAGCTTCTCGATGTTCTCGCGGGGGTAAGTAGAGGTTTTGTCGGTTTCCGCAGCGATGGGCTTAACTTCGTTCTCGGTGAAGTCATGCATCATCTGGCGAACCAGTTCCTGTTCACGGGTCAGATGGAAATCCATGTTCAAGTCTCCTTCTTGTTTGGATATTTATTGCCAAAGCCGGTAAAAACCGGCATTCCGCCTGTTGCAGACTGCCATTTGGTGCGGCAGGGAACCGCTTGCCCGTGTCTAACCGATCGATAGGGTGGTTCGGTTTGGAGCGGGTTTTGCACACTTTTTTGTTAAGTTTTTGTTCCGTCTACCAATATACCACACCAGAAAGCAAGCGTCAACTGTCAATATTAACGGAATAAAGCAATAAATTTGGTAAATTATAAGGGATTGCACAAGCGGAATATTCTCAAAACGCGGGGTATGGTGATAAATACCGAAAAAAACGATGGAAACTGGTAAAAATACACAAATACACAGAGCTCTCCAGCGGGAGAACTCTGCGGTGGTGAAGTGTTGGTGCAGTTCAGTCTTTGGCTTTACCGCGCAGCTCGGGTTCTTTGGCGAGGCAGTTGCCGTAGTTTTCAATCTTGTGATTGAGTCGCTCGAGCGTCTGCTGCATGGTGGCAATGCGTTCCTCGAGCTGGTCGCGCTGCTCGAGGAGCAGGGCCTTGCGGGCGCCGATGGTGCTGTCGCCCTGCTGGAACAGAGCCACATATTCGATGAGCGCCTCAATTTGCAGACCGGCCGCACGCATACATTTAATAAACTCGATCCAGCTGCACGAGGTCTGGTCGTAATCGCGGATGCCGCTTTTCGTGCGCGGTACCGGCGGGATCAGGCCGATGCGCTCGTAGTAGCGCAGTGTGTCCGGCGTGATGTCGAATTGTCTGCTCACTTCTGCGATGGTCATGGGAGTCACCTTCCTTTGCCCTTAGTGTAGCACTTGAAGTGGACTCTAAGTCAAGGGGGAATTGAGAATTGAGAGTGGAAAATGGAGAATGAACGCGGCAGTTGACGGGTACAGGTTGATAAAATTGGTGTAATTCGACGAGAAACGGCGGGATGGGATCATACCCCAGGGCACCTTCTCTTGCCCTTCGGGCAATTCACCTTGTCCCGCCCTACATGATACAATTTGTCAAATGGTTCAACGTATATACCATAATGATTACAATATACCGGAGGGCGGGGTGGCCTTACCCAGCTGTTTGTAAATTCAGTTGCACGATTAAAATCGTAGGGGAGCACATTGTGCTCCCGCATCAATGTTAAATGAGTGCGGACATACGGTTATGTAATTGCAGTGAGTTGAATTTGACCATCGCGTTAATTTTCCATTCTCCATTCTCAATTTTCAATTACTGCAACAAAAAAGGAACCCTCTTTCGAGGATTCCTTTTTATGCAACTTTGGTTTGTTAAGCGGAGAAATTACTCCTCAACCTTAACGTATACGCCGCCGTTACGGCAGGACTCGGTAGCAGCCTTAGCCATGAGAACCGGACGCAGGCCGTCGATAGCGCCGACAGCAGTCTCTGTATCGTTGTTGATTGCATCAACGAAGGAGATAACCTGGTTGATGAATGCCTGGTTGTAACGCTCGAGGAAGAACCACAGCGGCTTCTCGGAGTGAGCGCCGTCCTTGGTCAGTACGGTGGTGGTGTTCAGCAGGTCGTTGGCATCGGAAGCCATGCCCTTAGAACCGAACGCCTCTACGCGCTGGTCGTAGCCGTAAACTGCCTGACGGGAGTTGTTGATAACAGCGATGCAGCCGTTAGCCATCTTCATGGTAACAACAGCGGTGTCAACGTCCGGAATGCCGGACTCTTCCTGCAGGTTCGGGTTAACGAGGCAGGAACCAACAGCGGAGATCTCAACAGCCTCGGAACCGGTTACGTAGCGAACCATATCGAAGTCGTGGATCATCATATCGTAGAAGATACCGCCGGAAACTGCAACGTAGGAAGCCGGGGGCGGCTCCGGGTCACGGGAGGAAACGATAACGATATGCGGATCGCCGATCGTGCCGTCCTTAACTGCGTCTGCAACTGCCTTGTGGTTGTGGTCGAAGCGGCGGTTGAAGCCTACCTGGAACTTAACGCCCTTCTCCTCAACGAGTGCGAGCAGCTTCTTGATCTTGTCGATATCATAGTCGATCGGCTTCTCGCAGAATACGTGCTTGCCAGCCTGAACTGCTGCCATGGAAACATCGCAGTGGGTGTCAGTGGAGGAGCAAACGAATACTACGTCTACCTCAGGATTGTTGATAACGTCCATAAAGTCGGTGGAAACGTTGGTGATCTTGCGCTCTGCCAGCCACTCGCGTGCGCCGGACTTATCGAGCATCGGGTCAGCAGCAGCTACTACCTGAACGCCCGGTACGGAGTTGATCAGGTTGTTGATGTGCAGCTTGCCGATTCGGCCGCAGCCTACAACGCCAATTTTCAAAATGCCCATTGGAATTCTCTCCTTTTATATAAGGTGATTCTATTATAAACCACTTGCGGGTGTGCTTCAAGGGTACAGCGTATTTTTCAGCGCACCGCCCAATTTTGGGGCTTCTGTTTGGTGAAAAATAGCAAAGCGGAGTGCAAAAAAATCGTGCAAAATATCCGTGCATTGTGCTAAAATAGAAAATGCACAGGAAAATGCAACACATTGCACGTTGGTGTCTAAAATGCGGTGAAACGCTTGTGCGCTTTACTGCACTATGATAAAATATGAACGTATTGTGGCAAAAATGTGTCTTTTAGGGATAAAAGAGGATACATGGATGCCTGAAAAGGAGAATATCTTATGAAGGTAACTGCACAGTGGATCGCAGAGCAGTGCGGCGTATCGCGTGGAACAGTGGACCGAGTTGTAAACGGCCGACCGAATGTAGCGCCGGAAGTGCGGGAGCGCGTGCAGAAAATAATCAGCGAATACGGCTACAAAACGCCGTCGCAGCGGCAGGCCGCCCGTGCGGGACACGGCGCGTTCCGCATCGGCGTAATCCTGCCGAGCTGGGATGCGTTTTTCATCCGCCGGATGCGCGAGGGCATTCGCGTGGCTGTACACAACCGCGGATTAAATGATGTAAATGTGCTGGTGGAGGAGCTGAAAAACCGCTCGCACCGTGCGTATTTCGAGGCCATCGGACGCATGGAGGAGCGCGGCATTGACGGTCTCATTGTCACCGCGCCGGACACGGTAGCGATGAGTGAGGAGATCGACCGGTTGGTCGCAATCGGCATTCCGGTCGTTACCTGCGACTCGGATGTGCGGCAGAGCCGCCGCCTGTATCATATCGGACAGAACATGGTCAAATCCGGCCGGATTGCCGCCGGACTGCTTGCACCGTACGTTGAGGGACAGGATGTGCTCGTCGTTACCGGCAACCGTGAATTCACGGCGCACGGACTGCGTGTGCGCGGCTTCCTTGACCGCCTGCACGAGATTTTTGATGATAACGTAAACGTCAACGTCATCGAGAGTGTCGAGCAGTACGAGCTGACCTACGACGGCGTACTGCAGCAGGTGCGGCAGAACCCGCGTCTGCGCGGTATTTATATGGCAAACGAGTCCGTGCGCGGCTGTATGGA
>OLRE01003328.1_pt1 | contig 11464 bp, 9 predicted proteins | sample 1672461 | NCBI WGS metagenome assembly OLRE01 (sample SAMEA3136688, study PRJEB25190) | human gut metagenome | biome: human gut; feature: human-associated habitat; material: faeces | place: Austria | collected 2013
TACTCCGAAGAAGCGACAACCTGAATCCATATTACTACATGAGCGTGGCATTGTCAAAACTTCTTTACTGTCCAAACCATTTATCGAAGCTGACCTTAGGTATCCGACAGCTATTTCTAATGCATCTGGGGCAATTACCCGATCAGTTAGCCGAACAGTAACTTTGCCATGTATCACTTCTGAAAATAGGTGCGCCGTAAGACATACTACAAAAAAACAAAAAGCAGCTGCACAATGACAACTGCTTTTTGTTTTAAAGGGAGAAAAAATATAGTAACAAATATAGATTAATTACATGTATTAATAGTTTGTATACTAATTATATATCTAACGAAGCATTTTGTCAATCATACATTTTATCCAAACTTAGCATGCTAATTATGTGCATTTTCGCCAATATGTCGACTATTCAGTTGATTCACCACCGGTGTCACAATGGTTGTCTCAATTTTCTCCTTTAATTGCTCCACATCTGTCTGTCTTTGAATTTCAGCCATCGCTGACGCATACACACGATTCCCGCTTAACACATCTGTCTGCTTCAAAAACATCGTCACTGACAAAATCAGCAGCACAATGATCATCCGCGTTGAAAAACTGCTGCTTTTTTCAGCACTGTCCCGGACAATAGAATGTTTCTGTTTCTTATCCAACTGTCTGAGTCGTCTGTAATTACTTTTCTGTGCTGCTTCCATTTCAAAATAATTATCCATATAAAAAGCTCCGTCTTTTTGTATCATGATACGCAGACGGAGCCTTCTTTATACCTGTATTCAACTTTTCAATATTTTACAAACATCCTGCCCCTGCAGCTGCCATTAATGAACTATATCGTTCTTCTCAGACAAATGGATCAGAAAATCTGCATCAATGGTTCTGAAATCATCAATCACTGCATTCGCCTTTGACAGATCCTGTTCACCGGATGTAGGGTTCTGATAGCCCAGGCAGGTCATTCCGGCCCGTACTGCTGCCAACACACCATTGGCTGAATCTTCAATCACAACGCAGGTCTCCGGCGTCTCCTTCAGTTTTTCACATGTCTCAAGAAAAACGTCCGGTGCCGGCTTACCGTTTTTCACTTCTTCACCCGAAAAAATCAGATCAAAATAAGCGACAAGGCCAAGCTTTTCCAAAACTGCATGAATAAATGGATAGGAGGAAGAGGATGCCACTGCTGTCTTTAAACCCGCGGCCTTGATGCTCTTCAGCAATTCCACTGAGCCAGCCGTAGGTCCGGCATCGCTTTCCCGGACAAGGCGGATCATAATCGCCTCACGCTCTGCGATCAGACTGTCTATTGTCTCACTGAGGTGATATCGCTCTTTGAACAACTCAAATCTCAGCTGGTTCGTTGTGCCTGCATAGGCTGTCATCGCTTCCATCGGCACATCCACCCCATGAGCAGCCAGCGTTTGCTGATCCCCTAGATAATGCATCGGCTGACTGTCAATGAGCACCCCATCCATATCAAATATAATCGCATGTACCATTCTTGTCATTGCCTCTTAATTGCAGTAGTTCTTAAATTCTTTGAGAACAGCCAACACCAGATTGTATGTTCTCTCAACAGAAGCAATACCCAGGCGTTCTCTCGATGTATGAATATCGTGCATTTCAGGACCCATGCTGACCATATCAAGCCAAGGCATCTTCTCGGACAGCAAACCGCATTCAAGTCCGGCATGGATCATCTCAATAGATGCCTCTTCGCCTGTCTGTTCCTCATAAATCTTCTTGCAGAGTGCACAGATTTTGGAATCAGGGTTAAATGGCCATTCCGGATATTCGCCACGGAAAGTCATTTCGCCGCCCAGAAATTCTGTCATATATCTCAGCTTATCTTTCATCAGTTCTTTCAGGGACTTCACAGAACTTCTGATGGCCCATGTCATGGCAACCCCCTCTCCCGTCGTCTCAAGAACTCCGAGATTTAATGAACTTTCAACAAGGCCCGGCAAATCTGCGCTCATCGTCTGGATACCGTTTGGCACCTGCATCAGCATAAAAATTACCTTCTCAGTCAATGCCATAGAGAAGACTTCATAGCCTCCCTCCGCACGCACATCCGCATCGATGGCGATCACCGGATCACACACATGGAACTCACTGCGCACTTTCTCCTGAAAAGCAGCTGCCAGAGACTGGATCTCATCGATGTCTTCATCGGATACAACGATCTCAGCCTTACTATCTACAGGAATCGCATTGTCCTTGTCTCCGCCATCCACGGAAATAATACAAAACGGCAGTGCTTCATGCAGTTCAAACAACAGTCTGCCAAGCAAAATGTTCGCATTGGCACGACCTTTATCAATCTCTGAGCCGGAATGTCCACCCACAAGGCCATGGACATGCAGTGTCATTGCCGTTCCCTCGGCGGAAGCACAGCTCATCGGAAGAACCGATGTGGCTTTTACACCGCCGGCACAGCCTGCAAGGAAATGCCCTTCATCCTCTGAATCAAGATTCAAAAGGTATTTTGCCTTCAGATCGGCTGTATCCAGTGCAATGGCACCTTCCATGCCCACTTCTTCTTCAGTTGTAAAGACCACTTCCAGTTCTGGATGTTCAATTGTATTATCCTCAAGAATTGCTAATCCCATGGCAACGGCAATGCCGTCATCTCCGCCGAGGGTTGTTCCCTTTGCATGGACATATCCGTCTTCAACCACCAGGTTCAGGCCATCCTTCTCAAAATCAAATTCCACACCTGCATCTTTGACACATACCATATCCAGATGTCCCTGGAGCATCAGAACCGGCGCTTCGCCATAGCCTTCTGAAGCCGGCTTTCTGATCACGACATTGTATTCTTCATCCTGACGGACCTCAAGATTCAGAGACTGTGCCACAGAAACACAGTAATCGCTGATGGCTGCTACATTGTAAGAGCCATGCGGGATCTTGCAGATCTCCTCAAAATAATAAAAAACGCGTTCCGGTTTTAAACCTTCTAAAACTCCCATTTCTATCTCCCAAAATAAAATTAATTTTTAAAACTATGAATTGGTGCCGGAATTCTGCCGCCGCGGTTAATGAAATCCGAACAGTCAAATTCATTCACTTTCATAATCGGTGCATAGCCGAGCAATCCGCCAAATTCAGCTGTATCGCCAACTTTCATGCCATGTACCGGAATCAGTCGGACAGCAGTTGTCTTCTGGTTGATCATACCGATTGCCATTTCATCTGCGATCATACCGGAAATAGTGGTTGCCTTTGTATCGCCCGGAATAGCGATCATATCCAGACCAACAGAGCATACACAGGTCATCGCTTCCAGTTTCTCCATGGTCAGTGCACCTTCCAGTACAGAATCAATCATACCCTGATCCTCAGATACAGGAATAAAAGCACCGGACAAACCGCCGACATAAGAAGAAGCCATGATACCACCCTTCTTCACCTGATCATTCAAAAGAGCAAGGGCCGCTGTTGTACCCGGTGCACCCACACGCTCAAGACCCATTTCCTGAAGGATCTCAGCAACGCTATCACCAACAGCCGGTGTTGGAGCAAGTGAAAGGTCAATAATGCCAAACGGCACATTCAGACGTCTGGAAGCTTCCTGGGCAACCAGCTGCCCAACACGTGTCACCTTAAAAGCTGTCTTCTTGATGGTCTCACAGAGCACACCGAAATCCTGACCTTTGACTTCTTCAATAGCACGTTTAACAACACCAGGGCCGCTGACGCCCACGTTGATGACAACATCTCCCTCTGTCACACCATGGAATGCGCCTGCCATAAACGGATTATCATCCGGTGCATTACAGAAAATAACAAGCTTCGCACAACCAAGAGAATCATTGTCCTTTGTCATCTCTGCTGTCTTCTTCACGGTCTCGCCCAGCATCTTGACAGCATCCATATCAATACCGGTCTTGGTAGAACCCACATTCACAGAACTGCAGACGAGTTCTGTCTCTGCCAGTGCCTGAGGGATAGATTCAATCAACAGCTTGTCCGCAGGTGTCATACCCTTTGAAACAAGGGCTGAATAACCGCCGAGAAAGTTGATGCCTACTGTATGAGCTGCTCTGTCAAGGGTCTTGGCAATCTTCACATAATCTTCCGGTGTCTTGCAGCAGCTGCCGCCAGTGCAATCGGCGTTACAGAAATTCGCTTATTGACAATCGGAATACCATAATCCAGCTCAATCTGCTCACCGACCTTCACAAGATTCGCTGCCTTCTCAGTGATCTTACGATATATCTTCTCACAAACAACATCTACATCATTATCACAGCAGTCAAGAAGACTGATACCCATTGTAATTGTACGGACGTCCAGATTGGACTCCTCAATCATCTTGTTCGTTTCCTGAACTTCAAATACATTGATCATTTATCTTACCCGCCTTTGTTAAATTCTATGCATGATGTCAAAAATCTCTTCGTGCTGCATCTTGATCTGAACACCAAGATTTTCACCGATCTTCTCAAGATCCTTCACCAATGAGGCAAATTCCTTATCTGCACCATTGGCATCTACGATCATCATCATATGAAAATAGCCCTGGATAATGGACTGATCAATATCAAGAATGTTGATCTTATGCTCCGCAAGATATGTACATACGGTTGCAATAATACCTACTCTGTCCTTGCCGATAACTGTAATAATTGTCCTGTTCATGATTCAATACCTCCGTTTTATAATGTGATAAGAGCCCTTGCCTCATCCCTTGGGGCAACGCTGATATGCAGCGCTTCTTTTGTCACTGAAAAATCTCTTTCCAATTCATTCTGAACGGCTCTAAGCGCAAGCTCAGGAAAATTGTTCTCCTTGCTCAAGTGTCCAAGGATCACCTGCTGCAGTCTCTCATTCAGGAGTCTGCCGACCAGCTGACCGGACATCTCATTGCAAAGATGGCCATAATTCCCGGCGATTCTGCGCTTCAACTGATAGGGATATGGTCCCACTTCAAGCATATGCAGATCATAATTGGCTTCCACATAGAGCAGATCACAATCCTTAAGCTCATCGATGATCGCCTCATCAAAATAACCCAGGTCCGTCACTGTTCCAATTCTTGCATCTGCCGTTTCAATCTGATAGCTGACAGGATCCCTTGCATCATGGGGAATAGAAAAAGGATGGATGGTCATATTGTTAATCTGGAAAGTCTCTCCCGGCCGGATCACATGAAAAAGGGATTCATCCACCTTGCCAAGTGACTTCGTCCGCCATATTTCTTCCAATGTTCCTCTTGTCCCATAAATCGGCACATGATACTTTCTTGACCAGACACCGATTCCCTGGATATGATCCATATGTTCATGGGTAACAAGAAGTGCATCAATATCAGTACCTTCTGTGCCGAAACTCTTAAGTCCCTGCACAATTCTCTTCTTACTGATACCTGCATCGATCAAAATATGTGTATCATCATTTGCTGCATACAGACAGTTGCCGCTGCTGCCGCTGGCAATTGTTGAAAATTGCATGCATCTCATCCTCTCATCGTAAAATAATAACTTTCAAGTTAAACGCAGCTGTGCGCAGAACTTTTATACTAAATTATAATCCATCGACATTTTAAACGCAACATTTATTTTGTATTAGTACAGTAATTCATCAAAGTACACAAAAGGCTGCCAAAGGTTGCCAAAACATTTCATCATTCGTGCATTAATTGTTGATCCAGCTTCTCTTTCAACTGATCATATACATCCGACAATGTTGTGTTATTCTCAATTACAAAAGAACATTGTTCAAAAAAGACCTCATCCGGCTGCTGGTTTCTCATCACCGAATCAACCTTCTCATCGGAGTAATTTCTTGTCTCCTTCATGCGCTGTCTGCGAATCTCCGGTTTCGTATACACATACCAGAATTCATCACAGATATCTTCATATCCGCATTCAAGAAGAATGGCCGATTCCAGCGCCACAAAGCGACACTCACCGGAAGCCTCTGCCTCTGCGATCAACTTTCGTATCTCATTCTTTACATACGGATGCGTCATACTGTTCAACTTCTCCAAAGCTTCTTTGTTGTTAAAAACATGATCAGCCAGCTTCTTTCTATCGATTTCGCCGTCATCCATCAAAATATCCCTGCCAAAATATTCCACGATCAGCTGATAGCTGATATTGCCCTTCTGCATCAGTTCTCTTGCCACTTCGTCAGACATAATCACACATCCTCCGAAATTCTCCTGAAGCATTTTGATCACTTCGGATTTACCTGTACCGGCACCGCCTGTAATGCCATACACCTTCATTTGTACATCCCCTTTTCTACGTCCCGGATTTATTTTAACTCATACCAGTTATGACCGGTATGCATATCAATCTCCAACGGCACCGCCAATGTCGCTGCATGTTCCATTTCTTCCTTCAAAATCGCCTTCACTGCATCCACTTCATCCAAAACGGCCTCAATCAGCAATTCATCATGGATCTGCAGGATCAGCCTGGACTTCATATGCTGCCGTTTCAAGCGTCTGTTCACTCTGACCATAGCGATCTTGATGATATCCGCTGCTGTTCCCTGAATCGGTGAATTCATGGCAATACGCTCACCAAAAGACCGCTGCATAAAATTACTTGAAAGCAGTTCCGGAACCGGACGACGTCTGCCGAATAATGTCACGGCGTATCCCTTTTCCTTTGCATCTTCCACAGAACGGTCAAGAAACGCCTTAATGCCCGGATAAGTCTGGAAATACTGCTGGATATAATTCTCTGCTTCCTTCTTGGTGATACTCAGATCCTGGCTGAGGCCAAAGGAACTGATGCCGTACACAATACCGAAATTAACCGCCTTGGCATTGCTTCTCTGAGCCGGCGTCACTTCATCGAAAGGTGTGTGGAACACCTGGGAAGCCGTCATCCGATGGATATCCTGGGCCTCTTTGTAGGCCTGGATCAGATGTTCGTCCCCGGCCATATGGGCAAGGACACGCAGCTCAATCTGTGAATAATCCGCATTGACAAAAATACAGTCTTCCTTAGGTACAAAAACTTTACGGATCAACCTTCCAAGCTCCATACGCACCGGAATATTCTGAAGATTCGGTTCCGTACTGCTGATACGTCCCGTCGCTGTAATGGTCTGATTGAACTTGCCGTGGATTCTCTGATCATCCGGCCGGATATAACCGGCCAGCCCATCTGCATAGGTGGATTTCAATTTCGTCAGCTGGCGGTATTCAAGAATCTGCCCCACGATCGGATCATAGGTACGCAGCTTTTCAAGAATATCGGCAGACGTAGAATAACCCGTCTTCGTCTTCTTCGCAAAAGGCAATCCCAACTTCTCAAATAAAATTACGCCCAGCTGCTTAGGTGAATTGATATTGAAAGATTCTCCCGCAAGCTCATAAATATTCTTCTCCAGTTCGTCAATCCTGCCTGTCAGTCGGCTGCCATATTCTGCAAGGGCGTCCTTCTCAACAGCAATACCTGCCTTCTCCATATCATATAAGGCATATACCAACGGCATTTCAATCTCATCAAAAAGCCGGTCCATGCCGGTCTCCTCAAGCCGCTTCTTCAAAGTACTATAAGCCTGTACAGGAATCATCGCCGAATACGCAAGATAATGTCCAAAACTCTCTTTTTCTTTCTCCGATGCTTCTGTCAACGTCATCTTCTTCAGCCAATCCGCTCTGGAAGGCACTGTCATACCAAGGAAATCCTGTGCAATACCGTCATAGGTATAGCTGTCCTTTAACGGATTAATCAGATATGCCGCGATGGCCGCATCAAAAATGTCGTCCTCTTCCGAAAGCTCCAGCCAGTACAACTGCGGTTTCACATCAATCATGCAACAGACACCGGCTCTCTTCGCCGCCGCTGCCGCCATCTCACGAAGAACTGCTGCTGTCATCATCCCTTCCGCCGGAATATAAACAGGCACATTGTCTGCTTTGCAGGCAGCCAGACCCTCAAAATCATCTTCTGAGAAATAATAAAGTCCCAGTTGATCTGTTTCACCAATTCCCTCCAGCCAGGAAACAGCCTCTGCAAAATCATCCAACACCTTCACTATCTGATAATTCACCGTTGTCTCTGCCACACTGTCAAAACGCTTCAGAATATTCTTCAGTTCCAGCCGCTTCAAAAGAGCATAGGATGCATCGTTCATCATCTGCCCGATGGCTGCATCTTCCAGTTTGAAATCCAGCACACAATCTGTCTTGATGGTTGCCAGAACCTTGCTGAACTGTGCCTGTTCATAGTAAGTGACCAGATTCTCTGAAGCCTTCTTCGGTTTCAGTTCCGCTGCATGTGCATGAGCCGCTTCAATACTGTGCCACGTACTGATGATCTTCGATGCCGTCTTCTCACCAATGCCGGGAACACCCGGAATATTATCTGATGTATCACCCATCAGTGCTTTCATGTCAATAAATTCTGTCGGTGTGACCTGATACTTCTCAAAGACATCTGATGCATAATAATCTTCGATCTCTGTGCCTGACATCTTCGTCTTCGGAATGCGGATCTTGATCTTGTCCGTTGCCAGCTGAAGCAGATCCCGGTCACCGGATATAATAGACACATCATATCCCGCCGCCTCATAAGCTTTCCCCAGCGTGCCGAGAATATCATCTGCCTCATAACCGGCGTGTTCAAGGGTCGGTATCAACATGGCATGCAGAACTTCCTTGATCATCGGAACCTGCTCCCGCAGTTCCTCAGGCATCGGCTTTCTTGTCCCCTTATAAGCCTCAAACATTTCATGGCGGAATGTCGGCGCATGGACATCGAAAGCAACCGCAAGATAATCTGCTTTCTCTTCATCAAGTATCTTAAACATAATATTCAAAAAGCCGTAAACTGCATTGGTATGCAGCCCCTCTGCATTCGACAGCAACGGAATACCGTAATAGGCTCTGTTCAAAATGCTGTGCCCGTCGATCAAAATCACTTTACTCATTTAACTATCAATTCCTTTTCTATCATATTGCCGCCATCCGGCATACCTCTTTGTTCAACTGAAAAACCGGCCGGAAGGATCACCGGATAATGCTGTTCAAAATATAACCGCCCAGAGGATACATCTGATGCCTCCGAAATATCTCCCATATTCTCCGTCACTGCATCCTCACCGAACCAGAATGCATAGAGGGATATAGCTGCTGCGTCCTTGAAATCATTCAGTGTATGGATCTCCTGCTCACTAAACAGCAGCGTATGACTGCAGAATGCGAGAATCACTGCCATGATAACAATGCCGGCCCGCTTGGCAAAATGCCGCCTTGCCGCCAGACGCTTTCTTATATAAAGCTCTTTGTTCTGTTCACTGATAAAATCTTTCAGATTCTTCTTGAGATCCATTGTCCCTGTATGATCTTCATCCAGCTGCATCAAACCGATAGTGATCATATAGTAGACTTCCAGTTCATCATAACAGTCCTGGCAGTTCTCAATATGCTCAAGGAAACCTTCCAGCTGCTCATCTGTCAATTTCTTTTCAATAAATCCCGAAATCATCCGCTGTACATCATGACACTTCACCCGCGATTCCCCCTTTCATCTGTCTGGTAATACTATACACTATTTTCAAAAAAAAATAAAGCATCCCATTTTCTTTATTTGTCCTCTGTGATTTCCTTGACATTCTCATCATTTCGATATATCGTTATATCAGAATACTAAACAGAAACCGATTCATCCTGACACTTTATGCCATGATGAATTTTTTATGGAGGATTTTATGATAGATGGATTTAACAGAACAATCGATTACATCCGGCTTTCGGTCACAGACAGATGCAACCTGCGCTGCCGTTACTGTATGCCGCCTGATGGGATTTCCTGTCTGCCTATGCGTGAGATTCTCACTTACGAGGAAATTGAACATCTCTGCCGTATCTTTGCAGATCTCGGTATCCGCAAGGTCAAGATTACCGGGGGAGAGCCTTTCGTCCGAAAGAATATATGCCATCTGATTCGTCGGATCAAGCAGATCCCCGGCATTGACAGTGTCACACTAACGACCAACGGCACACTGGCACTGCAGCATCTGGAAGAATTGAAAGCCATCGGCATTGACGGCATCAATTTCAGTCTGGACACCCTGCAACCAACCGTTTTTCATCAAATAACCGGAAGAAACGGTCTCGAAGAGGTCCTTGCAGCCATCAACAGGGCGGTTTCTCTTCAAATCCCGAATATCAAGATCAACTGTGTCCCTGTCCGGGATTTCAACCTCCCTGAAATTCCGGATATCGCTGCACTGGCTAAGAATTATCCGGTCCATGTCCGTTTTATCGAGATGATGCCTATCGGCCTCGGCAAAGATTTTCAGATGATCTCTGAAACCGAAATCTGTCATCTTCTGAAGGATATCTACGGCAGTCTTGAACCCATCGACGGTATTTTCGGCAATGGGCCGGCGCATTATTATCACATTCCGGGATTCATAGGACATATCGGCTTTATCAGTGCCATGAGCCATATGTTCTGTGATAAATGCAACCGTATTCGTCTGACTACAGACGGACAGCTCAAGACATGTCTCTTTTATGAAAATGGTACTGATCTGAAGTATTTAATAAGAAACAACTGCAGTGATGAGGAGCTGAGGCAGCAGGTCTGCCTTGCACTGCAGAGTAAACCGCAGCACCACGAAATATCCAGCCTTCCGCCGGAGCTTCGAGGTATGTCACAAATAGGAGGATAAAGAATGTACAACGTAGCGATTATTACAGCCAGCGATAAAGGATACGCAGGTGAACGTGAAGATATGAGCGGTCAAGTGATTGAGGATATTGCATTAGCCAAAGGATTACAAGTTGCCAGTAAGATCATCCTTCCTGATGATCGCAGAATACTTGCAGATGAAATGATAGCCTTATGCGATCAGGAAATAGATCTGATTCTCACAACCGGCGGTACCGGCTTCTCCAAAAGAGACGTTACACCGGAAGCCACTGCTGATGTCGTTGAACGCAGAGCAGACAATCTCACATTTGCTATGATCGCCAACAGTCTGCAATATACCCCAAAGGCCATGCTCTCCCGAGGCATTGCAGGGATTCGCGGTAACACACTCATTGTGAACCTTCCCGGAAGTCCGAAAGCCGTTCGCGAAAACCTGGAATATGCCATAGATGCCATTATTCACGGCGTGAAGATTTTAAAGGGCGATGACGGCGAATGTGCAAGACAATAAAATCCAACATCAAAAAAGGAATGACGCACATGACTTAAAATCATGGAAATCATTCCTTTTTGTTTAGAATTCAACTTCTATAAAGAAAAAAACACTGCTTAAACAGCGTTTCTAAAATAAAGTACCGGTGGTCGGACTCGAACCGACATGGATTGCTCCGCATGATTTTGAGTCATGTGCGTCTGCCAATTCCGCCACACCGGCATATGATATATGCCGCAGTCATGCAACTGCTTCCCACAATCATCAATGTGGATTCTGGCATTAAAAAAATAGCCCGTAGGGGAATCGAACCCCTGTTTCCGCCGTGAGAGGGCGGCGTCTTAAC
>OLRE01003336.1_pt1 | contig 11441 bp, 10 predicted proteins | sample 1672461 | NCBI WGS metagenome assembly OLRE01 (sample SAMEA3136688, study PRJEB25190) | human gut metagenome | biome: human gut; feature: human-associated habitat; material: faeces | place: Austria | collected 2013
GCACCCATACGGATATGGACTTCCATCTCATGACGCGGAGAAGACGCGATCATGGATTCCTTTCTGGAAAAAACGATCTTGGACGGACGCCCGGTAACCCATGTTACCAGTGCCGGGAAAACCTCACTGACAGAAGACTGTTTTGCACCAAAGCCCCCGCCGATACGAGGCTTGATCACACGAACTTTGGAAGACGGAATGTTCAGCGCATTTCCTACGATTCTTCGGATATGGAACGGGATCTGGGTGGAAGAAACCACCGTCAGTCTCTGAAAATGGTCCATATAACAGTAGGTACGGAAGGTCTCCATCATGGTCTGCTGATTTGCCTTTGTGTGGTAAACCTGGTCTACTGTATACGCACATTTTTCCAGCATGGCATCCACATCACCCACTTCTTCTACATTGGAGGAACAGAGATTACGCTTATTATCTCCGCCGGCCGGAATCGGCATATACCAGTCATCCTCCGGGTGCACCAGAATGGGATTATCCTTGGCTGTGTGGATATCCAGAACTGCTTCCTCCACACGATATTTTACCTTAATGCGTTTCAGTGCTTTATCTACTGCCTCTTCTGTCTCACCGGCTACGATGGCAACCGGATCCCCTACAAAACGCACATGCTTATCTATGATATAGCGATCCCATGGACTGATCTCCGGCGCTGTCTGCCCTGCCAGGGTAAATCTTTTGTGGGAAACATCCTCATAGGTCAGAACACAGGCAATCCCCTCGATCTTCTTTGCAGCATCTGTCTTGATCTCTTCCACCCAGGCATTGGCATGAGGACTTCTTAAAAGCTTGACGATCAGGCAGTCAGAAGGTGCAAGATCATCGGTATAGACCGGTTTTCCGGTTACCAGCGACATTGCATCTGTTTTTGGCACCGGCTTGTTTACGTATTTCATTTTCCTTCCTCCTGTCCTTTTTTATAGTCGAGAAATTTCAGGATACTTCTGGTCTGTCCCACAAATCCCGAGCAACGGCACAGATTTCCGGAAAGATATTCCAGGATATCCTCTTCTGTGGGATCTTCCAGTTCCTTTAACATGGCAAATACATTCATGATAAATCCCGGATTGCAGAAGCCACACTGCTCTGCTCCCTCATTTGCCATAAAAGCGCCGAATTCCTTTGCTTCCTCCTGCATTCCCTCCAGAGTCACGATCCGTTTCCCGTCTGCGCGGGCAGCCAGCATGGAGCAGGACAGTACCGGACGTTCATCCATCAGCACAGTACAGAGACCACAGTTTGCAGTCTCACAGCCACGTTTTACGCTGTAACAGCTGTTTTTCCGCAGGAAATCCAGAAGCAGTTCATCCGGACGTACCTCTGCCTGCCGTTTTACACCATTCAGCCAGAAAGTGATATTCATTCTGCTCTCCCTCCGATCTCTTCCCAGGCTCTTCTTGTAAGGACTTTCACAAGAAGACTTCTGTATTCTTTTGAAGCACGCATGTTCTTGTCTGTAGAAACATGTTCCGCCGCATATGCGGCAAAAGATGCTGCTGCATCCTTTTTCTGCTGTGCATTCATCTGTACAAAATCTTTTAAGATTTCCTCTTCATCTTCCACGATCATTGCTTTTCCAGGTCTGGCCCCAATGACAGTTCTTGCTTTTCCGCCAATAAGAGCGGCCGCACAGGTGAGCACAGGAAAATCTGTGGAATTGTTCCGCTGACTTAAGTACACACTGTTCAGCGGCTGTTTTTTTACAATGATATTTACCAGGATATCGTTATCCTTTTCCATGGATGCAAACTGTGCCAGCGGAATGGTTCCGCCATTGTACAGCTCCACCCAGGTATCCAGTGCCAGAAACATGGTCAGTACATCGGAAAATCCGAATCTTCCGAAAATACTTCCGCCCACTGTGGCACAGTTTCGAAACTGCACACCCACAATGTGCCGTACACTTTCACGGATAGCACTGTTTGTATAGGCATTCAGCTCTTTGTGGGTTTCCAGCGCATGAAGTGGTGTCATGCAGCCGATCACAAATGCTTCTTCTGTTTCTGTAATAGTATCCAGCCCAAGACCTGACAGATCAATGGCTGTCATAATGTTCCGGTTTCCCATTTTCAGCCAGACCATACCGCCCAGCACACAGGCTGTTCTTTTCTGGTTCAGTTCATATGCCTGTTCAAGGCTTTCTGCCTTTACGTAATTCTTTATCTTCAGCATACTTTATTCCCTTCTGAATTCTCATTCTCTTTCTTTACGGCTGTTTTTTCAGCCGAGCATTTATTTTAACAGACTGTCAGCTAAATAGCTATTGTTTTTTTCTCTGCTGTTCTGACGCCGCATCAGTCAGCGGTCTCCAGAACGATAAACTGATACGGTTTCAAAATGATCTCTTTTTCTGTGATCTCCACAGCTTTCTGATTATTCAGAAGCACCTCTTTTACTTCTCCCGGCAAAGATACCTTCTGTGACTGTGCCTGCATATTTCCCAGGATCAGAAGATTTTTCTCACCGTTTCTTGTATATGCGATCAGATTCTTCTGTTCTTCCTGATATGGAGCGAATGTTCCGTATACAAGCGTTTCTTTATATTCCGGAGCTTTTCTCAGTGCAGTCAGCTTTTTGTAGAAAGAAAGGAGGGAGTTACTATCCGTTAACTGAGACTCTATATTGATCTCCTTATAATTGGGATTGACACCAAGCCACGGCTCTCCTTCTGAAAATCCCGCATTTTTCTCTGCGCTCCACTGTACCGGAGTTCTGGCATTGTCTCTGGAAAATGCGGAAGCAGCATCAAGCGCTTCTTTTTCACTGCATCCGGCACGGAGCGCTACCTGGTATTCATCGATGGTACTGATGTCATCGATCTGATCCATAGAAGTAAACTCCATATTTTCCATACCAATCTCCTGACCCTGATAAATAAACGGAATTCCCTTCAGCAGAAAATAAACACCTGCCAGGAGCTTCCTTGAATCCGGACAGCGGTCTTCCGGAGAAATATAGTGACAGACACCTCTTGGCTCATCATGATTCTCAATAATGTTGGAGATCATGCCGGTATCCCCAATCTTTTTCTGCGTATGGAAAATACACTTCTTGTACTCTTCCGGAGTCAGGTACGGTTTGGATGCATACCAGCCATCCTCGCTCTTTCCGTAACAGGTTTCTTCAAAATCAAACATGGATGAAAAATATCCGTTTTCTCCGATAAAATCTTTGATCTCATCTTCCTTTTCATTGAAGACCTCTCCTACAGTAAAAGCATCATAGGGATGAAAGCACTTCTCAGCCATCTCTCCCAGAAATTCTCCAATCCCTTCTGCCTCCTCCAGCATCCTCCCGACGCTGCAGAGCCCATCTGAACGATCGGCAGGATAATCGGAAAACGGAAGCTTCTTCTTGATATTGATAATGGCATCAATACGGAATCCGCCAAGCCCTTTTTCCATCCACCAGCGGATGTTTTTGTAGACTTCCTCTCTTACTTCAGGATTCTCCCAGTTGAGATCCGGCTGCTTCTTGTGGAATACATGGAGATACTGTTTATCCGGATGTCCCGGAAGCTCTTCCCATACCGGACCACCGAAATAGCTTCTCCAGTTGCAGGGAACTTTATCATCCTTTTTGTCCCGGATATAAAAGAAATTTCCATACTTTCCGTCCGGATCCTTAATGGCCTGCTGAAACCACTCATGCTCATCGGAGCAGTGATTTACCACCAGATCCATAAGGATGTACATTTCTCTTTTTTTTGCTTCTGCGATCAGACGATCCATATCCTCCATGGTCCCAAACCTCGGATCAATCGCATAATAATCTGCAATGTCATATCCCTGGTCTGCAAGGGGAGATTTATAGATTGGGGAAAGCCAGAGGATATCTGCTCCCAGTTCCTTAAGATAATCAAGCTTGCTGATGATTCCCGGGATGTCTCCGATCCCGTCTCCGTTGGAATCATAAAAGCTCTTGGGGTATATCTGATATACCACTTTGTCATGCCACCATTTTCGTTTCATCGTAATTCCTCCTATGCCTGTTTGATCATGCAGTACTGCTTCAGATCAAATCCTTTTTTCTGTACAATGCCGTATAATTTAAATCCGAATTTCTCATACATGGAAACATTTGCCGGATTATGGGTTTCCAGAGAGATCATCAGCTTATGCCTGTCCGCATAATCGATCACCTCATCCATCAGCTTTTCAGCAAGACCGTGATGCTGCATCTTCGGCGCCACTGCCAGATAGATCACATGAAGCCTTTCTGCTGTATGAAGCTGGGAAGTCCAGCTGGAATTCAGATAGTCTTTTCCCTGGATGAATTTCCGCAGGGTCGCAAGACTTGGATCCTCTTTGATCAGATAGCCATCTGTTTTCAGAAGGGCAAAAAAATCCACCATCAGATTATGTAAGGCTGCTTCATGCTCCGTTCCATCGGATACTACCAGGATACTGTTCAGCTCACTGCTGTCTGCATAGATCTCGCAGGTCTCAAAAAACTCCGTAAGATCACAGGTAAAAAGCTCCGGCATCAGCCGTTCTCTGGTATCCCTGTCCGGGATCAGTGCATGATACAGAGGATCCTCCGAAAAACATACGGTCAATATCCGGATCAGCTTATCCAGATCTTCTTCTTTCACTCGGTATAAATTCTGGCTTTCCATTCTTTCCTCCAGGTATGGTTTTATTCTGTTCCTTTTTCAAACATATCACTGACCTCGCAGATCAGATTCCTGAGCTTTTCCACTGCACGGATCAGATATTCAATATCATCCGCATAATAACGCTTCTGTCTTTCCCAGGCTTCCTTGAGGCTCTGCTTTTCCGCCTCCAGACTGTCACCCGGCTTCTTTTCCTTCAGCCTTTCCACAAGATCATAAAGGTTCTCATGGTGGATGATCCTGCCCTTTCCCCACATCAGGCGATCCGGGGACTGCTTCAAGATATATTCCGTAAAATGATAAAAGACTTCCCGCTCAAACTGAAAGGCATAGCAGTTGTTGTCAATACTGTAAAAAGCCTCCAGCGCAGGTGCGATCTCTCCTTTTTCCAGATATCCCATCGCTTTCTTCAGTGCATAAAGATTGTTCTGCACTGCCTGCTGCGGAAAGATCACATTGTCATCCCAGTCCAGACGTACCAGATAATCCTGGGATTTCCGGAATACACCGAGAAGCTTTTCGGTAATGGCATCGGCTTTTTTCCAGTCACGTTTTTCTTCCGGAAGGCTGTTGAAGTGCCGTACCTGCTCTGCAAGGATGGCAGCTGCTTTTTTTGCCTCTTCTGTTTTTTTCAGAAGGAGTGTACTGTCGGCGCCGGTCTGCATACACAGATCCGTATCCAGGGTCTTAATACTTTGGTCCAGTACCCGCCCGAAATCCATTGGCGGCAGAGCAAGGCTGTCAATAGCCAGAAGAAGTTTCAGATAAAATTCATGATGGAATCTGTATACCTCTTCCTCATAAACATCCTGGTTATCGTATTGGGAATGATAATAATTTTCCATAAACGGGCCACCGCTGAAATCATTGACCATGGACGGGATCCCGGAAATAGCCATGGTAAAATCATCAGACCAGGTTTCAATGGGATACAACGTGGTCATGCCCTCCGGGTAAATCCCCTCCGGCATCTGCACAGCATCCACGAAGCTGCGCACAAAATCCGCATACTCATAGGTACATCGTACTGCATCTCTGGTACTGTGTGCATGAGCCGGAAGCTCAAAATTCAGATCTGCGATCACGTGCCCCTGCCACTCCGGTCTCGCTTCAAATACCTGGCGGTAAGCACCTGTGGACCAGTCATATTTTGTGTCGGAAATCCCCCATTCTTCTGCTGCAAGAGCACATACCACAATAGTATGGCGAGGTTTATAGCCACCACGGAGCAGCGCCCTGGCAATTCCAATGATCATGGCCACTGCCGCATTATCGTCCTGAAATCCCTCAAAATAAGAATCATAGTGAGCACTTAACAGGATCATGGAATCCGAATCGGTTCCCGGGATTTTGCCAACGATATTGTAGGTATACTGGTCTTTGATCACCTCTGTATCCGCATCAAATTCCACGGAAAGCTCCGGAACACGATTCCCATTCTCATTTTTTTCCTCCATCAGCTGACGGATCATAAGAAAATCTGCCCGTGACATGGAAAATGCAGGCGCACAGGAAGGTCCTGCGATATCCTGTGCATTCAAAGCCGTATCATCGATCTGTGCGTATCCTCTGCTCTGTACGGCGATCAGAGCTGCTGCACCCTTCAGGTGTGCCTGATACACCGGGTAGTTGATCCACCATTCTTCTCTCTGATTGATCTCGATAAGAACCAGCTTTCCTTTCACATCGATATCCTTATATTCGTCAGCTGTACCCTTTCCAAGATATACAAGATCAAACCTCTGAAAGCCATTGGTCTTAAAATCTGTCTGATATGCGCCAAGCTGGATCTCCCGGCAGGTTCCCTCTCTGTCATGGCAGCGCATCACCGCTTTTTTAAATTCCCATGCATCCACACGGATCTTATCTTTTTCTACCTGTGTGAGACCGGCTTTTTTCATTTCTTCCAAAAGCATATCTCCGGTTTTTCGCTCTGCCAGGGAGCCTGCTGTACGGTATCCCAGAACCGGATTTGTTTTTTCCTGTTCCATGCGCCTGGCCAGATCATAAGATTCTTTTATATTCAGGCATGAAACACATTTCTCCACGATGTTCAAATTTACTGTCATCCCTTTCTCGGCAGTTCCCTGCCGGCAGTTCCGTCCTCCCGGCAGAGATATTCCTCTAACTGTTATAGATTATACCTTATCAATGTGCGGATTTCCAGATAAAAAAACGCGATTTGTTCTGACAAAAAATCCATCTCACAAATCACGTTATTATAATTTCTTTTTAGCCGGAATACCGAAGCGCATCAATAGGCTTCCTGGATGCTGCCTTGTTAGCCGGATACAGGCCAAAAAGCACACCGATCATCAGAGACATGGTGTTGGTGACACCGGACATGGCTTCCATGATCTCTGACTGATCCACAATGGAAAAAGCGTCTTCGTCCTGCTCAAAGCGTTCCATCAGGAGCTCTGTAAACGCATTTTCTGCCAGGTCCAGATTACCGGTACCCACAATTGTCTTGGAAAGGTTCCCTTTTTTCGCCTCCGCCGATTGCGTTTTCGCTGCTGTTTTCTGCGCCAGCTTCGTATGCGCCACTTTAAAATATCCCACAGTTCCCGCACCTGCCACACAGACAGCCGCCACCGGGACGATCACCATAAGCCTTTTACGTCGTCGTTTCATTTTCCTTAACCTCCAAATATGCTATGTATGTTCTCTCTGTTTTAAAATATTTTAAAAGAAAAATGTGTAAAGTCTTTGTGTGATCTGTGAAAACCCGGTGAAAAAGGTATGATATTTTTCATATGTAAATACGGATAATTAATTATATTTTCTGTCTGTTACCGTCGTTTTTGTGTATATTAAATATTATTTTAAGTATTATGTATTATTTTCTGGTATTTTTTACTGAAATATGTTATAAAAGAAGTAAGAAAAACTACCGGAAATCAGATATTCCTGCTTCCGGTCCGAGATAAAGGAGGTATCTTTATGGCAAAACGTATTATCACCATCAATCGTATGTTTGGAAGCAACGGACGCCTTATCGGCAAGACTCTGGCTGAAAACCTGGACATCGGTTTTTATGATAAAGAACTGATCGACATGGCTGCCAAGAAAAACAATATCCCCTTCGACACCCTGGCAAAGGTAGACGAGAAAAAAGCCAGTCAGTGGGTATTTCCCGTTGACAGTGAGCTGCAGTTTACAGATAATTTCTCTTTTGTACCAATGAACGATGTGCTCTATGATCTCCAGAGAAAGATCATCCTGTCCCTTCCGCAGAGAGAGGACTGCGTAATTGTCGGCCGCTGTGCAACCAGTATCCTGAAGGATAAATCACTTAAACTTTTTATCCATGCACCTTTTGAGGAAAGAGTTCAGAATGTGATACGCCGTACCGGCAGAGAAGAAGCCAGCGCACGGAAGCTGGTCAAAAAAATGGATAAAGAGAGAAAAGCTTACTATGAATACTTTACAGACAGCAAATGGCTGGATATGACACAGTATGATCTCTGTATTGACAGCAGCCGGTTTTCTATGGAACAGATTATTGAGATTGTAAAGAGATGTCTTTAGGATTCTTTTTTTCTGAAAATTTTTTCTGAAAAATGTTTTTACGCTTTGGAAGCGTAAGTGAAACCGCAAGGGAGGGGAAGCACTCGTAGTTGCGAAAGGCCGTTTCCCCTCCCCTGCACCCCTTCCCTCAGGCCCCGCTATGAACCGTACGTTTTGGTTATGTTACGTTGTTAACAGGGTGATGGATTCTGCGTTTGTTTAAAACACCAGGCTGTGCCGATCCCATCGGCATAACACCTTTCAACAAGAAGACGTATCCTTCCCACCATTCCAACACATTGAGCAACACCAAAATATTTATTGACCAGACGCTATCCTTCCCACACCTCCAACTGCGGACGCTCAACTCATCAAAACGTAAGGACAGGACACCACGCATCCGCTTCCACCTCTCCGGCTGAAACGCCAGCCGGGGAAGTGACAGTCCTCCGGGCTGCTACGGAGGAGGGGTGATGATGGTTAGGTTGCGGGAGACGGCGTTATTGCGGAAGGGCCCAGCTGTTTGAGCCGAAGGCGAGTTCTGGGCCCTTCCGCAATGGTTTTAGCCGGCTCACGGAACCTTAGCAGCATCACCCGACGGAGTCCGGCCCGGAGGACTGTCACTTCCCCGGCGTCCGTTCGTTAATATACTCTTTCAAAAACTCATATATATCCCCCTCCAACGGCGGACACCCCTCCACATAATTCTGAAACTTACAGGTACAGTGTCCCACACCAAGCACTCCCGTCTTACCACGATACCCCTGTCCGATGCAGATCTTTTCATCCAGCTTCTCAAAAAGCCCCTCTTCCTTCAGCATCTCCAATGCCGGGATCAGATACCCGTAGCAGGCACTGCAGGATTCCACTTCCTCCACGGCATCCGCAAGCTCCACAACCTTTCTGGATACCGGCATCCTCTGATCCGCACCATCCTCCAGAAATCTGACATCTGCTTTGGAAATATCTGAGCAGCCCACGCCAAGCTCACCTGCCAGCTTCACATAAGGAACCTCAGCTACCTCATAATGCATCATCTGACACACATATGCATCCACAAGAACCGGATCACAGGCAGCCATCACCCGGTTCATCACGACAGGATTTCCGCCATCCTCAAAATCCAGATCCCCGCAGATATTATCCACAACAATAAAGTCCTGCTGTATCCCCATATTCAGATGAGCAATGGGTTTATGAAGCCCCAGAGAATGAAACCGTCTCTTTTCCTTATTTGGGATCAACCCCTTCATATTCTTAAGGGCACAGGTGATCTTTGTCTGACAATGGCCTTTCAGAACTGGCACATTGATCAGAAAATCAAGCTCCTTTACCCGCTCACAGACATTCAGCTCCATTCCGCCGCAGTCCACAGAAATCCCCTTATCCTTCTGCATATCCCAGAACGGCACCTGATACTCTTCCTCAAGCCTGTCAAAGCCACAGGTCTCAAAGGCCTCCCTTGTCTTATCTCCTACCCAGGATCCCTCCAACATCACCATATCCCGGAAACCATGCTCCTTCAGATATTCGATAATTCCTGCAACCACTTCCGGATGAGTCGTTGCACCCCAGGAAGCCTCTGAAGGAGAAACCAGATTCGGCTTGATCCCGATCTTTTTCTTTCTGTCCCCGATATGAGACTGAAGATCCGCTTTTTCCAGAAGCTCCTTTGTCATTCTTTTATATTCCGTACCACTGGTAATAAAAATCTGATTTTTATCCATAATTATCAAAATTCCTTTCTTTCTGCAATGTGAATGTTGATCCAGATCCACACCAAATCCCTGCAAAGCTTTTATCATCAGATGAGCCAGACAAAACAGCCGACAAATACAGCAGTCATCACAATCATAAAAAATACCCTCTCTACCGGTTTCCCGATAAAAAGGATATTTTATCCGACACAGCAGTCTCGTATTATCTTTCGATCTTTGCCCCGTTCCACCATGGGAATTCTCGGTTCAGCCATTTTCCTGCAAGCTCACTCCATGGTTCACAGGCTCTTGCAATCCCTCTGCCGTTTTCGTTGGCAGTCAGCTCATTTGCCAGGCCGATTCCATGGGGTCCCTGCGGAAAAACATGATACTCCACTGGAATGCCCTTTTTATAGAGTGCCTGAACAAAGAGAAGTGTATTATCCAGCAGCACCGTCTGATCCTCAAAGGTATGCCAGATAAAGGCTCTGGGTGTATCTTCCGTAACCTGAAATTCCAGAGACATCCGATCTTTCAGCTCCTCATAACGATCTCCCAGAAGATTTCGAAAGCTTTCTTCATGACCAGCTTCCCCTGAAGTGATCACCGGATAATTCAGGATCATGCCATTGGGACGGATCCTCTCGTTTTCCATTCCCGTGATCCCGGCAAGCTCCTCCGTATTCCAGAATACTCCCAGAGAAGCTGCCAGATGGCCACCTGCCGAAAAACCTGACACAATAATCTTATTCTTTTCAATATGCCACTTATCACTGTTCTCTCTGAGAAGAGCTACTGTTTTTGCCAGCTGACGGAGAGCCACCGGATATCTGGCAGGTGCCACACTGTAACGAAGCACCACTGCGTGATAGCCCATTCCCATAAACCGGACAGCAATGGCTTCTGCCTCTCTGTCTGAAGTCATGCAATAAGCTCCGCCCGGACAGATCACTATAACCGGACGCTTCTGTCCCGGATAGAGTTCTTCCGACTCCTGCCAGAAATAGGTCTCTATCCATGCCTCATTATAGTCCTTTGTTTTTTCTTCGATCACAATTCTTTCGTTGATCATTCCGACTTTTCCTTCTTCATTTCATTGCTTCTCTGATCGCTGCAAGAAGTTCATCGTACTCTTCGTAAGCCGGAATTTCCGGATGATCTGCACGGATCTGTTCTGTACTGCGGAAGAGGAAGCCTGCTTTGCTTGCCTGGATCATTCCGAGATCATTGTAGGAATCTCCGCTTGCGATAGTCTCAAATCCCATGGACTGCAGTGCCTTCACAGTTGTCAGCTTAGATTTCTCACAGCGCATCTTAAAGCCTGTGATCTCTCCGTTCTCTGCTACTTCCAGGGAATTACAGAAAAGTGTCGGCCGTCCAAGCTTCTCCATCAGTGGAGTTGCAAACTGTGTAAAGGTATCACTGATCAGTATCACCTGGGAAAAGGATCTCAGCTCATCCAGAAATTCCTTTGCTCCCGGAAGGGGATCGATCTTTGCAATAGTCTCCTGGATCTCTTTCAGTCCCAGACCATGCTCTTTCAGAATTCCAAGTCTCCAGTTCATCAGCTTATCATAATCCGGCTCATCACGGGTTGTTCTCTT
>OLRE01003339.1_pt1 | contig 11435 bp, 13 predicted proteins | sample 1672461 | NCBI WGS metagenome assembly OLRE01 (sample SAMEA3136688, study PRJEB25190) | human gut metagenome | biome: human gut; feature: human-associated habitat; material: faeces | place: Austria | collected 2013
ATTCGATTTTCAAATGTTACAAATATGTTACAATATGTTACAAATATGTTACAATTATTAACAAATTGTGAATAAAATGTTGATAGAATATTAAAGTAAATTGTGTATACAATTTAATATATTATGTATACAATAATTTAGTTTTCAATACTATGTGAGGTGGTTTATAATAATACTACATACAAAGTAAATTAAATATGATATTATTATTACGGAAGTATTATATGGAAAGGTGGTGAAAATGGTGGATGTAACTACAATTACACAGTTAGTATCTAGCGTGGGGTTTCCCATAGCAATGTGTATATATACTATATACACACTTAACAAGCAGACCGAGACACATAAAGCTGAGATTGATGAACTCAGGACAACTATTGAGAACAACACACAGGCTATCACAGCATTAGCAAGCAAATTATAAGGGGATGAAAAAAATGAGTAGAGTTGAAAACATACAGCAATTAACAAGGGACGCAATCGCTCAGGCTATGGGCGCTAATTATTACCCTACATCTGGTACAAGTGACAATAAGAATTTAGCAGAAATTGACACATATAAGTTACCCGACGTAGGTAAGGACATTGACACAGCAGATAAGAATGATGTATTTACGAAAGCGCTCGTTGTTCGTATAGGTAAAGTAGTAACTGAAAAAAGATTAGTACCATATCTTGACCCCGCAATTCTCAAGGACACTTTTGAGTATGGTGGTGCTATAGAGTCAATTAGACTTGGTTTATATGAGGTACAGGACGACCCATCATGGGAACTGACTAATGGTAAGTCATATGCGGATTATGACTACACGTTCCACCAGCCTGAAACAAGCGTTCGTCTTTTTGATGACCGCAAAGCTATTATGATAACTAAGTCTATGACACGTAGACAGTTAAAGGAGGCTTTCACATCATGGGACGCTATGGCTTCGTTTATTGACGGTATATCAATAGCATGGGAAAACACACTTCGTATTACTATAAATACATGGTCAAGAATGTTACTTTCATCAGCAATAGCAATATCAGATAAAGCAACGGGAACAGCCGTTCATCTTCTTACCGAAGCAATATCTAAGGGTATATTAACAGAGGGCGCAACCGCACAGGATTTTTGTAATTCTGACAAGGCTATGAAATACGCTTTTGAGCGTATCAGAAATACACGCAAATATATGTCACAGGATATGACGGTTGCGTTTAACGATAAAACAATTCCATGCGTAACGCCTATCGAAGAGAATAAACTGACATTACTGTCTGATTTTGCAAGTATCATAAAGACAGTGAAAGCGGATACCTACAATGATAAAGAACTTGGTTTTGGTGATTTTACCGAAATAACAGCATGGCAGGGTATTGCATCAACGGCAACTGATGTTACAGCGTTTTATAAGTGGGATGACATATCATCAGTTATAATCAAGGCAGACGCTACTAATAAGTTAGGAATAGGGGTAGAAGCTTATAGTAAATCTAATGTTGTTGGTCTTATGTGGGACTACTTAGCACTTGGTGTATCACCAAATGAGAATTATGTCACGTCAAACTATGCAGCGGGCGCTGATTTTTGGAATGACCACGCACATTATACTGCTAATTACTGGATTGATAGCCGTTACAATATGGTGGCTTTTATCCTTGACTAACGTATATGTAATATATAAGTTTCACGTGAAACTAATACGATATTAGTTTCACGTGTTTTATAGTGAGGTGAAAAAATGAGTATAGGTAAAATATCGTGTCCATTTGATATATATAACCCGTATGTGAAAAAAGATAAGAAAGTCAATAAGTTGATGAACTATGAAACCTATCAACATTATGTCAACATAGAATCATCAATGTTAATGTCTATGTTTAATTATGAGGGGTTGCCGTCGTCAATAGATGTTGATTATATGGAATGGTGTTTAATATCATTTGGGGTAGTTGCGATTGTTAAGATAGATGATAATAGATATTATGCGGGTGTACCGACATTACTTCCACCACTTAATGATTATGGGTGGGGTACTACTGTTGAGATGGTTACATCTAATGGAACGATTATTAATAAGCGTACAGTTGGTGTTGATTGCGCTCTAATATGGAATAACAATACAAAAACTGCTGAGTTTGATTTGTACCGTTTTGCTAATATGTTCACAGAAACTGACATAGCTATTAAAACGGTTGTGCGTAATTGTAAAAAAGCACCGATACCAGTTGCCAGCAATGGCAAGCTTAAAACGGCTATTGATGAAGCTATGACAAACGCCGTTGAGGGGTTAAGTGATTATACAGTAGTTAATGACTCGTCGTTAATTGATGAAATAAATGGTAAGAGTAGTAGTATACCTGTTATGTCGCTAACTGACACAGAAGACGCTGATAGATTACAATACTTAAGTAAGTTTCATGATGATTTGTTAAGACGTTTGGCTACATTGTATGGTCATGATATGCAAACATCAGGTAAGATGGCACAACAGTCAGTAGACGAAATACAAGGATATGACAGTTATAGTATGATATATCCTGAAGTTAGGCTAGAAAGTAGGCTAAAAGGAATTAAACAATTTAACGATGTGTTCGGTTATAATGCCACAGTTGATTATTCATTACCGTGGCGATATAACATTTATAAGCAGAATGACACCGATGATGGTATCGACCCAAATAATATTAAGGGGGTGTAAATGATGACTAAACATTTAGCAACTGTTAAGCAAATGGTTGATGCTTTAGGCATTAGAACACAGGCAAGGCAAGTAATTGTTAAAACGGGAACAGCTGAGTTTTGGGATGTATATAATATCCATCATTATGAAATAGACCAACTATTGAAAACGTTATATGGTAGTTATGTATTATCAGATGTTTCATCACCTAATGAAACAACCGAAGATGACATTCATGTTGAATTAGCTAGAATGTCACAACAATTTGTTATTGCCTGTGAAGAGTCACTAAAACGCTTATGGAAACTAGAGACTGTGGATTTCAACCCTGTTGAAAACTACGATAGATATGAAACTTTATCGCATATTAAAACGGGGTCTGAGGAAGTAACAGGTAAGGACACAGCAAATAATAATGATGTTAAAGCGGATACGGGTGTAGATACAAGCACTACAACACAGACAGGCAATGTTACTAGTACTAACAGTGGTGGGGTATCATCAGAGGAAAACACAAGTGACACATCATATAATACTAATTTAATTAACACAGTGTCAAGTAATTCAACTGATACAACTAAAACAGTTACAGAATATAACAAGCTGCAGACTCAGGAAAGCAATGAAAAAGGCACAACTACAACATTAACACATAAAGTAGATGAAACACATAATGAGTCAAGAACTTATAAGGATGTAACGGACGCTGAAAATAACCATATACATGGTAACATTGGCGTAACAACTGCTACAGCTATGATGGAAGAGTATGTGTCTTTTTACGATACTTATAGTTTTTGGGTTAAGTTTTGGGATATGTATATAAAATTGTTTGCTTCACCGATTTTTGAGACTGACCGTTCATATTATATATAATTGGGGGTGTTTGATATTAGGTTTGAGTTCAACATATATAATGGTAAAAAATCAGTAGTCAATAAAAAAATGTCATTAGATTCTCCACGAATAGTTGAAGCTAATTTCAAAGCGTTTACTGACGAATACAACCCAACTATAGTAGTATCGTTAGAGGATACTGCTGATTTTGATATTACACGTTACAATTATTGTAAACTTGTAGAAACGAATGCTGATTCTGATGTTTTAGATTGGAAAGAACGCAATAAATATTATTATATGACGTCACCTAGGTCGATAGGCAAGAATCTTTACGAATTTACTTTGGAATTAGATGTATTGATGACATATAAAGTTGAGTTATCAAAACAGGTTTTTATAATTGACCGTAACAGCAATCATTTTAATATGTACGTTGCTGATAATGGGCATTATGCAAGGGCATACAACATATCATATTCAAATGTGTTCCCGAGTGGGTTTTCTGATGTGTATTCGTATGTTTTATCTACTGTAGGAATAACAACATAAGTTTCGCATGAAACTTTAGGAGGGAAAAAATGGCTGATTTAATTTTATGCAATGGTAAATATTACGAACTTGATACTAGAAAATATAATAGTTTACCCTTTGATAGTAATAGGGTAATACCTGACCCTGAACATCCAGAGTGGACATATACATATAAAGAGTGTAATATGCATGATGTAAATAAGGGTGGTTTTCCATCATTAAAATCTACAATATATGATATAAAAACGGGTATCGGTGGCGATTTGGAATTGAATAAAGATTGGGATGTTGATGTTGGTCATACGCCTGGGATGCATTTGAAATTCAGATGGCAATATAGAGTTGATAATGGTAAGCCTACAACTGAAGTTGGTATGGCGTTATATTGCAATAAAGAGCCAATTAACAACGCAAACTATGACGCATTCTGGACAAACCCGGGAGGAAGTGCGTTGAAATACGGCTTTAAAATATGCGCTGTTAAATTGTTACCGTCTGATTCAGTGCTACATCATAGCAAAAATTCAAGTGCTATAGGTATCGCATTATGGACCTCTGAATATTTTTCTGATAGAACTTATAAATCGATTAAGTTGTTTGCGGGTACAGTATTTGATTTAAATAATCAAACTACGGGCGGGCAGATTGTTTATAAATCTCAAAAACCGTCAACCCCTAAAAAAGATGGCGCTGCTGATGAGGGTGGAATCACTACACCGCCTACTGTTAAACCACAGGGCGAACCAGATATACCGAGCATTAACATTATAAGTGGTACGGGTATTACATTATCAAGTCCTACATCTGACGAAATAAAACAGCTAAATAGATTTTTATGGTCTAAAAGTTTTTATGATAACATATTAAAAATACAGCAAGACCCATTACAAGCGGTGTTGGGGTTGTATATTACTGACTGTCCTATACCTACAAGCGGTAGAAATGAAATTGTATGCGGTAACGTTGACACAGGTATTAGCGCTAATGCAATTCTACAAAGTTTCATGGTTGTAGACTGTGGTGAGATTACAGTCGAAGAGGAATACGGGTCATATCTGGACTATAGCCCATTTAAACAGGCACAATTATATTTACCACATATAGGTTTTGTAGATATTGATAATGATATTATACAAAACAACACAATACACATTAAATATCATGTGTCTTTAATTGATGGTCAAGCTCTTTGCTATGTATCTATCAAACAAAATAGATACCCTAGCTTTAGCGAAGTTTATAAAACTTATCCATGTTCAGTATATTCTCAAGTCCCTATGTCTGCATATGATGTTACCGCTAAAATGCAAAGCTTTATAAATACTGTAACATCATCAGTGTTATCATTTGCAAATTCAGGAAGTGCGGGCGCATTAACAAGCGCTGTAGGTGGGGCGGTATCAACTGCTATGACTAAAAATAAAGTTGAAAAATCAGGCGCATTGACAGATATGGCTGGTTTAATGGGAATGAAACGACCTTGTTTGATATTATATACAACGCCCGCTTATATGCCGTCAACATATACTAATGATGTAGGCTCTCTAATAGGTACTAGCGATACTATAGCTAATGTCGGTGGACTTTGCAAAATAATTAACCCACGTATTAACTTTAGTTGTCCTAAATTTGTGTCAGATAAATTGGAAACTATGCTAGCTAATGGCGTTATATGGGAATGAGGTGGTACTATTAACATAAATAAATGTATAAAAATAGCTAAAAAATTAAAATTGTTTCCTGATGGGGTTTATACACCTGAACCCATAGAAGCCGTATGGAACGTATTTGTCTCTGACAGGTCAAGCGGTAAAACAACCGCATGGTTAATAATTGGATTGATTGCGTACGAACAAGATGGAACTATTACGCATTATGTTCGTTCGAAAGAACAAATGATACGTGAAAGCAATATAAACAAAATATATAGCGTAATTGAGTCATGCGGTTATATTAGTAAGATTACTAATAATAAATATAATAGCATTGAATACCGTCGTAATGTACGTAGTTTTTATCTTGTATATAAAGATAATGACGGAAATATTGTAGAATCTGATACCGAATGTTGTTGTAAAGTGTTGTCAATAGACAATAATGATAATTATAAAAGTTCGTATCAATGTGATAAAGCGGACTATGTAATATTTGATGAATTTATCAATGCTTATTATAAATCAGGTGAATTTGTAATTTTTTGTGACTTATTATCGACATTGTTTCGCAAACGTCTGACAGGGTATATCATAATGTTAGCTAACACAATAAACAGGCGTTCAGAATATTTTGATGAATTGGGTTGCCGTGATTTTATTGAAACTGCCGAACAAGGCGACAAGATAACATATGAGTTAAATGGAACATCTGTACACGTTGAAATTGTTGGAACTAAGTTAGATGATAAACGCAAGCTGTTTAATTCAAGATATTTTAACTTTAATAACTTGCGTTTAAATTCCATCACGGGTGCAGGGTGGAGTATTGACAATGTACCTCATATCACAAAAAAAGCGGATAGCATATTAGTTAAAAATGTATTTGTACATTATCAAACTAACTATGTGCAATTATATGTTGTCAAAGTTAATGACTACGGCTTATGTGTGCACGCCGTTAAAAGTAGTGCCCCCAAAAAAGATGATTGTATCATATATTCTGTAAATGATGATTTTTCGGATAAAAAATACATTTATAGTAAAGGTACTGACCGTTTTTCCAAATGGCTGTGGGGTTATATGTATGATAATAAAAAATGGTTCTTTTCCACTAATTCAGTGGGTAGCATTATAAAGGCTTATTACTCTGCTAAATAGTACAAAAGGTTTCACATGAAACTTAAAATGTTTCACGTGAAACCTTTTCCATTAACCATTGAACAAAATCAACGTATTCACTAGCTACTGTTAATGTAAAATCGCATGGTATCAATGACACGCCTGATTTTGATATCATATTTACGCCCGCAACATTAGCGGTGTACTCATTATCATGGTATAATGTAGTTAATTTACAATCGGATATATGCAATCCATTTATAAAATTAACAAATGGGTTATCTATATTAACCGATTGGGGTAATCCCGCACACGTTATATGTATCTCATTATCTAGTTCATATACATATCGTTTAGCACCTAACATTTTGAATCTTGTATACGTACCCTCATAGTCCCATTTTCCTAACTCTTTGATTAGAGTGTAGTTTTTATGATACCTTTTACAAATAACCGCATTACTTTGCATGATTTTATCATTAATAGCTTTTACAATCGCAAAGTTGTTGTCATTATGTGGTGTCTTATCACTATCAGTATCACCATACACCCCACCTAATTTATACATTAATGTTAATTGTTGGTAACGTGTGTATGCTGTTGTCCATATACCCCAATACATTGACAATACACGTTTATTAACCTCTTTATAATAATCAGATTCTATTTTATCAACATTACCATTTTCATAATTATACTTGTATTGATATTTATATATTTTAGTTACAAATGACCCGTATATGCTATTCAAAAACACCTTTTCGTTCATGTATGGTAAATGTTTTAACTTCAATGTTTCCTTTGTTTCGTATGCATCAAGCACATTTTTTACAACGTATGCAGGTAAATAGCCTTTTTTAGCAATTTTAACATTGTTAAATGTTGCGGTATCCCACTTATAATACATACAGTATAATTCATAGTCTATTTCAGTTAGTAAAACCCTCAACTTATCAGCACTATGTATACGCCCATTATCTAGCATCACGTTTTTCTTTTCAACGGCTTTAGATAATGACTCTAAACTGTGTTCAGTTGTTGCTTGTATATTATCAAACGTCACATCTATTATATACGCATACCCCTCTTTAATTGTAAAAGTTTCAGGCGAAACTTTTATATCCACAAATTTAGACATGGGAAACATTTTAGATACTATCTGATATGGGTGTGCTGATGTTATATCGAAACTATCAATGTTATATAATATTTTATTATATAAATCTGCTCTACCATGCACATAACCGCCCCTGAACAAATATTCCATATGTATATCATATTCTAACCGTGTATCAGGGTTCATATTTATAATATCTTGATGGGTAATTTTACACTGTTTATTAAAATCTTGCTTAATACGTGCCCTAACAATACCCGTTTGCGTATATATAAATGTTTTTATACCGTTTTGCAAATACGTATTGACATAATACTTATGATATTCTGTTAATACAAGCACATCATTTTCACAATATGCCAACTCTTTATCATTTAATAATGTTTTATATGACCTTACAATATCATAGTCTAGACCTCCGCTTAATTTTTTATGTTTAGTGTATGTCTTACTTAATTTGTCTAGCTTCATTCTGGTGATTTGGTATGAATCTATCCAACGTATACCCCCCATATCAAAATAAAGTGGTTGGCGTAACTCTTTTAAAAAAACATCTGTAATACTACTCTGCATATTACCTTTACAGAACGCCCATTCAAATGCAATGTTATGTATAAAACCAAAAAATATAACCTTAGATTTGTGTTTGCGTCCATTGTGTCTTGTGTATTGATGGGTATCAATAATATCTGTTTTAAAACGTAATAAAAATTCGTCTAGTTCTCCCCACGTTCTACCATATACACACGTATTACCAATACCCACCATCCATATATACATAAACGATACAATCTCACCATCATTATTAACCTTTGATGTTTCAATGTCAAATGATAATGGTAATGCTGAATATGTCTTATTTGAATTACCTGACATTGCTTTAACTGTACCTATGCTACCATACATTAAGTTTTTATATTCAGTTGACTTAAAATATTCTCTGTATTCTACCATGTACTTAGCTCGTTAATTATATTGTTAATATCGTCTTTATCTAATATTGCGTACTCACCATCACCATATATATCAGCAATATCAAAATTATTATTGTCAACATATTCCCATGATAAAAATATTCTATCCCTTATAGTAGGAGTTAAATATTTAACATATAAAAACCCGTTTCAATGCTTGTATCTATCATAAAAATATCACCTAACATATTTTTATAGTATGCGGCGCATACTGTTCCTGACGGTTGCTGTATCATCTCATTATAAGGCACTATTCTCATTTTTTCTACCTCCAAAATATCTATTTAGCAATTCTGTTTTATTTTTACCGTATAACTCTAACTTATTAATATATTTATCAATATTGTTTTCATCAAACATACTATCATGTTGCGTTGTTGTGTGTTCCATTATATCTTCAAATATCTTCATGTCTGGTTCACTACCATCTGTAGCACCTTTATATATGTACTCTTTATGCTCTTCTAACAAAGAGTTTAGTCTTATTTGCTTCTCTTCGTAGCCATCAACATCTTTAAACAATGCGTTAAGTACACCATCACTTAAATTATTATTCATTGATTTTTTCAGCATTGATTGATATTGTGTTGAATATTCCAACCCTTTATCTATCCACTTTTGCTTACGTATATTCATTAAGTCACGGGCGGTTAAAGTTTCATGTGAAACTTTCTTTTTACGTTTACGAAGTGCGTTTTGTGCGATATCTAACGTTATTTCACCTTTAGAACGCAATTCCATTATATGTTTATATTCATCAGTATTAGTTTCTCCCTTTAACCGTGCGTATCGTATACGTTCAGCAAATGCTTTTTTTACGTTTCTAGGTATATCACCTTTATATACTCTTCTCATATATGCTTCACCCCTATTACAATCTCATTCCACTTATTTGTTGTTTTTGCATATTCGACCTTTTTTATTGTTAATTCATGTTGTGCTGTCTTTTCGCACTTCAATGTTATTTCTTTTTCGTGGTATGTATCGCTATATGATATTATTATTACACACGTTTTATTTTTACGTGCAATAATTGATGTATCTTTACCGGCTAACATTAACAAATAATCGCATTTATCATATATCATTTTACATAAACACATTAGATTATTATAATCGCTAATATCTTTATAATCTAATATACTATTGGCTGTAGCATTATATACTGTATAACCTCTAATCACATATAATGTATCTTTTAAAGTCATGTATACCTCCTTTATAACTAAGGCGCACATATAATAATGTGCGCCCCTTTTTCCCTGCTTTAACAATACAAGTTTACATAAGCTGTAAGTCTAAATACTTATTACCTGTTCTAGAAACTGATATTTTTACATTAAAACCGATTTCAGACAATGACACATCACCATCATTTACTAACTGTATAAGGTCTTTTATCAGGTCAACCGCCACAGATGAACACGTTGAATACGCATTATCATTAGTCTTTATAATGGCCTGTGTGATAGTGCCCTCTTCGGTCTCAACATCAAATACGTATAAGTCTGTTACGGTATCAATACTATCAACAGCGACCGCTGTCATAGCCTTATCAGTAATTGAGACACCTGTCATACGCTCAATCTTTAACATATCAATACGCTTCTCAACCTTTGCTGTACTTGCTACTAAATGTTTCATGTTTATACCTCTTCTTTCTCCCCGTCGTGCCGTTAGGTCAGCAATTATATTATAACATCACTACTATAGCTATAAAAGTAAGCAATGTTATTACCGTTACTATTGTAATTGTTGTGTTGTAGTCTAGCATTATCTTAACCCCTTTATAAGCATTTTAATTAGCTTCATATCATCTTTAGCGACATCATAAGTATCAAGTATGTCAAATATCTGAGTAACTATTTCTGAACGTGTTTCATTTGTATTATCTGCTGTGTCCTCTGCTGTGTCCTCTGCTGTGTCCTCTGCTGTGTCCTCTGCTGTGTCCTCTGACTTACAAAGTAAATTGCGTATTTCATTCTCACTTTTTAACCTATTAAGCATCTCAACAACCATAATAGTCGTGTTATCATCAATGTCAAACAAGTCTTTAACTTTGTATATTGTGTTATACGATACCTCACTTGCAATATCAAGTTCGGCTCTATATGTCTCGGCTGTCACCATCTTAGATATTGAAGCTTTACTCATGCCCACAGCTACACTAAAATCACGGCAAGCGTTACGCTCTTTGAGTTCATCACGTATACTATATATTATACGTGCAATGTCATTACCTGATTTAAGCATTGAGTCTTTAATGTTGGTAATGTCTTTAATTGCATGTGTTACTAATTCATTCATGTTTTTTTGTTCCTCCTTGCGATTGTTTCATGTGAAACTTAATAACTATTTAATAACTATATTTAATTGTATTTATATTATACCTTGTCAAGGGGGTAAAGTGTTAAACATTTGTTAAACATTTTATGAACAAATTGTTAATACTTTTATTCACAATTTGTTAATAATTATATTGTAACATATTTGTAACATATTGTAACATATTTGTAACATTTGAAAATCGAAT
>OLRE01003340.1_pt1 | contig 11427 bp, 7 predicted proteins | sample 1672461 | NCBI WGS metagenome assembly OLRE01 (sample SAMEA3136688, study PRJEB25190) | human gut metagenome | biome: human gut; feature: human-associated habitat; material: faeces | place: Austria | collected 2013
GCGGGGCCGGCGGCTCGGCGGCGGATGACACGGACGTATCGGCAACCGCGGCGGTCGCGGCGGACTCGTCCTTGAACGGGTCGAACGCCTGGGTGCTTTCCAGGGCGGCGGCCTGCTCATCCAACGGAATGCCCTTGCCCCAGGTCAGCGTGTCTTCCAGCGGCGCAAACGTCTCGCCATAGCGGCCGGTGCGGCCGGAATGCACGGAATTGGCCAAACGGGCGATGCCTTCAGACGGCTCGTCACTGCCCTCGATGGCCTTGGTCGCCGCCGCCAGCACATGATGGGCGGTGTCGGACTTGGCTTCGACTTCGGCATCCGGGAAGAACAGGGCGGAATCGTAGGAGCCATGAGCCTCGTCACGCACGATCTTGCCGTTGTGCAGTTCGACCACGCGCTTGCGCATCGAGTTGACGATCTCTTCGTTATGCGTGGCCATGACGATGGTGGTGCCGGTGCGGTTGATGGCGTCCAGCACTTCCATGATGCCCAGCGAAGTGGTCGGGTCGAGGTTGCCGGTGGGCTCGTCGGCCAGCAGAATCTGCGGGTGGTTCACGTAGGCGCGGGCGATGGCCACACGCTGCTGCTCGCCACCGGAGAGCTCATGCGGGTAGTTCTTTTCCTTGCCGGTGAGCCCCACGGTATCCAGCACCTTGGGCACCAACGATTTGATGGTGGACCGCCGTGTGCCGATCACCTCAAGGGCGAACGCCACGTTCTCCCACACGGTTTTGTTATTGAGCAGCTTGTAATCCTGGAACACGAAGCCCAGCGAACGGCGGTACTGCGGCACTTGACGGTTGGTGATGCGCCGCAGATCGTTGCCGGCCACGCGAATCTCGCCGTTGGTGGCCTCTTCCTCGCGCAACAGCAGGCTCAAGAGCGTGGTCTTGCCGGAGCCGGACGCACCCACAAGGAACACGAAATCACCGCGTTCGATATCGAGGTTGATGTCGTCAAGCGCCGGTCGGGTGCCTTTGGGATAGATCTTGGACACATTGTCCAGTGAGATCAGCGCCATAATGCTGCTTACTCCTCGGTTTCGGCGGCGCGGCGCTGTTCGTGGCGCCAGCGGATGCCGGCCTCGATGAACGCGTTGATGTCGCCGTCGAACACGGCCTGGGTCTGGCTGGTTTCGTAGCCGGTGCGCAAATCCTTGACCATCTGGTAGGGGTGCAGCACGTAGGAGCGCATCTGATCGCCCCAGCTGGCCTTGATATCGCCGGCGAGCTCCTTCTTCTTCTTGGCCTCCTCCTCGTGGCGCAGCACGAGCAGTCGGGACTGGAGCACGGCCATGGCGGAGGCGCGGTTCTGAATCTGCGAACGCTCATCCTGCATGGTCACCACGATGCCGGTGGGAAGGTGGGTGATGCGCACGGCCGAGTACGTGGTGTTCACGCCCTGGCCGCCGGGGCCGGAGGAGCAGTAGGTGTCCACGCGGATGTCCGTATCCGGAATGTCGATGTGATCGGTGGCCTCGACCAGCGGCACCACTTCCACGGCGGCGAAGCTGGTCTGGCGGCGACCCTGGTTGTCGAACGGGGAGATGCGCACCAGACGGTGGGTGCCGCCTTCCACGGACAGTCGGCCGTAAGCGTAGGGGGCGTCCACCTGGAAGGTGGCGGACTTGATGCCCGCCTCTTCGGCGTAGGAGGTGTCCATGACCTTGGCCTTGAAGCCGTTACGCTCGCAGTAGCGCAGGTACATGCGCAGCAGCATCTGCGCGAAGTCGGCCGCGTCGACGCCGCCGGCACCGGAGCGGATGGTCACCACGGCGGAACGTTCGTCATATTCGCCGTCAAGCAGGGTCTGAATCTCCATCTGGTCGAGATCCTTCTGGATCTCGCCGATTTCGCTTTGCGCCTCGTCCAGAGAGTCCTGATCGCCCTCCTCGTGGCCGAGTTCGACGAGCGTTTCCACATCGTCGATGCGCTGGGAGGCGGAGTTCAGACGCTTCAGCTGCGATTCCGCGGCGGACAGCCGGCCGGTGATCTTCTGGGCGTTTTCCGGGTCATCCCACAGGCCCGGGGCCGCGGCCTGCGTTTCGAGATCCTTGATATCGGCCTTGAGTCGGTCGACGTCCAGCGCCTTGGCGATGGATTCGTATTTGGCGCGGGCTTCGCCGATCGCCTGGGTAAAGTCAAATTCTGCCATCGTGGTTTACCTTACTGTTGATTCTTTGAGATTCCTTGGGAAGTCACGTCCTTGTTGACAGCCTTCGCACATTCCTCTGGCGTTGGCGGGCATTGCCGCGCCACACGCGCATCCGCCTGCAATCCATGCTGTCAGAAGGTTCCGGGCCTGCCTTGCCGATAACCGGCCGGGCGACCTCACGAATCCCTCGCATCAGACGTGTTCAACTGCGGGCACGAATATGCGAAGGCAACGTCAAAGCCCCGCGTAAATCGCCGGGATGACCAGGGAGCCGAGCATGGCCACAGCTATGACCACGCACACCACACGCACGATGGTGCGGCGGCGGTTCTCACGCTGCTGTCGGCTGTCCTGATAGTTACTCACGAGACCAATAGTGTACTCACCGCTTACGACCGCAGGACTTGCCGCCGATGCCCGCCCTGCCGGTGGACCCCCACGGCCCTTTCCCTTGCGCTTTCAGCGCCGCCAGATGGTGTTTCATGGCCACCAGCATGATGTGCGAATCCTCAAGGCCCAGGTGGCGTTCGTTGTGGGCGGAATCAAGCGCGCCCTGACGTTTGGCGTAGGCGTCGAGCGTGTTGTCTCCGTAAGGATGCTCGTTGGTGGGTACCGCGCCGGGGTCCCACTGCCGGCTCATCGGCAGGGTATCGATGATGGTGATGCGCCCGGCGCGGTAGCTTTCCGCGTATCCGGCGACGTTCAGCATGAACCAGCTATGTTCGAAGGTGGCGTTATGCGCCACGTACGGCTGCTGGGTAAGCCGCGCGAGCAGGCCGGCCTGGGCTTGGGGCCATTCGTCGAAGAGTCGGTACCCGGCCTCGCTGCTGCGGCCGCGTACATCGATGCCGGTGAGTTTGGCGATGAGGGCGTTGCCGAGCGCCGCGTTTTCCGGCGGCACGCCAAAAGCGAGGCGGGACTGGCCGTAGGCGTCGCCGGCGGCGTAATAGCCCTGCTCATAGGCGTATGTCTCGGGTTCGCCGGCCGGGCGCGGACTGGCCATGTTCATGAACTCGAAGCCGACGTCGATGATGTAGTCACGTGCCGGATCGATGCCGGTGGTTTCGATGTCGATGCCCATCACCGCATCCACGTCGCGGCCGGGCAGGTAGGCGTCGCGCCAGTCGGGCTTGGAATGGTGTCCGGTAGCGTTGCCAGACGCGGCGGCACCACCCGGCAGAGCGGCACCACCCGGCGAAGTCGCGCCGGAGAGATTGGCGCGGGCCATCGCCGCATCGCCCGCCCGCTTCTGGAAGCGCTGGGCCTTACGCCGTTCGGCGCGTGCGTCAAGAATCGCTGCCGTACGATCTTGGACATCGTCCAAGGCGACTGTTGTGGGGAACTTGACATCGCTGTTTTCGGCGGCAGTGTTTCCGGCAGATGTGCCACCGGCTTCGCCGCTCAGATCCAGCATGCCTTGGTCATCGTTCGACGGGCCGCTGCCGGAGTACGGCTTGAGCACGGCAATGGTGGCCCTCCCCCGCCGTTCGCGACTGACCACCCATAGGTGTTGCTGTTCGCCCAGATGCAACAGCGTGTTGATGTTGTCGTTGAGCCGACGATTGGCGTAGGCGAGCGCGCGAGGCAGACGATAGGAGCCGATGAATCGATCGTAATCGGTCATGAATGTGCTGTTGCATTGGGCGATGATTGATTCCAGATGCTCGCGTGTGGCGTAATCGACCTTCAATGCGTCGTGGATAGCTTGTGGCGTCAGTTCCAGTTGGTCCAACCCGAGCTGAGGCTGTGCTGCGGTTTCGCCATATTGCTCACCATCTGCAGCAAGCGCCAGCAATACGCTGATGCCATGCATCAGGTCCAGCGAACGCACCCAGTCCCAGTCAATGGTGGTGCCGTCGGCGTCTTTGGGCATGGACGCCGCCCATTGGGGAATGTCTCCCTTGGCGGCGTCCAGCCATGTGCGGTCGATCATAGTGCGAAGCCGAGTTCTTCGGCGGCCTCGGTGGGTACCGGGTCGTCGCACCAATAATCCTCGAGGTTTTCGGTGGTGGTCAGCGAACGGATTTCGGCGCGATCGATATACAGTTCGCCGCTCAAATGATCGGTCTCGTGCTGGAAGATGCGTGCGGGCCAGCCGTGCAACGGCTCGCTGTGGTGCTTGCCGTCTTCATCATCCCATTCGGCGGTGATGTCGAGCCAACGCTTGCGCACGGCCTGGTATCCGTCGAAGCTCAGGCAGCCTTCGTAGAACGAGGCGGTTTTGTCGCTGGTGGGTTTGTAGCTCGGATTGATGATCACGTGGAAGGGGAATTCCGCGATTTCGCGCGGATCATCCTCGTCGTCGCGCACGTGGTCTTCGACCACGGCGAGCGCGAGCCCCAAGCCGATCTGGGTGGCGGCGAGCCCCACGCCGGGCGCCTCCAGCATGGTGGTGTGCATCGTATCGATGAGTTTGGCGAGCGTACGCTTGGAAAGCTGGCCATGGTAGGCCACCGTCCGTTGGCGCAACACCGGTTCGCCGGCCTGCACGATGGGCAGGAGCTTCTCCTTGCCGCCGGTTTTGATGAGTTGTTCGACATCACGGTTGAGTTCGAGGTCGACTTTGGCGTTCTTTCCAAACATTGCTTTTCCTTAGGGAAGGGTGCTACAGCGCGAGTTCTTCGGCGACGATCTTGGCGAGGCGGGTGCAGACTTCGTCGGCGTAGGCCTGGGTGGCGGCTTCGGCCATCACGCGTACGAGCGGTTCGGTGCCGGAGGGGCGCAGCAGCACACGGCCGGTGTCTCCCAGCAGTTCCTCCTCGCGGGCCACGGCATCCTGGATGCGCTTGTTGGTGGCGGCGGCTTTCTTGTCCACGTTCGGCACGTTGATGAGGGTCTGCGGCAGCTGCGGGAAGTCGGCGGCGAGCTCCTTCAGGCTCTTGCCGGACTTGACGACCTCGTTGCACAGGGTCAGTGCGGTCAGAGTGCCGTCGCCGGTGGTGGCGAATTCGCGGTTGATCACGTGGCCGGACTGCTCGCCGCCAAGCGAGTAATCGCCCTTGAGCATTTCCTCAAGCACGTAACGATCGCCCACGGCGGTTTCCACGGTCTTGATGCCCATGTCTTTCAGGGCGAGCTTCAGACCGAGGTTGCTCATCACGGTGACCACGAGGGTGTCGTGGTTGAGCTTGCCTTCGCGCTGCTTGGCACGGGCCAGAATGCCCATGATCTGGTCGCCGTTGATCATGTTGCCGTCTTCGTCCACGGCGAGGCAACGGTCGGCGTCGCCGTCGAAGGCCACGCCCATCACGGCATCGGTGGCCTTGACCATGGCCTGCAGCTGCTCGGGGTGGGTGGAACCGGCGTTCTTGTTGATGTTGTAGCCGTCCGGCGAGGCGTTGATCACGATTACATCCGCACCGGCACGGCGCAGGGCTTCGGGAGCCACCACGGAAGTGGCGCCGTTGGCGCAGTCGGCCACGATCTTCAGGCCCTTGAGCGGCTTGGGCTGGGTTTTGTCATCGTTCAGCGGAGCGATGGTGGCCACCAGATGATCGATGTACAGGTTGGTGGCGGTGGTCTGGTCGTGGCTCACGCGGCCCACGCCGGCACCGGTCGGGCGGTCCCAGTCCTGGCCGAGCACGGCCTCGATGTCGTCTTCCTTCTGGTCGGGCAGCTTGAAGCCGCCGCGTGCGAAGAACTTGATGCCGTTGTCGGGCATCGGGTTGTGGGAGGCGGAGATCACGGCACCCATTTCGACGTTGAGCACGGAGGTCAGGTAGGCCACGCCAGGAGTGGGGATGATGCCGGCATCGATCACGTCGAAGCCGCCGGCGGCCATGCCCGCGGACAGGGCGGAAGCCAGAAAATCACCGGACACACGGGTGTCACGGCCCACGAGCGCGCGGCGGCGTCCCTCAGGCTGATCGTCTTGGGTGCCGGCGTCGCCGAGCACACGCACGGCGGCATCGCCCAAATCCAACGCCAGACGTGCGGTCAAATCCCTATTGGCCAGTCCTCGAACACCATCGGTTCCAAACATCTTCGGCATATGAAGTTCCACTCCTTGTATCGCGTTACCCGCACCATCGTAGTCGTTGTGCTCCACCCTAGGACCCGACTCGGCAAAAAAACGCCACGGAATCTGCTCTAGAACCGGAAATCAGCATTCAACAGCCGCAATGGCATCACCCACAAACCCGCATATTCATCTTGTTCGGCGGATGAATGATGAGATACATTCGTTAGCGGGCATGCCGGGCGGACCGATGCACTCCGGCACGGGAACGAAGCCATCGCACTAGTAAGAACGGGCCGGCAAACGCGCCTGTAAACAATACAGCGGCAAATACGACGAACGGAACTACCCAGCGTACATCGATAACCGGCAAAGCAACACCAAACAGAACGACGGCGAGGAACACGCTGAGCCATGCGATGAACATGCCCAACGGCATCTCCTCTACCGGGGTGGTCTCGGCCATGAATGCAACGATCTATTACTCCGATGTTGTGGTCAGTATGTGCGGCAGTTGCTCGTCGCGGTTGAGGAAAGAACGCGTTTGGCAGCGAAGTAGCGTATGCCGACTTTCCTCAGTGCGGGCGTATACCATGGTGCAATGCGTCAGGCAGCGGTCCAACTGCCGGCTCAGTATCTCGGCGTCCTGCTGGCGGCGGGCAAATACGGACGGGCAGGGGAAGCTCACGCAGTAAGCGCGCACGCCCCATTCCTTACCGATGATGACATATCGCGGATTGTTGATGGGCGCGAGTAGCTCCTTCATAACGCCGGCGAACAGCACCTGCTCGCGCCGCGAACCGCCAATCAGCATGACACGCAATGCCGTGAATCTGCGACGTGTCTGGCGGATCGAGGAAGTCGTTCACCGCTTCGCCTGCCGCGCTGGTTTCTAGGCGCTCAGGTTCCGCAGTCGCCAAATGCCAGACATTGGCCACCTTATCGGGGTCTGCGACCACGCTGCGGTTGACGGCCATGCTGTATGCTTCACTGCATCAGTGTAAGGCACGAATCAATAGGTTTTGAGCCCCAGATCGATGGTAAGAATGATGCCGGCGATTACGGCGGCGGCGCGCATGATGTTTGCGGGAATCTTGCGGGTGATGGACGGGGCGATGTACCCGCCGATGAAGCATCCGATGCACAGCATGATGGCGGCCGGCCAATCGACCGCGCCTTGGATGATGAATACCACTGAGGCGCTGATGTTCGCGCCTGTGCCGATCAGGGTTTTCAATGCATTGATCTTGTGGAATGGGCCGATTTTGGCGGCATCAAGCACGGCGAGAGCCAAGGTACCGGCGCCCGCGCCGAAGTAGCCGGAGTAGATGGCGACCGCCGCTACGCCCAGCCATACCCACCAGGAATCCTGACTCATGGGCTGCACGAGTTGTTCCGGCGGGCGGTGAGGTGCGGTAGGGGTGGTTGCGCGCTTGGCGGCTTCAGTGGCTTCAGTGGCTTCAGTGGCTTCGATGTGCTTGAGTTGCGCGGTGGCATCCGCGGCGGCTTGCTTGGCCTGCATGCGGCCGCGCGGATTGATGGCGATGATCAGCGAGCTCAGCAAAATCAGCACTGGTGCGGCAAATTCAAAGACACTCGGGTCGAGTTTGAGCAACAGAAACGCACCGGCCACCCCGCCGAATGCGCCGATGACCACATACGTAATGGAGCGTACCGCTTGGCCTTTGAGTTCTTTGCGCGCACCCATCACGCCACCGATGCCCGTGCCGACCACGCCAACGGTGTTAGAAGCGTTTGCCAATACAGGCGGAATGCCGAACGCGAGCAGGGCCGGGTATGAGACCAGTGACGATGCGCCTACCGCATAGCCCACGAATCCTGCGCCGATTCCGGCCAACAGAATCAGCAGTAATGAAGTTATGGAAAAGCCCGCAATCATTCCCCGTATCCTTGTCGCTCATCGACCGGCATATTGCCGGCCTTGAGCGAGAATACGCTGTTGAGGATTGGTTGCGGGTTTTATGTTGGAATGTGGACGTAGCTTCTCGCGGAAGCGACTCCCCTCAGTCGCCTGAGGCGACAGCTCCCCTCGCGCCCGAGGGGAGCCAGAAGGAAATCAGAGCGCTTCGTTGTATTCGCGAACCTTGAGGGTGCGGTGGGAGGATGCCACGTTTTCGACGATCAGACGCTTCAGGGCATTGTCGGCGGCAATGTGCTCGTCCAGCCAGGCGTCACCGAGCTTGACCAGCGTGGCGGGATCGGCGTAGCCCGGGTACAGGCCGTTGAGCAGGGCGTCGGCCATGTGGTAGGTCTTGTTGGCCCAGACCCAGTCCACAGTCTCGAAGTACTTGGCGGCGAACGGCTCGGCCAGATCGGAGCGCGGGGTGGCGGAGAAGCCACGGGCCACGGCCTCGAGCTGGGAGTTGGTCAGCTCGTCGTTGTGGAGCGCCTGATCCCAAGCCCATTCCTTGGCCTCAGCGGTGGCCATGGAGGCACGGGCGCCGTAGGCGAACTCGCGGTTTTCCGTGGTCTCCTTCTTGGCGAGCTGCGCGTCCACGTCGTCGTTGGTCATCTCGTTGACGGAGGTGAGCGCTTGGACGATGGTCCACGTGAAGTTGTTGTCGATTTCGAGGCCTTCAAGACGCACGGTGCCGTCCAGCAGACCGTGTGCGTTGGCGGCGAATGCGGCGTCGCCCTCCTCACCGTAGCCCAAGTAGGCGGTGACGAGCTGGAACTGGGTGTCCGAGCCGGCTTCGGCGGCGTTGGCCAGAGTCCACAGTTCGGCGGCCACGTGGCGCAGCACATCGTCGCGGCGGGCGGGCGCCACGTAGTGGTGGGCGGTGGTGCTCATGCAGGCCAGCGCGTAACGGAAGGTGGTGGATTCGGTTTCCGTGGCCAGAAGACGCAGGGTCATGTCCACGAAGCGTTCGGCCGGGAATTCGCCGTCACGGGTCATATCCCAGAAGGCGAGCCAGGTCACGGCGCGGGCCAGGGCATCATCGAAACGATGCAGGTTGGCTTCGGCGAATGCCTGGGATTCGGCGTCGAAACGAATCTTGGTGTAGGTCAGGTCATCGTCGTTGACCAGCACGAATGCCGGGCGCGGCTTGCCGGCTGCGGCCTCGACGATGGTGGTTTCGCCATCTACATCGAGTTCGAACTGCTCGGTGCGCACGATCTTGCCGGTTGCGGCGTCTTCGTTGTAGAAGCCGACGGCCAGGCGATGCGGGCGCAGCACCGGGTGTTCGGCCGGCGCGCTCTGGGTGAGCTTCAGTTCGGCGATGGTGCCGTCCGCGTTTACGGTCAGGCCAGTGGCGATCGTGTTGATGCCGGATTCCTCCAGCCACTTGGCGCTCCAGGCCTTGAGATCGCGGCCGGAGGTCTTTTCCAGTTCGCTCAGCAGGTCGGCCAGGGTGGCGTTGGAGTAGGCGTGACGGTTCAGGTAGTTGTGGATACCTTCGAAGAACTGCGTGCGGCCCACGTAGAATGCCAGCTGCTTCAGCACGGAGGCGCCCTTGGCGTAGGTGATGCCGTCAAAGTTGACGTAAGTGTCGTTGAGGTCGTTGATCGGCGCGACGATCGGGTGCGTGGTGGGCAGCTGATCCTGGCGCAGCGCCCAGCTCTTCTCGCCGGAGCAGAAAGTGGCCCAAGCGTCATGCCATTCGGTGGCTTCGGCAGTGGCCAGCGTGGAGGTGAATTCAGCGAAGGACTCGTTGAGCCACAGGTCGTTCCACCACTTCATGGTCACATAGTCGCCGAACCACATGTGCGCAAGCTCGTGCAGCACGGTCACCACGCGGCGCTCGGCCAGCGCGTCGGTCACCTTGGATTCGAACACGTAGGAGTCGCGGATGGTGACCATGCCGATGTTCTCCATGGCGCCCGCGTTGTATTCGGGCACGTAGATCTGGTCGAACTTGGCGTACGGGTAGGGCACGCCCCAGGTCTTGGCGTAGAACGCGAAGCCCTTCTTGGTGATGTCGAACAGGTAGTCGACGTCCTTCGCGAAGGCCTTGGCCAACGACTGTCGGCAGTACTGGGCCATTGGCATGGTACGGCCGTCTTCGTTCAGGTATTCGGTGTGCCATTCGGCGTACGGGCCGGCGCAGATGGCGGTCAGGTAGGAGCTCATCACCGGGGTCGGCTCGAAGTCCCACAGACGGGTGCTTTCGTTCGGCTTGTCGCCGAGGGTGCCGTCGAGGGTTTCGCGCGGATCGTCCTCGATGGTGGCAACCGGCATGTTGGAGGTGACGATCCAGCTGGCGGGAGCGAGCACCTTGAAGTCGAAGGTGGCCTTCAGGTCAGGCTGGTCGAACACGGCGTAGACGCGGCGAGCGTCCGGCACCTCGAACTGGGAGTACAGGTAGATGTTGCCATCGGACGGGTCGACCGAGCGGTGCAGGCCCTCGCCAGTGTTGGAGTAACGGCACCTGGCTTCGACGGTGACCTCGTTCTTCTCCTTGAGGTCGGTCAGTTCGATGCGGTTGTCTTGGAAGGCCACGGCCGGGTCCAGGGACTTGCCGTTGAGGTCGATGGAGGTCACTTCGTCGGCGATCAGGTCGAGGAAGGTCGACGAACCAGGCTTCGCGTTGAAGCAGATGAACGACTTGGAACCGAAGTTCTTCGCGCCGACCGTCAGGTCAAGGTCGACGTGATAGTGAATCGGCGCTTCGATAACGGCCTTACGTTCTTCGGCTTCAATACGAGTGAGATTAGAACCGGGCATGACTTCAATTACTCCTTACGGTCGTCCCTGGATAATCCGGACTACTTGGTTTCTACGGTTTCGACGTCCTGGGCGATGTCAGCCACGACGGGCACGATCATCGGCTTGCGGTGCAGCTGGCGCGCAACCCAGCTGCCGAGCGTGCGGCGCATGGTCTGCTGCAGCTTGTAGGTGTCGCGCGTGCCCTGCATCATCTGGTCGTTGAGCTGTTCGACGATCTGGTGACGAACCTTGTCGAACTCGCTTTCGTCCTCGGCCACGGCATTCAGGTAGATCTTCGGGCCGGTGACGACCTCGTGATTGTCGGTGTCGACCACCACGAACGCGGAGACGAAGCCCTCGGTGCCGAGAATGCGGCGCTTTTCCAGCTCGTCATCGGTCAGCTCGCCGACGGAATCGCCATCGACGTACACGTAACCACACGGCACGGAGCCGACGACCGCGGCCCTGCCGTGGTACAGGTCGACCACATCGCCGTCTTCGGCCAAAACCACGTTCTGCGGGTCCACGCCGGTCTTGACGGCGATCAGGCCGTTGGCCACCAGATGGCGGTTTTCGCCGTGGATCGGCATGGCGCACTTGGGCTTGACGATGTTGTACATGTACAGCAGCTCGCCCTCGTTGCAGT
>OLRE01003349.1_pt1 | contig 11384 bp, 9 predicted proteins | sample 1672461 | NCBI WGS metagenome assembly OLRE01 (sample SAMEA3136688, study PRJEB25190) | human gut metagenome | biome: human gut; feature: human-associated habitat; material: faeces | place: Austria | collected 2013
TACTCCACATTCCCGGCTTCAACCTCTTTCATCATTGCCAAAAATCCGGGACGGTCAAAGCAAGTACCACTAATGCCATCGTCCGTGAAATGGACAATGTTTGTAAAGCCCTGCCGTGCGGCGAACTCCTCCAACATAGCCTTTTGATTGGAAATGGAATTGCTCTCACGCTGTTGGTCATCATCTTTGCCAAAGTCATCACGGCTCAGTCGTTCGTACAGAGCTGTGATTTTCTCGTTTTTTCTCATAACTTGCGCTCCTTTCTTCGGTTTTAGGTTGTGTGTTCTAAGAGACTTCCCAACCGCTTGATTAAGAAGTCTTTTAGAGCATACAACACCAATGACAACTTTTGATTTCTTTTTCACACCGGAAATAATGTATGCCATAAATTGTCATATTATTTTCTTATGATGTTTTCCTTAACTTAACCTTAAAACATAGACACTTGAAATTCTTTCCTGTTAAATCCATGAAAAATATTATAAAATAATTTGGAAAAGTTTGTAACGAAACCATCTTTTCGCCGTCTAATCTGTGTAAAAAGGAGGTGACCGGTTCTGAATTATGAAAAATTGTACAATTCCTATTACCTGCAGGTTTACTCTTACGTGATGACAATCGTCAAAAATCAGTCCCTGGCGGAAGAAATCACACAAAATACGTTTTATAAAGCGCTGACTGCCCGACACGGCTATAAAGGGAAATCCCGTGAATTCACATGGCTGTGCAGCATAGCCAAAAACCTTGCAGTTGATGAATGCCGCAAAAATCAAAAATATGCCTGTTTCGATGCATCTGCTGCGGAAACATCCGATGATATTGCAAACCATATTGCGGATCAGGACTCTGCGCTGCAGATTCATCTCGTACTTCATGAACTTAAAGAACCTTATAAAGAAGTCTTTCAGCTAAGAGTTTTCGGAGAATTATCCTTTTCACAAATTGGAATAATCTTCGGGAAAACAGAAAACTGGGCGAGAGTTACTTATCACAGGGCAAGATTAAAAATTAAAGAAAGGATGGACCACTATGAATCATAATCCAAACGAATGTGACATTGTGCAGGATCTCCTGCCATTATATTACGACCATGCATGCAGTCCTGCCAGCTGTGAACTGGTCAGACAGCATCTTGCTGACTGCGCTGACTGCGAAAAAATTTACGAAGATTTAGCCAATCATACCATTGACAACGTAATTGAAACCGAATCCTGCGAAATTCTGGAACGGCATGCCAAAAAAGAACGGAACCTGGCATACAAAGCCGGTATAGTCATTGCCGCCCTGCTGCTTGTTCCGATCCTTATTACCTTTATTGTATCCATGGCCGGCGGCAGCGGACTCGGCGTATTCTCTGTCGTAACCGCTTCCATGATGCTTGTCGCAGCACTCACTGTTGTTCCGCTTATTTCTTCCCAGAAACGGCTGATGAAATGTATTTTATGTGGTGTCGGTGCCCTGCTGCTGATTTTATTTTTTGTAAATGCCATGAATGGCGGAGGAGAATTTTTCTTCTGGTCCGTTCCGACTGTATTCGGACTTTCCGTTGTATTTTTCCCTCTGGTGATACGCGAAATGACATTACCGCCTGTATTATCCGATAAAAAAGCCCTTATTATCATGATCTGGGATACGCTTTGGCTCTACCTGACCATATTTACCGTATCTTACCGTTCCGGATCAGGCAGTCTGAAAACCGGATGCATTGTGGCAACAGTTCTGATGATCGGTGTATGGCTCTTTTTCCTCATAATTCGCTATCTCCCAGTCAATGGTTTTATCAAAGGCGGTCTGTGTACACTTCTTTGCAGTATATGGATTACCTTCTCCAATGATGTTTGCAGTTATCTTCTGTATGATACCAGACAGCTTACCATCCGCCATGCGAATTTTTCCACCTGGACGACAGATCTCAACGTAAATGCCAACGTGTATGTCATCCTTCTTGTCGCCGGAATTCTCATCAGTGCTTTACTGATCGGAATCGGGATTGTAAAAAAGAAAAAATAATTCCAACAAAGTCCATCGGATGACCAGGCTGCGTTTGCCCGACCTGTAGACGGCAATATCGCAGCCTCTATTCCGAAAAGCTTTCATTGATTCTTATTGTATTTTCCATTTTGTTTCATTTTCAACGTCAAGCGATGCCGTTGCACTAAGCAATTAGTACAACAGCTTCATTTTTTCATGATATGATTATCTTAAATTTGTATAATCCAAAAAGAAACACATGCAACTGACTCTTTCGGTTCCTTCATTCCGGTATATATGCGGCTGATCCGTCTCGAACTTGTACACCTGTTCCTTATGAACCTCCTGTACATGATCGTGACACTCTACCGTCAATATTCCTTCAATAACTGTGAGATATTCCCGCGTTTTCTCCCCATGGCTTCCGCTTGTATATACACCGCCGGGCTCCACATCGATGCGATATACTTCCACCGACTGTGAATCCTCATAAGGAAAACACGTCCATACTTTGTACTGGCCTTCCAGTTCCTTCGTTGGGATCATCGCATCCGGTGATACGAGACAAAAATCCATGCGGGGCGGATCGATCAGTTTCTGAAACTCAATGCGCAGTCCACTGGTAATCTTTCCCAACACACCGAGCGAAGGATTGGCCGTGCCTTTTTCGATCTGTGCCAGCATACTCTTGCTTACGCCGGTCTGCTCAGCCACCTGATCAAGACTCATTCCTTTTGACTGGCGAATCCGTTTTAAATTTTCCGATACATTATGTGATAAATAATCCATCGTCATTTCTCCACATTTCCTTTTCTTCTTATTCTACTATAAGATCATTCGCAGGTCAAAAGGCGTTCTTTCTATAAAGCTTTTTTGTATAACATCTCAATATCACATTGACGTGAGGACCGTGGATTTACCGCAATGTTTCCGCTCTTCATCGCATCCACTGCCATCGCCTCAATCTTGCTTTCAATCTCTTCCCGTGTAACTTCACCTGTTTTACTTGCCTGATTGATTGCTATGGTCAGATTCTCCGGAATGCCAATATCTGCACAAAGACTGTGGATCGCATCCACCAGCATCATCGGTTCAAAATCGTCTGTATATGCCGGAACCGGACTGATATCATTATAAATGGTCAGGTATCTTCCGTGATCTGCCAGCGCATTGTACTCTGCTACCACTGGAAGAAGAACCGCATTGGCCACGCCGTGTGGCACATCGAAAAATGCGCTCACCGGATGACTCATGGCATGGACATTGCCAAGTCTTGCAAATGAGAATGCAATTCCTGCAAAAAGCGAACCAACCATCATCGCCTCAGCAGCTTCCATGTCCCCGCGATTTGCCACAAAACGACGAATGTTCTTTCCAATCAGCGCCATCGCTTTTTCTGCCATAGCATCCGAAAACGGAGAGGCCGCTGTGGAAATATAAGCTTCCTCTGCATGAATAAAAGCATCAATGCCACAGGCTGCCGCCACACTTGCCGGCGCTGTCGTGATCAGTTCCGCATCGAGAATTGCATATGCCGGAAGCAACTCATAACTGAATACCGTAAGCTTGTAGTCTCTGCTGTGATCCGTAATTACCGAAAATGCGGTGACCTCGGAACCTGTTCCAGCGGTCGTTGGAATCGCGATCAGAGGAATGATTGGTCCCGGCACCTTATGCGCACCTTCATATTCGGTGATGCTTCCGCCGTACTTTGCAACCACACCAACTGCTTTTGCAACATCCATCGGGGATCCGCCGCCAAATGCAACAATAAAATCAGCGCCCGATTCCTTAAATTTCTCCGTTGCCTTCTCAACCGTTGCAACCGAAGGGTTTGCTTCAATCTCTGTAAACGCATCGGTTTTTATATCCACCGTCTTTAAATAATCGGCTGCTTTTTCTACCAGTCCCATCTTTGCCAGATGTGGACCGGAAATAATAAACGCATGGGAACCGCCAAGTTTCTTTGCGATCTCCGGCAACTTTGCCAGACTTCCTTTTCCCACTGTAATATCCTGTGGAACCGAAAAATTAAATGTATTCATATCTGTAATCCGTCCTTTCTTCGAATAACCCTTTTTTAACTTGCTTTTCTTGCAAGTACACGATCGATGGCTGCATCAATGACTTTATCGAGTTCAACATCGTCAGCCTCCGGCATCAGAGTTGCTGCATCCTCATCAGAAATCAGTTCAACAAGAATACCAAAGGATTCTTTGTATTTCTTCTTACAAATAGCATAGAATACGACACCAAGTGCACACCAGCCAAGTACGATGATCCACTCCTGAAGAATCAGGTTTCCACCACTTCCCGGAATGCAGTACATCGCTACCATAAATCCGGACATGATCACTGCCATTGTCCCGAAAAACTTATATGCAGGCACCTTGTATGGTCTTGGCATATCCGGTTCTTTTTTTCTCAAAATCATAAAGGAAAGTGCAACCATGCAGTATGCGAAACAGCATCCGAAGTTACCGGCATCACTGATCCATACGAGCATCTTTCGTCCTGCAAACGGTGCGAGCATTGTCAACGCACCGATGAGAATCAGGGAATTGACCGGGGTCTTGTGCTTTGGATGTAACTTTGCAAAAAACTTCGGAATCATATAAGACTCAGCCATGGAATACAGCGCACGGGAACCACCGAGCAGGAAAGAGTTCCATGAAGTAACAATTCCGCACATACCACCTACAATGATGACTTTTGCCATGACTTTTGTGTGAAAAGCCGCCGCCATCGCATCTGCGGTAACCAGTCCGGTTGTCTGCTGTGATGCAACAATTGCACCTGAATTCATAACAAGACCAACGGCTACAATGACAAGTGCATAAAAGATAACAGCCAGTACAACAGATAAAATTAAAATTTTACCAATTTTCTTTGCCGGAACGTTAATCTCCTCTGCTGCCTGTGGAATAACGTCAAATCCGATAAAATAGAATGGTGACAGTGCTGCAACACCGATAATTGCCTTAAGGTTCACACCTGCAGAAGCACCTGCAAACATCTGTCCATTCAGATTGTCAGCAGAACCATTGATGACAGAAGCCACAATTAACAGGATTCCGGCTCCACCAATGATGCAGGTCAGAACGGTCTGTAAAATTGCAGCGGTTTTTGCTCCGATAATATTGATCAACATAATCAAAAATGCCACAACAATTGCCACGATTAACCAGGATGCATAAATATCAAATCCGGCTACCGTATACAGATAACCCTTCAAAAATCCCGGCCATAAATAAGTGATAATCGTAGGAAAAGCGCAAGCCTCAAAGCAAGCAACGCTGACATAACCAAGTACGATCATCCATGTACAAATGAAAGAACCGGTTGCTCCCATTGCACGATAACTAAACACGTGCTCGCCACCACACTGTGGCATTGCTGCTGTCAGCTCTGCGTAAGTCATACCTACGAAGAAAATCATGATACCACCGATGACAAATCCAAGTGCGGCACCAAGTACACCACCTTTTTCAATCCATCCTCCGGTCGAAACGACCCAGCCCCATCCAATCATAGCGCCGAATGCAATTACAAGGACGTCCCAGGCATTCAGTACTTTGTTAAATTCTGATTTTTTCTGTTCCATATCCTGTTACCTCCTATTCGTGAAATACTTTCTTTGCTACGCTTTCAATCAATTCCGCTGTGCCTTCCACACCCAGAAGGCTGCTGTCTATGAGCATGTCCCTGTTGTGACGATCGCCACGGTTGCTTCCGGTCAGCGCCATATGACGTTTGTGATATCGCTTGTCTTTTTCCATAATGAAAAGCTTTGCATCATCTTCTGACAGATTGTGACTTTCCATTACATTTTTAATTCTCACCTCATCCGGTGAATAAATGAAAATACGTAAAATTGGTTTATGTTCCTTTAAAATATAATCAGCTGAACGACCGATGATCACACAGGATTCCCGGTCAGATAATTTTCGAATGATTGTTTTCTGGACGTGAATTGCACGCTCTGTCAAATCCGCATATTTGGAAAAAGATCCACGGACATCCCCTTCTGCACCTTTTCCGGCAATGGTAACACCTTCCTCAACTTTTTCCATAATGTCTTTCGGTATTCCTACTTCTTTAATAATCTCGTCTACCATTTCGCGATCATAAAACTTGATTCCCAGATCTTCTGCAACTTTTTTACCGATCTGGTTTCCTTTTGCGCCATATTCGCATCCTATTGTAATAACAAGATGTGCCATCGTTTACCCCTCTCTTCTACACGAGACAAGGGCGCACGAAACAACTTCGTGACGCCCTTGTCCTGATTTCTTATGTGTGTGTATACAAATTAACGTATGATCGATTTTATGAAAGTGACTTTACTGTCTCATCAAGGATTTCGAATGCTTTATCACATTCCTCCTCGCTGACGATAAGTGGTGGAACCATACGAATGATATGTGCACCGATGGCTGTGATCAGCATCTTTCTGTCAAATGCACCATGTTTCACATCTACACCTGAGATTGTGTCATCAAACTCAACACCTACGAGAAGTCCCTGATGTCTTACTTCTTTTACATGAGGAAGTTTCTCAAGCTTTGCTGCAAAGTAATCGCCGACTTTCTTTGCATTTCCTGCCAGATCTCTGTCAAGCAGTTCTCCAACTTCTGCTAATGCTGCTGCACAGCAAACCGGATGTCCACCAAATGTTGTTCCATGAGAACCAGGTGTAAATGCTTTTGCAACTTCCTCGGTTGCACAGATTGCGCCAATTGGCATTCCACCGCCAAGTCCCTTTGCCATAGAAACGATATCCGGCTTGATGCCATAGTTCATGTAGCTCATTACAGCTCCTGTTCTGCACCATCCTGTCTGAACCTCGTCAATCAGAAGGAGCATTCCCTTTTCGTCACAGAACTCGCGGAGGCCTTTCATAAACTCTGGTGTTGCGGGATGTACACCACCTTCGCCCTGTACCGGCTCAATCATGATAGCGATTGTGTTCTCTGTACATGCATCTTTGAATGCCTTCAGGTCATTGTAAGGAGCATAAGAGAAACCGTATGTCATAGGTCCAAATCCAACCTGACATCCATTTCCCGGCTGACCGGTTGCTGACATGGCACCGAATGTTCTTCCGTGGAAACCATCTTTTGCTGTTACGATGTGATATCTGTTTGGACCATATTTTTCAATACCATATTTACGGGCCATCTTGATCATAGCCTCGTTTGCTTCGGTACCGGAGTTCTGGTAGAAGATCTTGTCCATTCCGATTGTCTTACAAACTTTCTCAGCAAGTAATGCCTGAGGAATTGTATATGGATAGTTGAATGTATGCATGATGTCATCTACCTGATTCTTTACTGCTGCAACAACCTTAGGGTTGCGGCTGCCTGCATTGTTTACTGCAATTCCTGCATAAAAATCGAGGTATGGAGTTCCTTTTTCATCATAGAGATACATGCCCTCAGCTGTCTCTGCCAGGAAATCGAAACGCTCATATGTCTCGATCATATATTTACTTACTTTGTCCTTAATGTCCTGTACGGTTAATCCTGTGTCCTTTAATTTCATAATATAATTCCTCCTTAATTTTAAGTAATAAAAAAGAGCAAAGCGACCTCATCGGTAAGCATCTTTGCTCTAAATTTTGTCTATTATTTTGTACAGCTATACAATAGCACGTTCATTATATTATGTCAACATCTTTTTAAAAAAACTTTTTATTCAGCAAAAAAAGCATGTTCCCGGGATTTTTTGCTGTATTATAATGTACAACCGCATTCTTTTGTGCACTATATTGTACATTTTGTTTTGTGTATTATATGATACTTCTTTTACACAACGGTCATATGCATCCTGATAAAAGACCTCCTGTGAGTTTACCGATATCTCATTGATCACACGATTTTCGTACAATCCCTGGGCATTCTGCTCCTTGCCCTTTTCGTCATCCTTCATAATCATATCAAAGATGTAACGGATTCGCTCACGGATCTTCTCATCATAGATTGGTGCTGCAAGAAGTTCCTCAACATCTTCTACCACTTCGCCTTTTTGCAATGCCATAAATAACTTTTGCCGCATCATTTAACATTTTAATAAATGGTTTCATGCTTTCAAATGGGTAGGATAACAACACATCCTTCTTCTCCACCTGATCGAGAATACTCTCTTTCAGTGACAATTCCACAAACATCGTAACCTTACTTGTGTTAATTCCAATCGAATCAGCCCACTTACGGAACCGGTCAAACAACCTCATTTTATATAAAATTTGATCTTATATTTGTATTTTAAGGTCATTTTAAGGTCAAATTCATTGCAATTTGCTTTTCTCTTATGCATACACGTAAAAAAAGCTCCCGAGAGAACTCTCGGAAGCCTTGATTTTATTGCATATTTAAATAATCAGTTATGATTACTCGATGATTGTAGCAACACGTCCAGATCCTACTGTACGTCCACCCTCACGGATAGCGAATGTAAGACCCTGCTCCATAGCTACTGGATGAATCAGCTCGATTGTCATCTCTACGTTATCACCAGGCATACACATCTCTGTTCCTGCTGGAAGCTCGCAAACACCTGTTACGTCAGTTGTTCTGAAGTAGAACTGTGGACGATAGTTGTTGAAGAATGGAGTATGACGTCCACCTTCATCCTTTGTTAAAACGTAAACCTGAGCTGTGAACTTGTGATGGCAAGTTACAGTACCTGGCTTAGCAAGAACCTGTCCACGAACGATCTGGTCACGGTTTACACCACGAAGTAATGCACCGATGTTATCACCAGCCATAGCCTCGTCTAACTGCTTACGGAACATCTCGATACCAGTTACAACTGTCTTAAGAACATCTTCCTTAACACCAAGGATTTCAAGTTCGTCGTTCAGATGTAATGTACCACGCTCTACTCTACCAGTTGCAACAGTACCACGACCTGTGATTGTGAATACGTCCTCTACTGGCATAAGGAATGGCTTATCTGTATCACGCTCTGGATCTGGGATATAAGAATCAACAGTATCCATAAGCTCCATGATCTTGTCTCCCCACTCTCCGTTAGGATCTTCAAGAGCCTTTAAAGCAGAACCCTTGATGATTGGGCAATCATTGAAACCATACTCTTCAAGCTGCTCGGTAACTTCCATCTCTACTAACTCGATAAGTTCTGGATCGTCTACCATATCGCACTTGTTTAAGAAAACGATGATGTAAGGTACACCTACCTGACGAGAAAGGAGGATGTGCTCCTTTGTCTGAGCCATAACACCATCAGTAGCAGCAACAACGAGGATAGCACCATCCATCTGAGCTGCACCAGTGATCATGTTCTTTACGTAGTCAGCATGTCCAGGACAGTCAACGTGTGCGTAATGTCTCTTCTCTGTCTCATACTCAACGTGAGCTGTAGAAATTGTGATACCACGCTCTCTCTCTTCTGGAGCCTTATCAATGTTCTCGAAATCTGTTGCTTCGTTACCAGCAACACGAGCTGCTAATACCTTTGTAATAGCTGCTGTTAAAGTTGTTTTACCATGATCTACGTGACCGATGGTACCAATATTACAATGTGGTTTTGTTCTTTCAAATTTAGCCTTTGCCATTTTGAAATGTCCTCCTTCATTTTATGCCCGGTTTTGGGCTTGTTTTTATGGTTTTAGGTTGTCAAACCGACTAACTCGATTATAGCGAATAATCAGCTATATTTCAAGCTTTTTCTATTATTTTGCCTTATTAGACAGAAGCTTCTCCTGTACGTTCTTTGGAACTGGCTCATACTTCTCGAAGAACATAGAGTAGTTACCACGACCCTGTGTCTTAGAACGTAAGTCTGTTGAGTATCCGAACATCTCAGCAAGTGGTACATAAGCGTGTACAATCTTACCGCCGCCCAGATCATCCATACCTTCGATACGTCCACGACGGGAGTTAACGTCACCGATAACATCTCCCATGTACTCTTCCGGCATAGTAATCTCAACTTTCATGATAGGCTCAAGTAATACTGGAGCTGCCTTAGCCATAGCTTCCTTGAAACACATAGATCCGGCAATATGGAATGCCATCTCGGAAGAATCGACTTCATGGTAAGATCCGTCATATACGGTAGCATGGATACCTACAACAGGGAATCCGCCAAGGGAACCAGCCTTTGTAGCTTCCTCAATACCTTCACCGATTGCTGGGATGTATTCCTTCGGAATAGCACCACCGACAACCTCGGAATCGAACTTGAACAGTTCTTCTCCGTTGGCATCCATCGGCTCGAAACGTACCTTACAATGTCCGTACTGTCCACGACCACCGGACTGCTTAGCGTACTTGTATTCCTGATCAACAGCCTTTGTAAATGTCTCTTTGTATGCTACCTGAGGAGCACCTACGTTTGCTTCTACCTTGAACTCACGAAGCAGACGGTCAACGATGATCTCCAGATGTAACTCACCCATTCCGGCAATGATTGTCTGACCAGTTTCCTGATCTGTATGTGCACGGAATGTAGGATCTTCTTCAGCAAGTTTTGCTAATGCTTCACCTAACTTGCCCTGTCCAGCTTTTGTTTTAGGCTCAATTGCGAGCTCGATAACTGGCTCTGGGAATTCCATAGACTCAAGGATAACCGGATGCTGCTCATCACAGATGGTATCACCGGTAGTAGTGAACTTAAATCCAACTGCTGCTGCGATATCACCAGAGTAAACAATGTCTAACTCCTGTCTCTTGTTTGCATGCATCTGAAGAATACGTCCAACACGTTCCTTCTTATCCTTTGTTGCATTTAACACGTAAGAACCAGACTTACATGTTCCGGAATAAACACGGAAGTAAGCAAGTTTTCCTACGAATGGATCTGCCATAATCTTGAATGCAAGAGCTGCGAAAGGCTCATCATCAGATGAATGTCTCTCGATCTCGTTGCCATCCAGGTCAACACCCTTGATTGCAGGGATGTCTGTTGGAGCTGGCATATATTCGATAATAGCATCCAGTAACTTCTGAACACCCTTGTTTCTGTATGCAGAACCACAGCAAACAGGCACTGCCGTACACTCACATGTTCCTTTACGAAGAACCTTCTTCATATCATCAACGGATGGCTCTTCGCCCTCAAGGTACTGCATCATTAAATCGTCATCTAACTCACAGATCTTCTCAATGAGTTCTGTACGATACTCTGCTGCCTGATCAGCCATATCTCCAAGATCATCTGTAACAGTGATGTTATCACCCTTCTCATCGTTGTAGATATATGCTTTCATCTCGAACAGATCAATGATTCCCTTGAAATCATCTTCTTTACCGATTGGTAACTGAAGAACGATTGCGTTCTTTCCTAATCTCTCACGGATCTGATCTACAGCACCGTAAAAGTTTGCACCTAAGATATCCATCTTATTGATGAATGCCATACGAGGTACATTGTAGGTATCAGCCTGA